>CEVQ01133458.1_pt1 | contig 17394 bp, 15 predicted proteins | sample 356551 | NCBI WGS metagenome assembly CEVQ01 (sample SAMEA2623756, study PRJEB7988) | marine metagenome | biome: marine biome (ENVO:00000447); feature: mesopelagic zone (ENVO:00000213); material: "saline water (ENVO:00002010), including plankton (ENVO:xxxxxxxx)" | depth 250 m | reverse complement strand
GGGAGCCCTGGCTATAAAGGTTCGGGGCTCCTTTTTTATTGTCGGTAAACTCGTTAAACATGCTGCCAACACAGTAAAGAGGATTAAATCCATCAGCAAGGATTGACCCTTTGGGTCACTGTATATCAGACTTGTGTGATGATTTCCTTATCCGTAGGGATCTAACACGTCTACCTGTAGTTGATATGATCTCAATCCGTATATTTTGATACTTGACTTGGTCTCCAGGGCTTGGAATTTTACCTAGTTGATGTAGGACAAATCCTCCTATCGTGTCGAAGCCATCCCCTTCGAAAGAAACATTAACTATTTCAGAAACATCATCAATATCTGTCCCCGCATCCATAAAGTACTCTGAATCACTAATTTTTCTGATTTTCGGGCCACCACGGTCGAACTCATCGTGTAGTTCTCCTACAATTTCTTCCACAAGATCCTCTACCGTTGCCAAACCTGAGACCCCTCCATATTCATCTACTACGACCGCCATCTGCATTCTTTTCTCTTGGAATTCGGTTAGAAGATCTTCGAGAGTTTTTGATTCTGGCACATACAAGACTGGTCTCAGAAATCTTGTGAGATCAGAAGCTTGTAGGTTAGAAGGATCAGACATAAACCTTAATATGTCCATAGAGTGTGCAATGCCCTCGATGTGATCCAATTCATCTTTATAGACAGGTAACTTGCTGTGGCCACTGGATAACATAATATTTGCTACTTCGTCGAGAGAGGTGGAGACTTCCGCGCACGTCATGTCAACTCGCGGTACCATTATTTCTCGCGCGATGGTTTTATCAAGTTGAAAGACTCCTCTAATCATCCGAACTTCATGCTCTTCCAGTGGTTCACCTTCATCGTCTAGGCGCATGGATATACCATCCGAATTGTTCGCAGTGGCTGATTCCTCCTCGGTAGAAGCTGAACCTATCTCTATGATTCGTTCCTGGGACCTGGTAATAGGGCTTAAAAGGATTCCGACAAATGCAGTAAATCCTGACAGCCAAGTTGCAACTAATGGTCCTCTTGGGCCAACACAGGTTTTGACAATAGTTTCTAAAATGCCAAGACCTAAGAGAGTTGCAGCTGTAGTAATGAGGGCGTGGGCTATGCCCCAATCAGTTTGACTGATTGCTTTATTGAGCACTAGGTTCGCCGCAACAATTGATAAAGCTAGGGTGGTAGCTTTTAGTATGGCAAATGCTGATTTACATTGATCAAATCTTCTGAGTAGAGATTCTAAATTTTCTGCCCGATTTCTTCCTTCACTTTTCCACACATAGACTGTTTCTCTTGTAACAGAGGATAAAGCGGACTGAATAATTCCAATTGTTCCGTATAAGATAATGGAAATGATGAATATTATGACGGGCAGATTTTCGTTATTTATGTTCAAATCCAATGCGGGTTAAGACCTCTCTCCTTTTATTATTCTTATGGGCGCCCCTATGGCTTTCGCTCCTTCAGGTACATTTTTGTTTACTATGGAACCAGTTCCAGTTACTGCGTTATCACCTATAACAACTGGAGCCACGATCATAGTGTTGGAACCAATGAAAGCATAGTTTCCTATTACCGTTGAGTGTTTTGAAATCCCATCATAATTGCAGGTTATTGTTCCGGCACCTACGTTAACATTTCTTCCAATAATCGCGTCACCTATATAACTGAAATGACCACATTTAGTTTCTTCACCTAATGTGCTGTTCTTAATTTCGACATGGTTGCCAACATACACATTATTTTCTAGGGTGGTGCCATCTCTAATGCGACTAAAAGGACCTACAGACACATTTTCCCCTAAACTAGCGTCCTCAACGAATGAATGTGTTATTTTGGATTTGTGTCCAATATTTGAAGATTTGACCGTGGTATCTGGACCTATCCGACAACTTTGTCCTATATTGGATCCACTTTGAATATGAGTGTTGGGGAATATAGATGTGTCTTTACCTATGTAAACGTCCTGATCTATATATGTTGATTTAGGGTCAATCATGGTGACCCCAGACTCCATCCATTTAGATCTAATGCGACTTTGGAGAATAGACTCTGCTTCAGCCAGTTGTAGCCTGTTATTTATGTTCATAACTTCGCTTTCCTGGGGAGTTTGTAGAGTTTCTACAGTGTGGTTTTGTGCCACTGCCAAAGCTACTAAATCGGTAATATAAAATTCATTAGTTGTGGAAGGTTTGAGTGAATCAAGTGCGGACCAAACCCAAGGCGATGTGAAGCAATAAACACCACAGTTTACTTCAGTAATATTTTTTATGTCGCTGTCTGCTTCTTCTTCCTCCACTATTGCTTTCACGGCCCCAGTGGATGTCCTAATGACTCTGCCTGACCCCGACGGATTATTTTTTCTGGCGGTTAGGAATGTGGCGGTGGATTTTTTCTCTTGATGGATATATACGAGTTCGGATAGGGTTTCTGAGGTTATGAGTGGGATGTCTCCGTTAATAACCAATATGTGAGAGGAATTATTAGCTAATCTTTTTGCCTGAAGTAGGGCATGACCAGTACCTTTCGGTTGGTTTTGAATTTCAAATTTTGTCCGATCTCCAACTGAGCGTTTGAAAAGCTGATGATCACAAGGCACTATCGTGACTGAAGACTTTATGCCGCTGAGTTCTACTGAATCGAGAACCATGTTGAGCATTTCTCGTCCGCAAACCTTATGGAGTGGTTTAGGCGTCTGAGATTTCATCCTGGAACCGTTTCCAGCGGCCAACACAATAGCAGTGATATCCAGAGATGTTTCGTTCCTAGTCATTAATCAACTCGACAGCACACCTTGAGCGCATGAAGTAGCTCTGAAAAAAATAATGTTATTGTCGTACTACTAGGAGGATCGTCCAATTTAGATCAGGCTAGCAAATGATAAAAATATATGTCAAGTAAGTAATGGTCATTATCCCATGATTAAATGTCGGGGGACCAATTTTTAAGCATCCAATTCAGTAGATTACGTACTCCATCTATGTCTTCGACGTATGTGTCCGCCATTCGAAGTAGGTTTTGGTTCACAGAGCTGGATTTAACAGCTACGGCAAGCCCCATAATTAGTCCACTGTTTCTTAATTTAGTTAAATGTGCGAGGCCGTCTATATCGGTTGTATCGTCTCCGACAAATACCATAGATTTAGGTTGGTGGCGCTCATATATATCTTGTATTGCATAGCCTTTGTTTAATTGAGCGGTTGGTCGTATTTCTAGAATTTCTCTTCCCCAGAAAATTTCTAAATTATCTATATTTGGTGCTAATCTTAGGGCCTCAGTCAATTTTTTTCTGACTAAATCATGATCTTCAGAGATTCGATAATGGACAGAGGCACTAAAGGTCTTGTCCTCAAAAAATAATCCAGGCAGACATACTTCTGATTTTAGAAAAGTTAGCAGTTCACTAATATGGCTAAAATCCACTTCTGTATTTGATTGGGATATATATTTTCCGGAAATGAATTTTTCAGCACCGTGGTTTCCATATAATTCAACTGATTTAAGTTGAATTTTGGTTTTTAGGTCTGTTACAGATCTCCCAGAAACAACGGCAATAAGCGGTAAAAATGTATCTAGCTTCCTAAGAAGAGTAAGGCATACAGGATCGATGGCGGCGTCTGAAGGATCAGGTTTAAGCTCTGAAAGTGTGCCATCGAAGTCGACTATCAAGGCGGGTTTATGACAACCTATCAAGGATTTCCAAGTATCGATGTGGTCTGAAAAATGAAGGGGTTGGTTAGTCAATACTTTTATATTTCGCCTATTGGGCTGTCATGCCCCCATCTATGACTAGTTCGGATCCAGTCATATAGGAGGATTCGTCAGTAGCTAGGAATAAAACTCCGAGGGCGACGTCCTCGATACTGCCTACTCTACCCATTGGTATTCGAGATTCAGTGGATTTTCTTCCTTCAATGGTGGAGAGATTGTCGGATATCATGTCAGTATCGATTGGTCCAGGGTGTACAGAGTTAGCTCTTATTCCATCAGAGGCATGTTGAATCGCGGTATACTTTGTAAAAGATCGAACACCTCCTTTAGAAGCACCATATGCACCGCTTCCTACGTTACCCACTATCCCTGCTGTAGAGGATATGTTTATGATGGATCCTCCCCCCGACGCTCTCATGGCGGGAATAGCATGCTTTGTTCCTAAAAAAACTCCCCTCAGATTCACCCCTAAGATGCTATCGAATTCCTCAACTGACGTGTTTTCGATAGGGATGCGACTGTATATCCCTGCGTTATTCACAAGGATATCAATCTTCCCAAAAATTTCTACGGTCTGTTCAATTACTTTGATCCAGTCAGATTCACTTGTGACATCCAGGGTCATAGCGACGGATTGACCACCTGAAGAAGAGATGTTTTCGGCCGTGATACCGCAAGCCTCAACATCTATGTCACAGAGGACTACAGCGGCCCCTTCATCAGCGAAAAGTCTAGCTTCAAACTCTCCTTGTCCTTTGGCGGCGCCAGTTATCACGGCTACTTTATTTTTAAGTCGATTAGTCATTTTATTAATTTAGGTCCCTGAACTTATTCTCTTAACCAGTGGCTTCGATCAGAATTGTAGCATTCGAGTAGGTATAGTGGATAAGGTATGGTCGCCACCTAATTCTTGACAGAACAAGTGTTCTGTTCTAAAATGTTCTAAACAGGCTTCCCTTAAATACACAAGGAAGTAATATTATGAAACGTGATCAGCCCATTCAACTTAAATTGCCGGTAGAGGTAGATTTGGAACCTCGATGTGAGACGGTTATCAACTCAAGAGATGTTGGGACAGGCCAGAGGGTTTTATATCTGGGGAAAGTGAATGGTGGTCCAAGCACTGGGTCTTCAGGTATTGTTAAAAAGTTGTACGCGAATAAGGCAGTAGTCGACTTGGGTATTTTAGGAATTTGGAATGTGCCGTACTATTTCTTAGGCAAGCCAATGGCTAGAGCCATCTCTTAATTCCAGTCCTCAAAGAATTTCTCATTTATATTATTTATCAGTATAGATGCGACTAATTCAGGTCTTTGAATTGGGACATCATGGATGCTGTTCTCCAGCCATATGGACTTATTTAAAGGTATTTTATGGATGGCTTCATGGACCAGTTCCTCTTTTATAACTTGCCTACCAGTTCTATCCGACCCCATTCGCGCGGATAGGATCAATGTAGGGCATTTGATCAGTTCGAATAGTTCTGATGGTTTGTGATACCAAAAAGCCTCTACTACTTCCAGATGGTTTTTTCTTGAAAGTCTGGCACTTATGGTTCCGTCATTATGTTGTAGCAAATTGGCCATGACAATTTCTTGTAGGTTCGCTGTTTTTGAGGTCTCATCCTGCTCTCCCCAGTCACGATTTTTGAGCCGTTCTGTAACCGCCGCGGCTGTGACCCCTTCCCATAGGGGTGGTGCCATACTAACTAAGGCTTTTTGTAAGCTGTTTCCAGGTATCCTTGAGATTTCGATAAGGCCTCCATCTACGAAGCAGAGACCAGAAATACGTTTAGGATATTTCGTTGCTAGACAAAGTGCGACACTGCCCCCCCAAGAATGCCCGACGACTATGGGATTACAAATATTCATGGCATCCATAAAGGCAAGGACATCCTCAGTGACTGTAGAAAAATCATAGCCCCCATTAGGTTTATCTGACTTTCCATGACCTCTTTGGTCAACGGCGATAACTGAGTAGTGTTCGGCTAGAATTGGTGCTATTAAATCCCAGATCCTTGCATTGGAGGCTAATCCGTGAAGAAGTAAAATTGGTCGGCCATTTGTTTTCCATTGTCGGTAGCTTAACTCTATGTTGCCTACGGAGACTTTTTTTTCTAGGGGATATTTATTGTGTTTCAATTACTTAAGATACCCCTGGTATTGACGGATCCCATTTGGCTTTATCTAAAAATAAACGTGAAGGTCTGTATGAAGCAGTTTGACTGTTTTTAGATTGCGCAATAAATCCGTTGTTTATCAAGCTCAATCTGATCTGAACGTGGTCTGTTGCGAATAGGTTTCTGTCTCTAATTCCTTGATTCAAATCTTCTTCACTGTAGTCAACACCTTCCTCAAAGGCCATCATCACAAAATGGAGTGCTACAAGACGTTCCTTCTGGTCTTCAGGAAATTCGGGAAGAGAAGCATGGTTTGAAGTCCATTGAGTGAAGAGCTCTCTATAGTATGAAGGATTAATTTCCAATACTGACAACTCTCATAAGCATCCTGAACGTAAATAATTGAAGGTTCGCACATTCAGTAGCTTGTAATTCCGCAAAAAGAGATTACAAGCTTTCTGGACCGCTACTTTGGCTGCGCAAAAATTCTTCAATTTCATGAACCATATCAGTGCCGGTGGGCATGTCATCCGGTTCCCTCGCGGATTCATCATATTGATGTTCCAGTTTGGTCACGTAGGACTTGACTTCAGGCTGATTAGATATTGCTTTGGTGACTTCTTCCTGAAAGGCTTGTCCTGCCAACTCTAATTCACTCATGTCAATGTCAATATCAACCAGGCTTTTAAGTCTTTCTAGAAGGGCATAGCTTGCTACGGGGTTCGGCGTTGTTTGCACGTAGTGGGGACAGTGACCCCATATGTTGGCATGGGGTATTTCTCGTTTATTACATTCGTCTGCAAATGCAGAATGGATCCCTGTAGGGCCCTGGTAACCCGAGTTTTTTATTCCAAGCCATTGAGCCTTCTTACTGAGTTCCTTGTTACTCGCGCGTCCAGTAATTCTGACTTCACGTGTGTGTGGAACCGCATCTAGTAGAGCCCCGAGAGACACAACCAAGTCGACTCCCACTTTATCAGCGACCTCTAGAACGGTGTTGGAGAAAGTTCTCCATTTCAGATTAGGCTCGGTCCCGACATAGAACAAGACAGCGTTTTCTGGATTGTCCTCTGGTATGTAGCTGTAGAATTCATTACAAGGCCACTTTATTATTCTTTCTTTTCGACGGTTTATCCTAGTCTGCGGTCTATTAACGGTGAAATCGTAATAAGACTCTGGATCAATTTCCATAATCTTTTGTGTGGGCAATTTTCTGACCAAATACCTGATGGCCCTGGTGGCGGCTTCCGCCGCATCAGGCCAACCTGCAAAGGCCACTACCATTGTCGAATGCTTAACTTCTGGAATGTCGTGGACGATCAAGCCGTTCATTCAAAGCTCCATACAGTCCTAATTTCAAATGAGTGTATCATTTTGCCCTACATATGCCAATGATGGCGGGCTAAATTTGCCTATATTGTGGTTTTTACCTGTGATTAAATAATTTAGATAATAGAGCCTTTATCGATTAGTGATTGTGGAAATAAGACCCGGAAGGAAATATTTTTCGAGAGTTTCCTCGAGTATTGAACTTTTTACTTGGAAATATTGTGATTTAAATATGAGGTTCCTAAATGGGTGATAAGAAACTCTCGAAAAATATCGTGGGAGTCGCGATTTCTGGTCCGAGTTCCAAATATGTGGTGGATGCAATTGTTGAAGCTGAAGAGGAAGGTATTCCGGCAGTTTGGTTGACTTCTGGTGGAGGTGCGGGGGATTCCTTATCTGTTCTGGTAGCAGCAGCATCCAGAACAGATAAGATTTTACTGGGAACCTCCATAATGAGGATATGGTCCCGTCATCCTGTAACAACAGCTGAACAAGTTGCCACTATTTCTTCGATAGCTCCGGGTAGGTTCCGATTAGGAGTTGGGAGCGGGATAAATAATACGGTTGAACGTACCTTCGGTGTGAGATTTAAACGTCCCTTGACCCATCTCACGGAATATGTGCATATTGTGAGAACGCTCCTTCATGAGGGTAGTGTTAACTTTGAAGGTAGTTGCTATACAGCTCGTTCAGAACTTCCTGGGATTGCTGACGATGTACCTGTGCTCTCTTCGGCACTTGGTCCAAAGTCTTATGAAATAGCAGGCAAATTTGCTGATGGTGCTATAACTTGGGTGACTCCACATTCTTATGCTACTGGTGAAGCACTAAACATTCTTCGAGAGAGTTCAAAAGCGGTAAATAGACCTACGCCTCCTTTGGTTCTGCACGCTGCGCTTTGCGTATCAGATGATAATTGCGAAGGGATGAGAGGAGTTCGATCAAGATTGGGGTATTTCCCCAATATTCCGTTTTATACCAATATGTTTGAGAGAGCTGGATTTACAGATGCGGCTATGTCAGGCTGGACAGATGAGATGATCAAATCCATTTTGATCAATGGTACGGAGCATGAAGCCTCTGACAGATTGGATTCCTTATTTGAATCTGGTGCAAGCGAAATATTGGTTTCGATTGTGTCTGATCCAGGGAAACACGCTTCAACCTCACGTAGCATGAGATTTTTATCAGACTACTTCAAAGGAATGGATTCTTGAATATATGAGCATGCAGATTGATAAAGTTAGTTTTGCGAGTGTTGAGGTTACTCCGAGGACGACATGGTATTTTGCTGAAATAGTGAATTCAAATGGCCTGATGACGGTTGTTGAGTTTACGAAAGGAGCTTCGTCTGTAGAGGTAGCTAAATTAATTCAAAATATCCTTACCCATCTGTCGGGCAAGTTAGTCGATACGGAAGCTGATATTGAATCCATTCTCAATTATGATCGTATTTTAGATGGAAGATCGGTGGAAGCAGCTGCTATAAGTGCTATTAGAACCGCTATCACTCAGCTCTCTTCCATGGAAAAAGGAATATCTTTAGGCCATATGTTAGGTGGAAGTGGCATTAAGAATATCCCGGTGTATGCAAATATCAATCGAGGCTTATTTGCTACTGATAGAACTCCTCGAGATTTTGCTGTTGCTGCTGAAGATGCTGCAAAACAAAACTTTTCTATTATTAAGTGTGCACCATTCGATGAAGTTAATCCATTAGAGGCACCAACCGATATATTGAAGGCAGCGGATATAGGTCTGGCAAGAGTGAATGCTATCCGTAGCTCTGTTGGAGAGTCCATCACTATATTGATAGATTGTCATAGTAGATTCACTACTGAAACAGCCAGTCATATAGCTGAAAAATTGGAAGCGCTTTCTATTGGATGGTTTGAGGAGCCATTGTCACCCAATGACTATGGCAGAGCACTATCTGAGCTGGTAAATAATGTCTCAATTCCACTCGCGGGTGGAGAGACTGGGTACGGGCAATTATTTTTTGATGGACTTCTATCCAATGGTTCTGTGGAAATAATAATGCCAGATATCAAATATTGTGGAGGAGTTTCTGAAAGTGTCAGAATTGGTCGTTCGGCACTTTCTGTAGGAGGGAGTTTTTCCTTACATAGCCCATCGGGACCAGTGTCCTTACTTGCTTCGGCTCATGCCACCGCTGCTGTGAAAGGTTCGATGGCTCTTGAACATGCTGTGTTCGAGTCAGACTGGAGATATGAAATTACAGATCCCCCAGAGGTGATTAAAGATGGGCATATCCAATTGCATGAAGGGCCTGGGCTAGGGGTTGGATTAAACAGGGAAGTTATTTCAAAAAGAGGAGAAATTTTTCCTGTCTGATTACTTATTTCATTGCCAAAAGGTCATAAGCTAGATGCAGCATAATCTTCGCTCCGCTAGTAAGACTTTTAATACCTATGGACTCATCCGTACCATGGGCTCTACTTAGCATCGGATCATCATCCGGGTGTGACCCAGAAAATCCGTATGTTGTAATTCCAAGTGGGCGTGTGAATCTCGAATCTGTAAATCCAGTGCTGATGGCTGGTACGAACTGGATGTCATCTCTGTCCAATGCCTTTTGTGTTGCTGTCTGGAGACTTGCCATAAGTTCTGTTTCAAATTCCGATGAATTTGGTTCTGCCATATAGTCGATCTCATATTCGATACCGGGTATTCCATCAATTAGACTGTCTAACTCTTGTCGCAAATAGTCTTCACTTTGATTCGGTAGAGTGCGTACATCACATGTCAGATGAATATCTTCTGGCACGCTATTAGATTTGATCCCGCCACTAATCATGGTAGGAGTTATTGTCATTCTGGACAGTGCCTTGAGCATTGACGCGAATCTTGGATTATTTTCTTCTTGCTCAAGGATAATTTCATCTATATTGCTAGCGGAGGGTTTGTGTTCTATTGCAAACGTGGAGAGGTAGTTAAACAAACTTGTACTTGTATCCCTTTCAGGCTCATATTCTTCCAATCTCTGTAAAAGTTTTTGGAGTCTATACAAGGCATTAGTACCTTGCCAAGGAACGGAAGCGTGTGAGCTTGTTCCTTTGATATCAATTTCTACCTGCAGTCTTCCTTTTTCTCCGACCCCGAGCACATAAGTTAAGGCTCCAGCCGCTTCTATTGGGGTACCACCGCCTTCGTTTACCGCAAAAGGAGCATCCAAGACTTCAGGATGTTTTTCGGCGAGCCAGCCAAAACCGTATCTTCCTCCATGTTCCTCATCGGCACCGGAAATTAAAGCCAGGCTATCTTTCAGTATGATGCCGTTTCGCTTTAGAACTCGCATTGCCATCATTTGTGCGGTGAGTAGTCCTTTACAGTCAGAAGCTCCACGTCCATAAATGCGGCCATTATGTATTTCAGCACTGAAAGGAGGATAGGTCCATTTGGTTTCATCTTCTACTGGTACAACATCAGTATGGGACATGAAAATCAGTCCAGTTTTTCCGCTGGTTCCCTCTAGTCTAGAAATGATGTTTCCTCTTTCTGGGTCCCTAAATAAAATATCCGATTGGATCCCGTCATCCAAAAACCATTTTCTAATGTAGTTACAAACAGGTGTTTCGTTACCTGTTGGCATTGATCCTGTATTGACAGATGGGATCCGGACAAGCTCCTGCTCAAGGGTGATGAGTTCTTCTTCGAGGTCATCTATTTGTCCCAGCATTTCTTCTAGAGTGGCCATAATCTGTTCCTTTAAGATCAATGTTATTTGATTAAAATAGTTTTGTGGCCATTAAAATGACTGCCACTGTTTTTGCGTCCTGGATCTCTCCTAGTTTTATCAGTTGATCAACTCTGGATAAGGGAATTTTTTCGACTGTTATTTCCTCATCCTCGTCCGCTGGCAATCTGTTTTCTACTAGGTCTTTTGCCAAGTAACAATAAAGGTATTCGTCTGTGAATCCTGGACTTGACCAAAGCCCCCCTAGGAGTCTTAGGTTTTTGGAGGCATAGCCGGTCTCTTCGCGAAGCTCCCGCATTGCAGTTTCATCGGGTTCTTCACCCAATTCTACTAATCCAGCAGGAACCTCTAGAATATATTGACTAGTTGGGTGCCTGTACTGCTTGACTAATAGTGCGTTATTTTCACTATCGATAGGGAGAATAGCCACGGCGGGCCTGTGCTCTACCACCTCTCGTTGAGCCTGTGCTCCGTTCTCCAATAGGATGGTGTCTTCTCTGATGTTAACAATCTTCCCCTGATATTTAATTTGGGAGCTAATTGTTCGATCTGAATCTATTTGTTCCATTGCCACTCACGATTTAATTTTTGTCAGGTTGTAGGATCTTCTGGTGGTCTCTGGGATCGGTATGCCAATCCAAGCCTCATGTTTAAAGCAGTGTAAAAAAAATCTGGTTGGTGCGCCCTGAGAAATTTCGCGGTATGAGGGCTTCTACGTATAATGACTTTTTCCCCTGACTCAAGTACCGAATCTACAAATCCATCAGCACTTATAGATGCTTGGTATCCGTCGGATGCCTCTAGTTCAATTAATGAATCAGGGGCTAGGATGAGACCATCCCTCAGTCCAGTATGGGCCGCCACAGGCTGCAATATCATCATTTGAGCTTCTGGAAAAACTATGGGGCCACCGGCGGAGAGAGCATAGCCTGTGCTTCCTGTAGCAGTCGATATTATTACCGCGTCTGCCCTGTAGTTTGTGAGATGGACCCTATTTACTGATGCTTTCAGTTCCACAAGTCTGGCTGCTTTACTGGTGCCGACAGTTATATCGTTTAAGGCGTGAACTGTTATACGAGGTTGTGTGCCGGAGGAAGGCATAATGTTGGCCTCTATCATCATCCGTTCTTCCACTCTTATAGCCGTTTCCGATTGGTTTTCTTGGGATATGAAGGATAAAAACTCTGGCAATCTGGAGATTGCTTCTTCAGGATTTAGTTCAGCCATGAAGCCTACCTTTCCCATTTTTATACCAACTACAGGCACGTTGAAAGGACTTATCGCTCGTATAGCTCTCAGAATAGTTCCATCACCGCCTACGACTACCACAAGAGATGTATTTTCAAGTTCATGTGCGCTGTCTGGTAAATCGCCTGCAGAAGCAACCCATACTCTATCATCCAGGGAAAGTTCATGAATGACTTCTTCTGCTTTCTCTTTCGTTGCTGGCATTCGCGAATTATGAATGAAAGCTATTTTTTTTGTGTTTGACATACTTATTCACCGGAGCAGAAGTATTTTAAGAAGAAACTATTGGATAGAGGTCTGAATCTGTAAATATTATAGACAGCCAATCAAGTAAGATGGGATGCCATGTAAGTGTTTATCCTATTAGGGACTCAACGGCAGTGTGTGCTATTCGAAGAATCGGCGCCGGGTATATTCCAAATACAAATGTTCCTACCATAGCAATGACGGCAGCTGATACAGCCCCAACTCCATAAGATGTTTTTGACTTTTCCATTTTATATTCGGGATCAGAAAGAAACATTACCTTCACAACCCTAAGGTAGTAGTAGGCGGAAATGACGCTGTTGATCACTCCGACTATTGCTAGCCATTCAAGTCCTGTATCCATAGCGGCACTAAACAAATATATTTTCGCCATGAAGCCGACCGTTGGAGGTATGCCGATAAGGGAAATCATCGCCAGAGTCATGGCTACTGCGATTAGCGGGTATCCCTTAGCGAGCCCAGAGAATGATTCTATTGAGTCATTGTTCTTTATATTTGAGACGGCTATGACGACACTGAATGCGGCAAGATTTGTCATGGCATAACCCGCGAGGTAGAACAACACTCCTATTGGCCCCGCGTTATCATCGCCTCCTGGCAAAGCGGTTATTGCTGCTAGTCCAACCATCAAATATCCAGCCTGTGCAACGGTACTGTAGGCTAGCATCCTTTTGATGTTGTTTTGTCTAATGGCAATTAAGTTGCCTACTGACATGGATACTGCACTCAACACAGCGATCATGTTGGCCCAGTCAATATTGGCGTCATCTAATCCGAATGATGTATAAAATACTCTTAATATGACAGCAAAGCCTGCAGCTTTACTGGCGACGGATAAAAATCCTGTGACCGGTGTTGGAGCTCCTTCGTATACATCGGGTGCCCACATTTGGAATGGGACTGCCGATATTTTGAATCCAAAGCCTGCAGTGATCAATACTATTCCAAATAGTAGGGCAGGACTTGTTTCTAATCCGTAGGCGGTAATGGACGAACCAATTTCACTAAGGTGAGTGGACCCAGTGAGTCCGTAAACTAAGACCATTCCGTATAGTAATACTGCAGAGCTGACTGCGCTAAGCACGAGAAATTTGATTCCAGATTCTGCAGATTTTCTTTCGCGTATGAATGCTGCTAGTGCTGCCGAAGGTAGCGCTGTGAGTTCCAGAGCAACATATAAAGTAATCAGTTCCATGGCCGATGCAAGAAGCATCATTCCGGTAGCGGAGAATAATATCAGAGCGTAATACTCGCCCTGATGCCCCTCAAATTTTTTTGCATATTCTGTAGAGGACAGGACCACAACAGCGGTTGAACCAAGAATCAAATATTTGAAGAAGATGGCAAAATCGTCCACTTGAAAAGTACCGGAGAAACCTGTTTTAGACCCTGCATCTATATCGATCTGGATGACAAAAAAAAGTGGGATCAACAGCCCGACTAAGGTCACAATAGGAAGTACCTTCTTATTGGAGACGAGTAAGTCAACTATTATCACAAGGGCTGCGACCACACCTATTCCAAGTTCCGGGGATATGAGATATATGTCTTGGAGGTTCATATTATTTCCCTCCCATGGCGTAGCTGGTTATCTCACCTACTATAGGGTCCAAACCTGTGTTGAATACATCGGAAATTACAGCCGGGTATATTCCCACAACTAAAATGGAAGCCACTAGTATTGCTACTGGGATCATTTCTGGGATAGAAGCGTCAGAAAGATTATTGTGGCGTAACAGTTGGGGCCCGAACATTACCCTCTGTATCATCCATAGTATGTATCCTGCTGTAAGAACTACCCCTATTGCAGCCAGAGCCGCAAACCAATGCCATGCTGGAAAGCTACCCATGAATATGGTTATTTCTGCCACAAACCCGCTTGTTCCAGGTAGTCCAAGAGATGCAAGGCCTGCCACTAATAACCCTGCAGCCAAGAAAGGCATTCGGTTGGCTAATCCCCCAAGATCGGGTATATAACGCGTGTGCGCTTTTTCATAAATGAATCCTACCGTCAAGAAAAGTAATCCTGTGATGGTTCCGTGAGTAAACATCTGAAGCGCAGCCCCATTCATGCCCAGCTCTGCGGTTCCTCCCTTAGCTGCTGCAATTCCCAGCAGCACAAATCCCATATGACTCACGCTGCTGTATGCAATCAACCTTTTAAGATCTGTCTGTCTTATAGTGATTGCGGCACCATATAGGATATTGATGAGTCCGAGAGTTGCCAAGAGCCATGAATAATCGACTATTTGTTCGGGAAACATTGAAGCTGATACACGGAACATTCCGTAGCCACCCATCTTTAGAAGTACTCCGGCCAGCATAACGCTTGCTGCTGTCGGCGCATCAGTATGGGCATCTGGCAGCCAGGTGTGGAATGGGAATACTGGTAGCTTTATAGCGAACCCTATGATTGTCAGAAAAAATAGAACAGAGGCTGGCATAATAAGATTTGCGCCTGCTATTTTGTCGGGTAGCAATGTCATATCGAAAGTGTTGGTAGAAAAATAGAGTGAAAGTATTCCGATAAGTAAAAACGCGCTTCCCAGTATGGTGAAAATTATGAATTTCATCGCTGAATATTCTTTTCTACCCGTTCCCCAAATAGATATTAAGAAAAACATAGGTATAAGTTCTAGTTCCCAAAACAGGAAAAACAGGAAAAAGTCTAAGGATGTGAATACTCCGATGACCGCACCCTGCAAAACCAATAGCCACATGAAATGTTCTTTCATGCGCACAGAGACACTCCATGACGCGAAGACGGCCACAATTCCTAGAATACCTGTGAGTAAGACCAACGGGGCACTGAGCCCGTCAATCCCGAGGAAATAATCTACTCTGAAAGTATCGAAAGGTATCCAACCCTCGAATTTATCTACAAGTTGATATCCGCCTTTTTCTTTATCGTAAAGCAAAAAGATATAGGAGGTCAGTGCTAGTTCGGCCAGGGTTGTTATTAGGGCTAAGGTTCTAGCATTTTTTCCGTTCAAAAAGAGAGCAATAAGTATCGCTCCCACTATTGGGAGAAATATTGCCAGCGTCAGCAGACCTGAAAATTCTGTCACTTATCTATTTCCTAATCACCAAAAATGAACATGGCGGCAATTACTATTATTCCTATCGATGTTACGGTGGCATACATTTGTATCTGGCCATTTTGGAATTGCCTTATCAGACCTCCAAAATTTGCACCCAGCCACCCAACAATGTTTACGATTCTGTCTACAATATTTCTATCAGACCAGTCGGATGCTAGCGCTATTCCTCTGTAATAAATTTGACGTACGAATACACCTTCGTAGAGCTCATCAAAGTAATATTTTTTGTACAGAATTGTGTGAAGAGGTTTTAAAGTTTTGCCAATTGACTCTGCAGATATGATGGGTTTTGGCTTGTACATAGCTATTGCTAAGGCAATTCCCGATAAAGCCACGAGAGTGGAAACAGCAGCAAGCGGTATATTAAACGCCTCCCCTTTGGGGAGGTGGTACATATGGTCCAGTGTATGAACCATCCAATGCGCTTCTATGCCGAGCAAATTCCCTGGTGGATTAGCTATGAATCCAATAATTACAGCTGGAACTGCCAGTATTACCATTGGAACCACCATCAGAAACGGTGACTCTCCCAAATGTACGGGGCCGTGAGGCTTGGCTTCAGGATCTTTCTCTGATCCTCCTCTAAATTCTCCTTCGAAGGTCATGAAGAGTGCCCTGAACATGTAGAAGGCAGTCATGAACACCGCCATTATGGCCAGTACAAACACAATCAGACTGATAATTTCTCCCCCATCAGTACCTGACATAAACGAGTTAAGGAGAATTTCATCTTTGCTCCAGAAGCCTGCTAACGGGAAAATACCGGCCAAACTCAAACTTCCAATTAGGAAGGTGATATATGTTAGAGGCATTTTTTTTCTGAGCCCACCCATAAATCGCATGTCAAAAGTGCCGGTTGCGTGGTTGACGCTGCCGGATCCTAGAAAAAGCAAGGCTTTGAAAAAGGCATGGGTAAATAGATGAAATATAGCTACTCCATAGGCCCCTATTCCTAGCGCAAGCATCATGTATCCAAGCTGACTTACGGTCGAATAGGCGAGAACTCGTTTAATATCGTTACTAACGAGCCCCATCGTAGCGGCGAACAATGCGGTAATCCCTCCAACAAGTGCCACTACCATCATGGCATCCTGCGAAGCCTGGAATATTGGGAAGAATCTCCCGACCAAAAAAACTCCTGCTGTGACCATAGTAGCAGCGTGTATAAGTGCACTAACTGGTGTTGGGCCTTCCATGGCGTCGGGAAGCCAAGTGTGAAGTGGGAATTGCCCAGATTTGCCAATTGCTCCCACAAAAAAACCTATTGCTATAAGGGTTAATGCTCCAGCACCCAGGGTTCCTGCTTGAACCAGTCCCGGCAGTTGATCATTTATAGTCTGAATGTCCAAATAGTTAATATTTTCCTGGTAGGTTTTGGAAAATAGATACATTAGGGCGAGTAGGAACCCAAAGTCCCCAACTCTCGTTACGATGAATGCTTTTTTGGCTGCGGCAGCGGCAGCAGGGCGGTGGAACCAGAAGCCTATTAGAAGATATGAACAGAGCCCAACTAGCTCCCAGAATACGAATAATTGAACTACGTTAGAGGCCATCACCAACCCTAGCATCGAAGCGGTGAACAGGGACATATATGCAAAGTATCTTGCGTATACCGGCTGACCAAGTTCTGCAGGTTGTACTTCTTGTTTATCATCCGGTGGCTTGGCGGAGTGTGTCTCCCGCTTGCCATCCTGATTCTCGGTCTCGTGATGAGACTCAGGATTTTTCATATAGAAAGTGGAATATATTTGCACCATTAGGCTTACACCCGTCACGACTACAAGCATAGTGGCTGTGAGAGGATCTAGTAGGATCCCAACTTGTAATTCAAAGTTTCCTATTGTCAACCAATTTTTTGGATCCCCAACCGGGTTATTGTGATTTATGGTTGTCTCAATGAAAGT
>CEVQ01358601.1_pt1 | contig 17498 bp, 12 predicted proteins | sample 356551 | NCBI WGS metagenome assembly CEVQ01 (sample SAMEA2623756, study PRJEB7988) | marine metagenome | biome: marine biome (ENVO:00000447); feature: mesopelagic zone (ENVO:00000213); material: "saline water (ENVO:00002010), including plankton (ENVO:xxxxxxxx)" | depth 250 m | reverse complement strand
CCCGCTCTGGTCGCTTTAACTAGGCTACTGTGATCCACATGCCCAGGTGCCATAAAGAAATGTAACGGAGTATGCAGAGATTTTTCGTAAAAGTACTTAACATGTTCGAAATACTGCTCTTCAGCCTTTGCATCAGTTTCAGCTACCAGTACCAATTGTAAAAAGCCAAGCCGATACGGATTCTTGTCTTTACCCATCTCATCCAGTCTTTCCCAGTATTTATCTACATTCTTTTTGGCAAATTTACTTCCAAAATAACTTAAGAAACAGTAGCAATAGTCGCGCTCAGCAACCCAATCAACAGTTGATTTGCTACCTGTCCCAGGCACCCAGACTGGAGGGTGTGGTTGCTGTATCGGTTTGGGCCAAGTATTTACATACCTGAGCTGGTTGTATTTTCCGTTGAAAGAAAATACATCTTTTCTCGTCCAGGCTTCAATTATTAGGTCGTGTGCCTCGCGAAATCGTTCTCGTTGTTCCATTGGAGGTATACCGTAACACCAGTTTACGTCGCAGGAACTGCCTAATGGCATTCCAGCAACTAACCGTCCTCCACTAATTCCATCCAGCATGGCGTACTCTTCAGCGACTCTTTGAGGAGGGTTGGTTGGAAGAGTTGATCCCATAACTACTATCGCCGTGTCTTTTGTGTTGCGAGCTAAGGCTGATGCCATAATGTTCGGCGAAGGCATGAACCCGTAAGCGTTTTGATGGTGTTCATTTACACATACACCGTCAAATCCCATTTTGGCTGCAAATTCTAGCTCATCTAAAGACCAATTGTAGTATTGACCCACACGAGCTGGATCGGCTAGTTCGGCCCAAGGTGGTGTTACCCATACAGAACTATATCTTTTTTCAAAGTCGTCAGGTAATTCCCTGTGTGGCATTAGATGGAACATCGATATTTTCATGTTTTTAGCCCCTTTATGAAAACTTACTATTTGGAAATCCAAACATATATTAAAAGTTTTCGGGAGTATAACATCATTCGCCAAGTTGCAGGTAATTTTCACTCATAAACCCCCAGAGCTTCACTCGATGTAACGAAAAACGTAGCAGGCATCAGGTTTTGTTCAAGTAAGTTTTTTGGTATAAACTTTTAGTTAACAAAATATGAAAAACCTAATTGAAACCACTACCCTCAAACGCAACTGGATAGAAGGTAATTTATTTCCACAGTGTGATTTATTTCGTCTCAAAAAAGGGACCGGAAAAGAATTACAAGGTAAATCTCTCTACTGCTTATTTTATGATCCTAGTTTTATAACAAGAGCTTCGTTTCAGCGCGCAATGCATTTACTAGGGGGGCAGTTTTATCAAACGGAAAATGCCTCTCAGTCATTCCCTGTAACTGAGACTAACCACATTGATAATGTAGTGGCTATATTACATAGTCTGCGGATGGATGCTGTAGTGATAAGGAGTAACGAGTCTAATGTGATGAGTGAAGCGGCAAGTGCGAACCTCATTCCAGTCGTTAGCGGAGGAGGTATATTTGATCACCCAACACAATCTTTGGCTGATCTTTATACCTTGCATTTAGAAAGAGGATCTATCGATGGGGCAAATGTAGCAATCGTCGGTAGGGTTGAGCATAGAAACATAAACGCTTGGATTTTAGGGTTATCTTTGTTTCAGGATATAACAATTAGTGTCTTTTCTTTAAGTGGCGCTATCAATCCGGAAATACTTAGTTTATGTGTTGAGAGAGGTGTTAAGTTTAGAGAAGTAAATTCGATGGATGAAATAAAGAGCGCGGATGTGGTTTACCTGAACGCTCCCCGAACAGAAGCGCATGCTAATCTCTTAAAATCAAGAGGTATACCAACGATAAATATTAACCAAAACTTTATGGACTCTCTGCATGATAGAGCTATCGTTATGAACCCTATTCAGCGCAGTGGGGATTTTTCGATAGATGTCGTTGATAATCGTCTTGCATTTTACAGGCAATCTGAAAATGCTTTGATTGTTCGCATGGCCGTTTTGACGGATATCTTATCCTAGGCTACCTCAATTGATCCTGTTGATTTAATATCTGATGGTTCTTGCGTTAATTCCGGGGTGATCAGACCCAGATATTTACCAAAAACTGAGTGCATGAAAGCACTGTTTATTATTCTTCCATGCCAGTCAAAAGATACTCCACTAGATTCTAAAATATCTCCCCTCACATCATCGGTCATAAGTTTAGAAATCAAAAATTCAATTTGTGAGTCTTTCAGAGACTCAAATATGCGCCTGGCAAAATTACCTAAATTGATTTCATTGCTCAGAAGCTTTTTCCATCCTGATTCATATGGCTTCAATTGTTTTGATGACAAGTCGCCTTGATTCAATGCCTGTATTAAAGTTTGTGCAGCTAGTTTTCCGGACAATAAAGAGTAATATATTCCACCTCCAGTCGTAGGCTTGGTTAAACCTGCGGCATCACCTATCGAGAGAGCTCTGTTGTTGTATGTTGGAGTTGATGGAGTTACCGGTATTCCCCACTTTCTTTCCGGGCTTTCTATTTTCTTAAAATATCCCTTGTTGTGTAGCAGAGTTTTCAAATTATCCATGTGCCCATTTAATTTGCGAGACGTTGCTAAACCGAGCAAAGCTTGATTGTTTTGAGTTGGTACTAACCAGCCGAATGAACCTCTTCCTATTTGCGATCCGAGAAAAACTGCTGGTCTTGACAGTTCCTCTGTGTAAACAGTCGCCTGACATCCTGTTAAGAAGTTTTTGGATTCTCCATTTCCTAGGCCAGCCATTTTTAACAGAGGAGATCCGAATCCTGTAGCTATTATCACTGCTTTACTGATTTGCTTTCGATTATGTCCATTGATTTCGCTTAGAACGGTGACCTCAGTATCACTTATATTTAGAGATACAACTTTTTCGTTAAGCCTATATATAGCACCTGAGTCAATTGCTTTTTGAGCAAATGATTCCACGTATGAGATGCGATTTATAACGTATGCTTGAGGACTGCTATGGTTGACTAAATATGTTTTTCCAGATGGGGAAACGATATTTGCGCTAGAAGTAGATTGATAGATATCAGTTTCATCTGGAGGGAACTCATTGAAACAGGAGTGACCGATGATTCCCGTGCATAGCTTATCTCCGATGTTCGTTCTCCAATCGTAAACTTCGACCGAAAAACCAGCCTTGGTGATATTTAGCGCTGCTAGGTTTCCTGCGGGGCCTGCGCCTATGATGATTACGTCGAGCAATCTGCACTCATTAACATGTTTAACACGAGTTGTAATGCTACCTTAATAGAACCACTGTTGCCAAGAATTTTTTGATGGAATTCATCATTCATATATTCGGTCGCACCGAAAGGCCATTATAAAGTCATTTATGTGCAGGCCACCTATTGAATGTGTCCACCATTCGACTCTAACTAAACCCCATTCTAAAACTATTTTAGGATGATGATCTTGTTTATCTGAATCAACGCCAACTTGATTTACAAATTCTAATGATGATGCAAAATCAGAAAACTCAAACACCCTTATTAGATGCGGTATCTTAGTTTCATGAGAAATGGTCCAACAAGGTGTTTCTTTAAGAAGATCTTTAATTTCTGCATCTTGTAATTTTGGGGTTTCAGCTCTAGTTTTAACACAGTCTTTGTTTAGTAATGACAAGTTTCCTCCTAAGTATGTTCCATCAAAAAATACAGTGACCGTATTCTTAACATGGCAAGATTAATTCCATTGCTGCTTAAATCTGTAATAATGGAGTTTATCAAATGCAAAAACTGTTATATCGATTCGTTATTCTGCTAGTACGCGACTATCTGGTATCTTTAGTTAGGTACCCTGATTTTCGTTATATTTGGCTTACCGGCATCTTTTCATTTGGTGGGATGTGGATTTTTACAGTCACCGCTACATGGATAGCTGTGGAAGTATCAGGTAGTTCAAGGTGGCCTGGGATAATAGCTTTTTCAAGTCTTTTGCCATTTTTGCTTTTCTCTGCACTTGGAGGTTTTTTTGCTGATCGATATAACCGTAGGAATGTAGTTATCGCTGCGTCTTTTGGGAATACAGTCTTAGCTATAATAATTGCTGTTGGCGCTGTGACAGACTCTTTAGACCTTTGGCATCTAGCTATTGGAGCATTTCTGGCCGGTGGACTGCGAGCAGTAATGGAACCTGCAATACAGGCATTGATTCCTAATCAGGTGGATCAGAAACATATGCTAAACGCAATAACTCTAAATGCGTTAACCCACCATGGCTCGAGGTTTTTTGGACTATTAATCGCGGCACCGTTGTTAGCTAGCGGAGTAGCAATATCAATATCAGGTTTTACTATTATTCCTGGTGGAGTTAAAACGGTCCTGATTTTAAGTGCAATTTTCACAGCCCTGAGTGCTGTATCTTCTATGTTTTGTACTACAGTTTCGTATGGACGAATAACTTCTAATATAGAAACAAGTTATATTACTAGAGAAGCTAAGCGTTCCTTTTTGGGTATCAATAAAAGAGCGACCGAAATATTAGGTGGCATAGGTTATGTTGGTTCGGGAATGCTAGAAGGGTTTAAGTACATATATACGCATAAAATAATTTCAATTTTTATTCTATTAGTAGCCTTTCACTGTGCATTGGTTATGTCTTTTGAGTCAATAATGCCTATATTTTCTCAGGAGAGCCTGAGGGCAACCGATGGGTCAATTCTTGGATATCTTGTCATGGCATTCGGAGCTGGATCAATAATAGGAGTGCTGCTAGTAGCCGGGCTAACCAAGGAGAAGTATAAGGGGTGGGTTCTGTTGTGGTCAGGCATAGGAAGTGGGATTACACCTATCCTAATGGCCTTGATGCAAGAACCAGGGTTAGCAATGTTATTCGCAGCTTTTATGGGTGCTACTCAAGCAAGTTTTATGGCAATTACTAATGTATATGTTTTGACAGTGTGTCCAGACAGGTTGCGAGGTCGGGTTTCTAGTTTGTATGTGTTGCATGCTGGCGGCATTATGGCATTTGCTAATTTGGGCTATGGGTTTATGGCTGATTTATTTAATGCTCGCGTCATATTTATAATTACGGGGTTACTATTTATGGTATTTTTAATGGCGATATCTACATCGCTACCAAAGTTAAGAAATATTTATAGAACTGGAGAAACGACAGCGTAATGGAATCTATTGTAGGTAAAGCGGTTATACCAGCAGCTGGCCTTGGAACAAGGTTTTTGCCTGTCACGCGTGCGGTTTCTAAAGTTATGTTACCAGTTTTTAATATCCCGACGATTGAATTTGCAGTCACTGAATTAAAAAAAAGCGGTATCAATAGTGTAGCTATTGTGGTGTCCAGTCTTAACTCAGATGTTCAAAAATACTTTAAAGGCGCTGCTGACGTGCAAGTTGAATTTATATTACAAGAAACGGCGAATGGACTAGGTGATGCAATTCTTCAGGCCGAAAAATGGGTTAATGGGGAATCTTTTTGTGTCGTACTGCCCGATGATTTGATTTTTGGTGAAATAACCACCATCAAACAAATGATTTCAATTCACTCTAAGTATGAATCAACTGTTTTGGCATTAAAAACTGTTGAAGATGATAGAGTCCCATTTTTGGGCATAGTGGAATCACAACAGATTGATAGTTCGATACATCGAATTAATAAATGTGTCGAAAAACCTAAACTTTTAGATGCTCCATCAAACTTAGCAATAATTGGCAGATATGTTTTTACAAATGATATTTTTGACTATATTAAGCAAACGACAGAAGGGGCGCTGGGTGAGATACAAATAACTGACGCAATAAATGCTCAAGCTAACGATAAGTCAGTTTATGGCTATGAATTTCCTGGGGAACATTTCGATACCGGTAACCCCACAGGTTTATTGGAGGCGTCTGTAGCATTGGCTGTTAGAGATCCGAAAAAGGCACCAGGCCTGATAAATTTCATAAAATCTTTAAACCTCTAAATACTGCCACCAAATCCTTTGACATATCTATTACACGCTATTAGGATTCCGTAATCTACGGTAGTTACTTTTAGGAGAAGTAAATTGAGCAAAATACTTGAAGGTGTGATCGCCGAAATTAAAGATATTAATGCCTGGAGACAATGTCTCGCAGAATTTTTTGCAACAGGACTCTTCGTGTTTATAGGAGCAGGGGCCGTAGCAGCTAGTGGGATAGCTAGTTCAGGCGGATTGGATACCGGTAGGTTAGTCGCCATAGCCCTGGCACATGGTTTGGCTATTTGTTTACTTGCATATTCAGTGGGACACATATCGGGTGGCCATCTCAATCCTGCGATTACTATTGCGGCAATTATTAATGGCAAAATTAGCTGGATAAGAGGCAATCTATATATAGCGGGGCAGATTGCCGGTGGTATTGTCGCCGCTCTGATATTAATGGCAGTTATCCCAGATGTTAATGAAGGAAATCTAGGTGCTCATGGACTAGGAGAAGGTGTGTCTGTTGGGATGGGGTTTAGTATAGAACTAATATTTACTTTCCTATTATCTTTTGTGGTTTTTGCTACAGCTATGGACAAAAGAGGTCCTGGAGTTATGGCTCCTGTGGCAATTGGTATAACGGTTGCTGTTGTTCATCTTGTTGCCGTACCTTTAACAGGCGCAGGTATAAATCCTGCAAGAAGTTTGGGTCCTGCAATTGCATCTGGTTTCTGGACAGACCACTGGATATATTGGGTTGCTCCGATACTTGGGGGCATAGTTGGTGGGACGTTGTATCAATTGATTTTTGCAGCAGAAACTGAGTCTAGCTAATAGGTTCTGAAGTAAACCAGTCGAAAATAAATTTTGTAGCCTGGCAATCATCTTCGTTGTAAGTCAAGATTTTAGTTTTGCTTTCTATATCTTTTCCTTCGGACTCAACAAACTTAGTGAATAATGCTATTGAACCCATGGCATCTACATCATCTAGTATCCAACTGAAACCTAGATATTTAGCTATCTCCTTTAAACCTTCTTTGTAGATTGGGAAAGCGTAGGCTTTTAAAATGATGGGGCGTAAATCTATTAGTCGATCTAAAACAAACTGGACGCTCTCGTTGTCAATATTAAAACCCTCTCCCATCGATTGGAGCTGTGTTTTTTCATAACTGTGCCAATGGTAGAACACAGGATTTTCTAACGATGAAGCCCATTCAAAAAACGATTTGGTGTTATCTGCCTCTTGATTAGGAGAGTCAGCAAAAAACGAGACGAATTCATCAGCAGAATTATGTGTCCTAACAACTGTCCCGATCAAGTAGTTCACCATTGCAGACCCTGATTCACTTTGATAAAGGTTACTTCCTTCTAGATCTATAAATACCTCTGTGCCCGCTCTAGTGAACTCTGGTACGGGTTGTTTGCTGATTATGGATTTACTAGTCAAAGCTTGTGCACAAGCGATCATTTTATATGCAGTTGAATCGCCAATCCCTTTGATATCTGCTAAGTCTTCCGTAGTAGCTTTGGCAATTTCGTTTACAGTTTTATAACCTGCATCAACCAGTTGTTCACGCCTTTTTGATTTAATACCAGGTATGAGAGATGCATCATTGGCATCTATAGCAAGTGTGTTTACATAGGATTCCCAGGGCCACCGCGCACCTCTTAAAGTAGGAGCTATTTTTTCACCATTAATGACATTAAGGAGTTGTTGGATTGTCTCATCCAATTGTTCGTCCCACTCTTCTGCATAATATGGAAATTCCTCTAAATCCGCATTTATTACATAAAAAATTGGTGGTGTAAATTCTTGTATTTCACCTATCATTCGATTGTAAATAGCAGCCTGTAATATGTGCGAGGTCTTGATGTTTTTAGCTGATTTAATTTCAATTATTTCATATGAATGACTGCCGAAGACCGAGGGTTTATCCAAAACTTTTCTGATTATGTCAGGCCGACCACTAATATCTAAATCCTTACAAATTAGAGGCATGTCTAAAATCCCTTCTGCTTCTTCGTTCATCAGTTCAAGCACTTGCATGAACCCATCTGCTTCAGAGGTGAATGGCAAATTTACTGCATTTGCGAACAAGGTTTCATTAACAAAGTTATGATGCTCTTTGCCGTATGAAAACATTAATTCTTGAAATTCAGTAATAGGATCTTTATTATTTGCGTCGGCATGGTAATCACACCAGACATTTATTGGAGATTCCGTAAAATTTTGTATTATGTGAGCCTTAATGCGTGGAGAGTTGTTTTCATCTGTATGTAATGAAAATATGGATTTTAAGTCTACTGGATTCAGTGTGCCCATACTCTTTTATTTATCATCCGGTGTCGTTGTGCTTTGATCAACCAACTCTATGAGGTCAACAGCTTTTCGTTTTTTAGACTCGTCTCTGGAACTTAAGCCCTCGTCAAACATCTGCAGGCAAAATGGACACGAAACCGCTACGGTATCCGCACCAGTTTCTAAGAATTGATCCGTTCGCATATGATTAGTTCTCGTTCCTTGATTCTCTTCTAGCCAAGCATGGCCGCCACCAGCGCCACAACAAAAACCCTTTTCTCTATTTTTATTCATCTCTAACAAATTTAATCCTGGTATTGACGATGCTACGTTTCTAGGTTCTTCATAAATGTTGTTTTGTCTGCCTAGATAGCAAGAATCATGATAAGAGACATTTTCTTTAATTTCGCCTATAGCGGTTAGCTTTCCGTTGGATATCAATTCGTCAACAAATTTACTGTAATGTATTACGTCGAAATCCCCTTCCAAATGAGGATATTCGTTCTTCATCACATTAAAGCAATGAGGACATAATGTGATGATTTTTCTTACTTTATGAGCTTTTAAAGTTGCAATAGTCTGATTTGCCATGTTTTGGTACAGATACTCATTTCCTAATCTCCTTGCAGGATCCCCTGTGCAGGTTTCTTTCTGCCCTAAAACAGCGAAATCAACATTTGCTCTTTTAAGGACTCTTGCTAAAGACTTGGCTACGGAATGACCTCTTTTGTCTAAAGCGGATGTACACCCTATCCATAAAAGATAATCTGCACTTGGATTTTCATCGATTGTAGGCACGTTTATATCCGACATCCAATCAGTTCTACTATAGGTTGTTCCTCTCCATGGATGTCCTCGCTGCTCTAGGCTGACTAAGGCTGCTTGACCGGTTTCAGGTATCTGGGCTTTTTCCATAACGAGGTGCCTGCGAACATCAACAATTGTTTGCACATGTTCTACACCGACTGGACATTCAGATACGCATGCACCACACGTCAAACAATCCCAAATAGCTTCTTCAGGTATTGAATTTGGTACTAAAGGATTATCTTGCTCAATACTGTCATCTTTTATGATCGAAGGACCCACTTTTTGTGTATGATCCTTAAGGTTGGCAACAATATGCATTGGAGATAAAAGCTTTCCACTAAAGTTTGCTGGGCAAACGTCACTACATCGACCACATACAGCACACGCATATCCATCGAGCAATTGCTTCCACGTGAAATCCTTTACGTTAAATGCCCCAAATGCATCAACCTTTTCTAGATTAGGCGTGGTAAGTGTTCCTGGGGTTTCCAAAGACCGGAAAAAGAAGTTAACCGGAGCACCAAGCAAATGAGTGTGTTTTGATAAAGGGATAACTATGGAAAATGAAAGTATTACCAGTACATGTAACCACCATCCAATCTCATGTAGCGCTAATGCTGAGCTCTCAGGCAAATTAGCTGATATAAAAGCTTCGCCAATAGCTCTACCTATTAAAGCTTCTGCATGGGGGCCTGTCCCATTTCCTGCAACATAAAAAGCCTCTGTAAGTATTGTCAAACACATCAGAACGGTAATGAAAGTCAGTATGACTGCGGCGTCGAGTTTTTGAGTTAAATCGAAAGAAAGTCGCCGCGGGGTTTTCCACCATCTTCTTCCAACTCCCAAGAATATGACAAATAAAAATATGACAGCTAAGACATCAAGGTATGATGCAAAAACCTCCACCCCTTTCTTGGTTAGGATTGTTTCTGAAAACCTGTGCCATATAGAGTCTCCGAATATAAACAAGATGTAACTTAATGCAAAAGATAAAAACCCCCAAAAAATAAAGAAATGTGCCAGGCCGGCAATATCAGTTTTCAATGAAAAACTCTGGAGAACTTTACTTTGTCCAAAAACAGGTTTCATTATGCCCAAAAAGCGTTGTAATTTATTGTCTAAAAGATCGGATTTTTGGCCAAGTAGAATTAGTCGGATCGCATTTCTATAGAGTATGAATGTCGCTGCGGCAAAGAAGGTTATTGCTAGCAAATAAACCCCAAGCCACACAGGTATGGTATTAAATAATATGTCTGGAGGACTCACGTATGCCTCTTATTTTTATTTTTATTCGACAAGTTTTTCAAGTTTATCTAAATATGATTAGTATTAAAGCTGTGACTGCTATCCAAATTGTTACAGTACCAAATAAGTGTTTGTCCGATAGCAACAAATCTTCCGGTGATTCACCCAGATTTTTAACATGCACTAAATACGCATATCTAAGTAACCCGTATATTACCATTGGAATAGTTAGTGCCATGAGGTAATTATTCGGTAAATTTGTTGCAGTAAATGTGTAAGTCACGTAAACAACGATCGTCGATATGATGGCCAGCAAAGATGCACAGTCGATTAAAGTCATTGAGTAAGACCTCAAGCTGTTCCTTTGTAATTGCGCTGTTTTTCCGAAGGTTGATAATTCACTCCTACGCTTTCCCAATGCGATTACGAGAGCACCTAAACCGGTACATAAGTAAAGCCACAGTGAGATCGGTACATCTACTACTGTCGCTCCTGCGATTGCTCGTAGTACAAATCCAGCACTAATGGCAAAACAATCGATAAGAACAAAATTCTTTAGACTTATTGAATATGAAGTCATTAAAATCACATATCCAATAACGATCCAACCAAAATTTATGTTAAGCAAAAAAGACAATATTAACCCGGGTAGCAGAATTGAGGTGCCTGCAATGATTCCGATTCGCCTTGAGAGTTTTCCTGAAGCAATTGGCCTCGTAGACTTAATCGGGTGAATACTATCTTTCCTGTAATCTATTACATCGTTTATTAGGTAAATAGATCCTGATATTGCTGAAAATATAATAAAAGCAATGATTGAATTTGCGAGCATGGAGTCAACTGTTGACCAGTTAGTTATGTACCAAGATTCTTCTACGCTAAATAGTAATGCAAAGAAAATGAGTAGGTTTTTACTCCATTGCTTTGGCCTCATACTGACGAATATTGGCATTACTAAGCCTGATATTTGCTCGTTTAAACTGTTTTTGTATTGTTTTTGTTTATTCATTGCTTGATAATTGTTGTTGATAGAGCATTAATCTTACATTTCTATTGACATATGCGCCGTCCTCTTTTTACAATTTTTTGTTGTCTTATTGGATTGGTGATGTCAAATAAGATGTCAAGTATTAATTATCTAAGACTATTTAATAGGTCATATTAAAACATAATGTCCTATTCAAATATCATTAAAACACTAGGAGGATAGTGAATAATGGCTGATTTCAAACCGCTTGGTAACAGGGTGGTAATTGAGCCGACGGAATCTGATGAACAGATTTCTGCCGGCGGAATTTATATCCCTGACACAGCTAAAGAGAAACCCCAAGAAGGTAAAATAGTAGCTGTGGGTCCAGGTAAACTAAACGAAGATGGTTCCCGAACAGAGTTAGAGGTGTCGGTTGGAGATATTGTTGTATATTCCAAATACGCCGGTACTGAATACAAACAAGGTGACACAGAATATCTAATTGTTAGAGAAGACGATATTCTTTTTAAGAAGTAGATTAATAATGTTACCGGCATAGAATTTTTAGTTCGGTAACTTCTCAGGAGGACTTTAATTTGGCTAAACAGATCAAATATAGCGAAGATGCTCGTGCTTCTATGAAGGCTGGCATTGATAAACTCGCTGATACGGTTGGGGTAACTCTCGGACCGCGTGGGCGTAACGTAGTGTTAGATAAAAAATTTGGACCACCACAGGTTATTTCTGACGGTGTAACAATTGCAAAAGAGATTGAATTAGAAGATCAATTCGAAAACATGGGTGCCCAGCTTCTCAAAGAGGCTGCTTCTAAGACAAATGATGTTGCAGGTGACGGTACCACAACTGCTACTGTTTTAGCACAGGCAATTATTCGAGAAGGATTCAAGAATATTGCTGCTGGTGCTAACCCGATGGCTCTTAAGCGGGGAATTGATACAGCAGTAGTTACCTTAAGGAAAGCAATTGGGGATATGTCTCAACCGGTTGAGGGCAAAACTCAGATAGCTCAAGTTGCATCACTTTCTGCTCATGACGAAGTTATGGGCGATCTTATTGCTGAGGTTATGGAAAAAGTTGGAAAAGACGGTGTAATAACTGTCGAAGAATCAAAGGGCCTTGAATATGAACAAGAGTTTGTAGAAGGCATGGAGATAGATCGTGGTTACATTTCTCCTTATTTTGTATCTAATCCAGAGAGAATGGAGTCTGAAATAGAAGATCCATATATTCTAATTACAGATAAGAAAGTTTCTGCAGTTGCAGATATTTTGCCTGCTTTGGAAAACATATTGAAGGTTACCAAGAATGTGGTAATTATCGCTGAAGATATCGATGGTGAGGCTTTGGCCACACTCGTAGTTAATAAATTGCGGGGAACATTGAACATCTTGGGTGTTAAAGCTCCAGGTTTTGGTGATCGTCGTAAAGCCATGTTGCAGGACATAGCAATCCTTACGGGCGGAAACGTTATTAGTGAAGAAGTTGGCCGTAAGTTAGATTCTGTGGAAGTTGCAGATTTAGGTAGAGCAAGAAGAGTAGTCTCTACTAAAGAAGACACTACTTTCGTTGATGGATCTGGAACAGAAGCCGATATTGAAGGTCGAATCAATCAGATAAAAGCTCAGATTGAAGAGACTACATCTGACTTCGATCGTGAAAAACTGCAAGAACGATTAGCTAAGCTATCAGGTGGTGTTGCCATAATAAAAGTGGGTGCTGCTACAGAAGTTGAGCTGAAAGAGAAAAAGAATCGAGTTGAAGACGCATTGTCTGCAACCCGAGCTGCAGTTGAAGAAGGTATCGTGCCTGGAGGCGGACTAGCTTTAATTAGGGCTAGGCAAGCTTTGGACAAATTGAAGTTGAAAGGTGATGATGCTACAGCAGTAGAGATTCTCAAAGGAGCTCTAGAAGCTCCAATGAAGCTGATTGCTGAGAACACTGGAGTTTCTGGTGATGTTATTCTTTCTCAATCGTTAGAGAACGAAGGGGATATGGGATACGATGCTGAAATAGGAGATTTCACTCCATTACTGGAGAGAGGTATCATGGATCCAGCTAAAGTTACCAGAGCTGCCATCGAAAACGCAGCCAGCGTCGCAGCCATGGTGCTTACAACAGAATCTTTAATAACTGATATTAAAGAACCAGAGCCACCAATGCCGGCGGCTCCACCAATGGACTACTAGGCAATAGTAAAAATCAGTAAATTAAAAGGCCTCCATGAATTTGGAGGCCTTTTTCTATTGTCATTAAACTGCGTTATCGAAAACGGTATATTTTGACTGGAAAAGTGTATACTCGTGGCTATAATATAGCGTTGTTAAAAAACCTAATAATTTGAAATACTAATTTGACAGACAATCACAACTTTTCACATTTACACGTTCATACCGAGTATAGTTTGCTTGATGGACTTAGCCGCCTTGAGCAATTAGTAAAAAGAGCCTCTGAGTTGGGAATGCAAGCTTTAGCTATTACGGACCATGGTGGACTATATGGTGCAGTTGATTTTTACCAGATAGCTAAGAGCTATGGAGTTAAGCCAATAATTGGATGTGAATTATATGTTGCGCCTTCTAGTAGGCTAGAGCGACAAGCATCCGATAAAAGGCCATATCACTTAACTGTTTTGGCTAAGAATAATACTGGTTATAAAAACCTTGTTAAGCTGGTTACGTTAGCTCATCTTGAAGGATTCTACTATAGACCTAGAGTGGATCGAGATACTCTGGAAAAATACAGTGAAGGGCTGATCGTTATGTCTGGGTGTCCAAGCGGTGAGGTGCCTAGAGCAATCATTGATGGTCGTATAGATGACGCTAAATCGGCAGCTCAATGGTACAAGGACACATTTGAGGATTACTATTTCGAGATAATGCGCCATGGTGATGTGCCTCAGTTACCAGCGATAAATGAAGGCCTTTTAAAACTTAAAGACGAGCTCAACATCGAGATAGTAGCCACTAATGATGCGCACTATGTATTAAGGGAGCACGCACCTTTTCAAGATATATTAATTTGTATTCATACGAATACAAATGTTCAAGATTCAAAAAGATTACGTATGGAAGAGGATTCATATTACCTTAAAAGCCCATCTGAAATGGCGGAAATATATCAAGATTTACCTGAAGCTATATCAAACACTAATGTAATTGCTGATAAATGTAACCTAGAGCTCGATTTTGAAACTTTACGGTTGCCGGAATATAAAGATACAGATGGTAAAACATCAATCGACTTTCTGACTGAGTTGTGTAACGACGGTTTGAAAAATCGGATTTCTAATCCGGGGCAAAAAGAGATAGAAAGACTGAAGTATGAATTGAGCGTCATAGAAGATACGCATTTCCCTAACTATTTCTTGGTGGTGTGGGATATCGCTCGGTTCGTAAGACAACATGACATATTCTTCGCTGTTAGAGGCAGCGCAGCGGCAAGTTTGGTGCTTTTTTGTTTAGGAGTGACTGACATTAATCCCTTAGATTTTGATTTAGTCTTTGAGCGATTTTTGAATCTCGAGCGTAAAGAGATGCCTGATATTGATATGGATTTTCAGGATGATAGGCGTGATGAAGTAATTAATTATGTGGTTGAGAAATATGGTGAAGATCATGTGGCTCAAATAATTACCTTTGGTACATTAGGAGCGAGGGCGGCGATTAGAGATTCAGGTAGAGCATTAGCCATGCCTTATCCAGAGGTTGATAGAGTCGCAAAATTAGTGCCTCAAAAATTACATATAACTTTAGATGAAGCCATTAAATTAAGTGGGGAATTAGCTGGTCTTTATCAAAACGATCAAGCTGTAAATAAACTTTTAGATACCGCTAAGGGTGTTGAAGGATTGACGAGACATTCAAGCACTCATGCAGCTGGCGTAGTTATTTCAAAAGAACCATTAGAAGATTATATTCCGCTTCAAAGACCTGTTAAAGGTTTTGAAAACGGCGTAAATACTACCCAATATGCAATGAAGCCTCTTGCGGACCTTGGATTACTTAAGATGGACTTTTTAGGCCTATCTAATTTGACTATTTTGGCTAGGACAAGGGATCTTATATCAAAACGTACTGGACAACATTTGGCTTTAACAGATATACCGCTCAACGATGCCAAAACTTTTGATTTACTTTCAAATGGGGAAACTGTTGGGGTGTTCCAATTAGAAAGCACTGGAATGACGCGGTATATTCAGGATTTGAAACCATCTTCTTTGGGAGATGTGGCGGCGATGATTGCTCTTTATCGTCCTGGACCAATGGAACATATAGATACTTTCATCGAAGCAAAACATGGTAGAAGTGAAGCATATTACCCTCACGATGACTTGGAGGAAATTCTTAGAGAAACTTATGGAGTTATAGTCTTTCAAGACCAAGTTCTATATATTGCTAGAAGATTTGCCGGATACTCTCTTGGAGAAGCTGATGTGGTCAGAAAGGCTATGGGAAAGAAAATCCCGGAGATTATGGTTGAAGAACGTCAACGATTTATGCATGGGGCGCTGGAACAAGGATATTCACAAGATATTGCTAACAGGGTATTCGAACTTATTGAGCCATTTGCAGGATACGCTTTCAATAAAGCTCATAGTATAAGCTATGGACTGATTTCATATTGGACAGCTTATTTCAAAGCTAACTATACAGGGGAATATATGACCTCTTTACTAAATGCTTACTCGGGTAATGCGGAAAGAGTGTCGATAGCGGTTAGCGAATGTTTGCGGCTAGGAATTAAAGTTGAAGGTCCGGACATCAATTCGGGTGAAGTCGAATTTTCTTTACATAATGACGATGAGTCGAAATTAAGCATACGTTTTGGAATTTCATCTATTAAAAATGTAGGAGTTTCTGCTTTAGAGAAATTGATTAATATCAGGCATGAACATGGAGAATTCAGCTCTATAGAGGAGATGTGCAGAGTAGGTGACATGACAGGGTTGAATCGTAAAGCTTTGGATAGTTTGATCAAAGTAGGAGCGTTTGATTCGTTCGGAGACAGAACTTCAATCTTAAGCATCGCGGATAGGGTGGTATCGTTGGCACAAAGCGAGGCTCAGCTGAGGAATTCTGATCAAACGTCAATGTTTGATATGTTTGGTGAATCTGTTCAAGCTCCATTAACTGAGATCGAAATAGAAGAAGGATATACAACTGAGACTCAAAAAGGAGAGTGGGAATTAGAATTGTTAGGAGTAAATTTATCCAGTAAAGATGCTTTGGCTGTGATCGCAGCTAATGCGGACTCTAAAACTGTAGTTTCGCGTGATTTAATTCAACAAAACATGAATAATCAAAAAATTAAGATAGCAGGTCAGATTCAATCTGTGTCGTTTAGAAATACGCGTAACGGGAAGGCATTTGCTATTGTGAATGTTGGTTTACTCAACGGTGCTGTAGAGGTGTTTGTATGGGAAGAGTTATTAGCAACAACGCGCGAAATACTTAAAGATGCTAAGCCCATATTAGTATCAGGAATTGTTAAAGATAGGGGTGAAGAGCAAGTTACTATATCTGCATCAGAAATCATTGAATTTATACTTAGCGATGTGCCTTTGAACTCTTTAGATAAACCAGTACAGAATCTTGAATCAAATCTGTTTTCAAATGATGAGACCGAAGAGAACATGATCGAAGTACAAAACGTCAATAATCAAAAACCTGCACCAATTTCGAACAATGGATCTAATGTAAATATGAATCAAGAGATTGAAAATAGCACTCAGCAGGATTCACATTCTCTAAATAAAAGGTTACTAATAACTATTATAGAGTCAAAAAAAGTAGAAACAGATCGTGTCTTACTTAATAACTTAATTCGCGAATTACTCGAACATAATGGAAACGATGATGTGGAAATGGAAGTAAAAACACCAAATAGTGTTGTCAAATTAGCATGGCCATTAATTAAAGTTAAGGCAACAACTGAATTAGCAGAATACGTTGCTGAAATGCTGGGCGACTCTGGGCATGTAGCCTTAGTTGAGCACTAATAATTAAAACTTTAAGCCACGCCCCATTGATTTAACTTTTCTTCAGTCGCAATTTCATAGAACTGTATTTCATTAGAGTGAATTATTTTTGCCAGTTCCCCAGCATATTTACTCATAATTATTTCGGGAACATCTTTTCTGGGATTAGCCTCTATCGATTTCTGGTCCCATTCGGCAGTTACAGTTATTTCAGCGCCCGGTGTGCCGAATCCGCCTATTACAATTGTTGC
>CEVQ01140771.1_pt1 | contig 17506 bp, 14 predicted proteins | sample 356551 | NCBI WGS metagenome assembly CEVQ01 (sample SAMEA2623756, study PRJEB7988) | marine metagenome | biome: marine biome (ENVO:00000447); feature: mesopelagic zone (ENVO:00000213); material: "saline water (ENVO:00002010), including plankton (ENVO:xxxxxxxx)" | depth 250 m | reverse complement strand
AAAATGATAATCATTGAAGCCGATTTTACCTTGTTTGCCTTTTCTTCCTCGCTAGCATCCGAGTTATGGATTGAGTATCCCAACCACCCAGCGATGACTACCCAAGCCGCAGTCTGGAAGTGAACACCAGGGCTGACGAACCATGCTGAGAAGAACTCTCCAAACATTTCTGCGTCTTCGACTACCTCTCCGAGTGCCGCCCAAAGAACGAATGGAAGTAGGGCGAGTAGCGTCTTGTCAGAGCCGTCAACTCCCAAATGTCGTAGCCAGCCAGACATTGCTACTGCGAACATTGCCAGAACGACACCATAGGTCATGGTGTTTACCATATTGTAACCTGAATCTCCGGTTGACTCTCCGATGATTGGATCGAGATAGTAGGTGTAAACAAAGTCGGACAGTGGATTGGAGACATCCATCGCACTGAGGAAGACTCCAATGAAGAATAACGACATTATTAGGGCAAGCGCCTGTATCACCAAACGCTCGTAATCGTACCACTCCTCTAGCACGTTCACGGCCTGCCGAAAAAGAACCTGCGCTTAGGCGTGGCGGCGAGTGAAATCACTCTTCACCGAATGTAATCGATTCGTCTTCAGCCAATTCTAGCACCTCAGCCATCTCATCCTCATCGTCAGGATCAACTTGAGATGACGTGAATCTGCGTTCACGGCGACGGCGGGCATCGGCGAGTTCGGGGACCAGTGTATCGAATGTATCGGGGGATTCCTTGCTGGTATCGTAAGAATCGAGACTTCGAGATTGAATCCGCATACGCTTGCGGTCTTGTTCTAGGCCGTGGAGGACAGTTCCATGCTCGGCCCCATTGAGTATATTCTCGATTGCAGGTGTAGCTAGTGCAAGACCGTCCTCATCACCAATTACGAGAACTGTGGAACCATAGATTGCCATCTCCGTTTGCGACATCTCTTCGATTAAACTTCGAATACGACCGTTTCTACCGATTAGTCGACTTCGCATTCGGCGTGTTTGGTTTGGTTGACGACCCACCCATTCACGGATATCATACATCCGAAGGAATACCTCGTCTTCGAGAAGTTTGACCGCTCGATTAGGTGCTAGACCTCGGCCGATTGCCCGGATTACGTCTGGCATTTTCATCCTCAGAACTGGGTCGGCCTTTCCTTCTTCCCAGATTGCCGAGACATCGCCTGTTGAGGAATCTATTTGCAAACTTGCACCGCTAGCTTTCTCAATCATCTTGCGAGTGCCTCCGCCCTTGCCGATTAGCACCGCTATGCGGTCGTTGGGTATGCGGGCTAGCAGTTCCACGAAGGCGGGCGACCCGCCCTCTAGTTTTAATCCCCGCCTGAGAGCGGAGGATAAGTTGGAACCGGTTCCTCAAGAACTCTAAGCAATGAATCTGCGAGATTGACCTCGTATCCTTGTCGATTAATCCACTCAACCAATCTGGTTACATCTCGAACTAGGAATTCATTCGATGAGGGATGGGCGCTTACGACGGCTTGCCCGAAATCGATAATCCAAGGCTCGCCGTCGTACCAGAGAATGTTGTATTCACTGAAATCAGAATGAACAAGATTACCGGTCTGCCAACAAACTGAAAGAATTTCTAGAAGGTCATCGAAAACTCCCTTTGGGTCGTCGATGGTGATATCCTTCAGGCGAGGTGATGGTTCACCCTCATCACCAATCAAATCCATCACCAAGACGTTGTTTAGAATCGCTCTGGGTTTTGGTACGCGAATACCATGCTTGCGCATGCGACGCAAGTTGCGATATTCCTTACGAACCCAGATCTTCACTAATTCACGGTGACGGCGCTTCAATCCACCGAATCTTGGGTCGCCGTCTATGTATTTTGCAAGGCTCTTGAAGACAGCGTTTGTAGTATGGAATATCTTCACCGCGGCAGGACCTTGATTGGTTGTGGCGTGAAACACGTGAGCCTCTTTTCCGCGGGCGATTGGGTAATCGACGGTTTCAATCTCTCCAGATTGCATTAGTTTGTGCAAAGACATCAAGGTGGAACGGTCGAAGACGGCATCGAATACACGACGATCTACCCAATCGTAGGGACCTGAGCCGAGAACACCTTGCAACTTGTCTTCAATCTCTTTGAACATGCGTTTGAAGCGCGGCTCTGCCATCCAATCGTGCTGCCTAGCCGTTTTCATCAGAGCGTCAGGATCGACATCTTCCCAGTCGGGATCTGCCATTGTTCTCACCCAAAGAACGAGTCGATGTCGTCATCGTCATCATCAGCAAAACTTGTACTAGGCTGCACTTCAGCAACCTCTTCCTCGGCAGTCTCTTCGATTTCTTCAGCATCTTCGGTTGCCGGGGTCTCTTCGACGACGGCTGAAGAGATTACTTTGTAATCGTCTTCCCGCTCCTCAAGTTGATCATCGGACATACCGAATAGGTCGACTATCTCGGGTAGTACTCCCTTACGAGAGAGATAAATTGACTGCGTCTTGGTATATCGCATCCTAACATCGGCTCTCGAGTCTTGGAAATCCCAAGGCTGAACGATGATCAGGTCGCCTTCGCGAACCCACTGTCGACGTCGCATTTTTCCAGGAATGCGAGCCAAGCGACTCTCCCCATCGTCGCAAACTGCCCTAACTCTACGACCGCCTAGAATCTGGTCGGCGATGGCGAACATTTCGTTGATTTTCTTATTAGGGAGGGTTACGCGAATTTTGTCGCTGGTGCCAGATTCAAGCCGCGCCAGCAACTCAGTGTCCACACGCTCCTCCCGTCGCGCCATTGGGCGTCGGTCGAGAGGCCCCTATGTGAAACCATGCCTCGTTGAAAGGCCGAGAAATTACCGCTTGCGGCTAACTCTCAAATGAATCAAAGGGCAGACACCGCAGTCTCGACGAGGTCGAGTAGGTATTCTGCACCTGAGCCGATTCCGAAGAACACGGTTAGGACGGTTAGGACAAGGATGGTATTTCGAAGGTGGAGTGTCTTACGCAGTGGTTTCGCATTCTCTGGTGCTTCAAAGAACATCACTAGGCCGATTCGTAAGTAGTAGAATAGTGAAAGGGCGCTGTTCAGAACGATGGCCATTGCCAACCAAAATACAGGATCAACGGTCTCAGCCCATGGGACAATCGCATCTGCATTCGTGCTACCTGTGCCAGCACTGATGTTGACGATTCCATTAATCATCAGTAACTTCGAAAGGAATCCAGATAGTGGTGGGACTCCAGCCAGTGCTAGCATGAAGATGAACATCGAACCAGCGATAAGAGGGTCGCGCTGAGCTAGGCCATGAAGATCTTCCAAGCGGTGGCTTCGACCCTCTGTCTCAAGTATTCCCAGAACAAGGAAAGCACCAAGCTTGAACAAGACTAGAATTGTCAGGTGGAAGACGATTGCAACCAGTACCAGCTCAGTCGTTGAGGAATCTCCCAATCCACTGCCCACCGCAGCGATCGCAGCCAGCATGTATCCAGCGTGAGCGACACTAGAGTAGGCCAGCATTCTCTTGGGGTTCTCGCTAGTCAATGCTGCAAGGTTACCCCAAGTCATTGTAACAACGGCAATGATTGCTAGCAGCACGAACCAAAGTGCCTCGCCCTCTTCTGGCATTGTAATCTCGATTAGAACTCGGAATAGGGCGACGAATCCCATCGCCTTGGAAGCGGTTGCCAAGACACCTGCAACTGGTGAAGATGCTCCAGCGTAGGCGTCAGGAGTCGCTAGGTGGAATGGCGCTGCGCTGACCTTGAAGCCGAAGGCAACCAACATCAATCCAACACCCACAACAGCGAATGGATCTAGGCCATCCATCGCTGCCCAAGAGGCTGCCAGTGCATCGAAATCGAGGTCTCCTGACCAGAGGTAAACCAACGACATTCCGTAGATTCCAGTAGCGCTTGCAACCGAACCGACGATGAAGTACTTAGCACCGGCCTCGCCGCCGACTTCCTCTTCCTTGTGGAATGCAACCAATATGTAGGCGGCTAGGCTAGCCAACTCGATGGCTACGAACATGAAGAACAGATTCGAAGCCATCGCCATCAGACCCATACCGAGTCCAACCATCATCAGTAGAATGTGGAAATCGACCTGTCGGCGATTATCCATCAAGGCGGAGATAAGCGCCTCAGTTCGCAATTCTGAATCCTTCTCACGAGGTGCTCGTGCGGAGGGTCGTGCAGGCATTCTGTAAGTTGTGGCGATAGCTGCTAACAGAAGCGCACCGTAGAATACGAAAGACATCATTCTGGTGAAAGAAGTAATCTCGATAACTCCGCCAACTTCACCGGATGCTGTTTTGATTTCTAGGAACGAATACACGAAAGCGACGAAAAAGGCCAGAATCGCTATTCTAGCAGGAATTCTTGGGTTTGAGGTGGTCTTGAATCGGGTTCCTCCAATAAATATAGGAATTCTGGTTCGAGTAAGTGGTATTCGGAAAGTCGAGTCACCGAGGTTTGGAACTAGCACTGCTAGGATGATACCTGCAACAAGCACCATCTCTGGTAGAAGATATTCCATTTCTTCAGTGGTCAACATCAGGGCTTCACCCCCTGACTGTTCATCGCATGGATTAGTGTCTCCAGCATGAATTCAGTAGACCAATCGGACATCATGTCCCAGAAGATGAACGGCAGGATTCCAAACAAGACGGTTAGAGCTACAAGCACAAACATCCCAGCATTCTCATGCCAAGTAATGTCTCGTGGTTCTTCTCGATGCATTGTATCTGGTAGAACTCCAACGTGTGGGTCTCCGCCTTCGAAAATGGTTCTCTGCATACTGGTTAGGTAGTAGACAGCGGTGATGATTAGTGTCAGTGCCGGCAAGATGACCAGCCATCCGAATGTCATCCAGAAGGCAATCATCACCGCAATTTCGGCCACGAATCCTGCCAGTAGGGGCAAGCCGAGGCTTGCCATCCAACCTAACATCATGTGGCCAGCCAACCATGGCGAGTGGTGAGCGATTCCTCGCATCGATCCAATCTCAAGAGTGTGATAGTGATGCTTGAAGGCACCAGCCACAGCGAACAGGAGAGGGCTGATGATTCCGTGTGCGAACATCATGAATAGCGCACCGGCGATTCCTAGAGGCTGCATGGTGGCGATTCCCAGGAAGATTAGTCCCATGTGAGAGACCGATGAATAAGCCACCATGCGCTTGAGATTGGTCTGTCCCATACAGACTATAGCCCCGTAAACTAGACTTGCCATTCCAAGCAAAATCAATAGCGGAGTGAAGACAACTGTCGACTCTGGGAAGATTGTTACAGCAATCCTGAGGAATCCATAGGCGCCCATCTTCAGCATCACACCAGCCAGCAGCATCGAGCCCGCTGTGGGAGCCTGAACGTGAGCATCTGGTAGCCAAGTGTGGACTGGTACGCTAGGCATCTTCGTGGCAAATCCAATCAGTAACAGAATCCAGACGAAGTGCCGTAGACCCTCTCCTGCAATCAAACCATTTCCGGAGGCCTGAGCGGTCATTGAGACTAGGTCGAAGTGGTGACCGGTTAGCGTTCCAGCAAGGCTTGCGTCTCCTGTGTTGAAGTACATCACAAGAATACCAATCAACATTAGGACACTAGCGGTGAAAGTGTAGATGAAGAACTTCATTGAAGCATATCTGCGGTCGTCTCCACCCCATACCAAAATCAGGAAGAACATCGGGATTAGAGTCAATTCCCAGAAGACGTAGAAGACGAATAAGTCGAGTACTACGAATACTCCAATCAATGCACCCTCCATAATCAGAATGAGCGGGTGGAAAATGTGTCCCTTCTTGGCATCCCACTCTACTAGCATCGAGACTGGAATTAGCATGGCTGTCAACCATACCATTGGGAATGACAAGGCGTCGACACCGACTACCCAGCGGACTCCTATGCTCTCAACAAGAATCACTGACTCATTCTGGAATACGTATTGACCTTGAGTGATATCGAGCCAGTCGATATTTCCAATTTGGCCAAGGAATAGTGCTGAGGTGATTGCGAAGATTGCCAGAGCAATTCCCATCGAAAATGAGCGAGCAATCTTGCGAGTGAAATCAGCCATGCTAGCAGGAGCGATGTATGGCAACACTAGCAGGGCTAGGCCGACTACTAATGGTGTGAGTGTGATGAAGGTTAAAGGATCTGATTCAATCAACCGCTCACCCCCCAAATCAGAGCAAATATGCTCAGTGCACCGATCGCTGCCATCAGAATGTAGTCGCGGGCACTACCAGTGGTTACTCTGCGAATCTGGACAGAACCCAGAACCGAATTAGATTCGATTTGTTTTATTACTCCATCAATAACATTCGCATCAAACCAAGCAGCGAAATTTGAGAATGGAATGATTGTCTTGCCGAGAGCCCATTCGTATAGGTCGTCGAAATATAGACGATTTTGCAAAGCATCTGCAAATTGTGAATTTGCTAAGTCATCGACATTCTGGTTACCGAACTTGCTTGAGAGGCTGGTCAACCAGTGAACCAGTGGTGTTGCTTGTTCTCCTTCCTTAAGTGAACCACCGTATATGCGAGCGGCCATTATTGGACCAAGGATGAAGGAGAGTGCAATAGTTGTCCAACCAATCATTCGAACTTGTTCGTCCTCAGGTAGGAATGCGTGTTCCAGTTCGTAAATCACCTGATCAAGTAAGGTTGCCTTGTGAATAGACAGATGGTCGGCATCTCCCGACAACCAATCTACAATTCCATATAGGGCTAGGCCGAAGCCACCCAGTGCGGTGATAATCGAGAGAATTACTAGCGGTGTTTTGATCCAAGGAGTCTCCTCGTGTACGTGGTCAACGAGTTCGTTCTTTGGCTTGCCTGCGAAGGTCATGAACCACATTCGCGACATGTAGAATCCAGTCATTCCTGCGGTTGCAAGGATTAGCAGAGCAGGCCCTAGTAATGCATCTGCTCCGTTGAAGTAAGCATACCAAGTCTTTCCAACGATAATTTCCTTCGACCAGAATCCTCCGATTAATGGGATTCCAATAATCGACATCGAGCCGAACATCATGGCGGTGGCAGTTACCGGTAATTTGCTCGCCAAGCCACCCATATTACGCATATCTTGAGGGTCGAAGTCGTGGTCTCCATGACCATCGCCATGGTGGAGATGGTCGTGAGCGTGGTGGACCTCGTGGATTACCGAACCACTTGCCATGAACAGCATACCCTTCGCCATGGCGTGGTTGAAGAGATGGAATAGAGCACCACCGAATACTAGAGCACCGGCATGGTGCTTGTCGTGATTGAAGAACCAAAGAGCCGCTCCCAATCCTGTGAATATGTAGGCGAGTTGACTCATCGTCGAGTAGGCTAGAACCTTCTTGATATCGTTCTGCACAAAGGCAATCGCTGCCGCCATGAATGCAGTTATTCCACCGATCCAAGCGATGATGAGGCCCAAATCTTCCATTCCGACTACGCCGTGGTTATGGACATCGACGAATGGCACCATCCTAGCGACTAGATACAATCCAGCATTCACCATAGTCGCTGCGTGGATAAGAGCCGACACAGGGGTTGGTCCTTCCATCGCATCAGGCAGCCAGACGTGTAGTGGGAACTGAGCCGACTTACCGACCGCGCCGATGAATAGCATCAGAAGCGCGGTCTCGAGCATAGCTGCATCGACCGCTGCTCCGCCTACACCGGTCGACGGGTCGTCGAAGACCACTGCGAAGTCGAGAGAACCGTAGATATCGTAGAGCATCAATAGTCCAATCATCAAGAATACATCGCCTACGCGAGTTGTCAGGAATGCTTTCTTTGCCGCGTAGGCAGCGCTTTCCTTCCAGTAATAGAATCCAATGAGCAGGTAGGAACAGAGTCCCATTATCTCCCAGAAGATGAATAGCCAGAGGAAGTTGTCAGCGAGGACCATCCCGAACATACCCATACTGAATAGAATAAACTCTGCGAAGAATCGGTGGTTGGAGTTGTCATTGATAGAATCTGTAGTCATGTACCCAATTGCAAACCAGCAGATGAGGAAGCAGAGAAAGGTAGCGACAAATAGCAACATGATGCTAACTGCGTCAAGATATATTCCAAATCCGATTCCGCTGAACCCTGACGAGGCTACTGACCAGCCATCTGAATCATAGGTCAGGACATCAAAGGACAACCAACTGAATGGATCTCCAGATTCTAGATGTCCATGGTGGTCAAGATAATCGTAAATCAGCCAAATCGCCGCAGAAAGAGATACGCTGAGCGCTCCAAGACCTAGGATTCCACCTTCCTTCAATCGATTCACCCATACTTCATCGCCATTCCAAACTTGACCGGCGATGGCAATTGCGGCAAAGAAAACTAATGGGGTGGCGATGATTAACCACCAGTAATCGGTTGACGATTCACCTGTGCTATACAGGTAAGGTACGATTGCCAAAAATGGCAGGATTAAGAGTAGTCTATCCCACTCCTGTTTATGTTCGCCCATTTTCATCACCTCAATTTCTCAGAAGAGTCGCTTCATCGAGCGAAATTGTTTCTTGTGTACTGTACAAGGAAAGTAGGATTGCAAGCCCAATTGCAACTTCCGCGGCTGCTATTGCAATCGCAACCGCGGTGAATACCCAGCCGTCGACGGAGCCGTGGTGTAACGCACCCGCGACGAAGTTCAGATTGGCTGCGTTTAGCATCACCTCAATGCACATCAGAACAACGATGGCGTTCTTGCGACTGAATGCCCCAATCAATCCGATACCGAAGAGAATGACTCCAAGACCGGCTATCCAACTGGCCTCAATCATCACTCATCATCTCCCATATCGTAGAGGAGATTGACGAGGCGCTCGTCACGGACGAGGTAGGATGCACCAATCATCGCCATTGAGAGTAAAATTCCTAAGACAACTGTGACGAGTGCCCAATCATCTAGGATTGAGACCGAAAAGTCGAGTGTTGTTGGAGCGCCGGCAGCAGGTACATCCCACATTGGGTGTTCCATCACTTCTCGCAAGAGAATTAGAACGAAGGCGAATACTCCGAAACGAGCGACCGTTCCCAAGACCTTCATTCAACATCGCCTTCCTGTATCTGGCGGCGAGTTAGCATAACTCCGAACTGAACTACAAGCATAACCGAGCCGAGGTAAACCAGAATCTGAATCGCCGCCAACATCTCAGCGTGTGCTAATACCATAACTCCAGCGACTGCGAAGAAGGTCATCATCAGAGAGAGAAGAGAGTGTGCGACTCTTCTTGCATAAACGCAGCCAAGGGCTCCGAGGATTGCCACAAGCGCCATAATGACGAATGCAACAGCCTCGAAATCCACATCCACCGGAATCAAGCCTCCGCTTGCTTGGCAGCTCTAGCTGCCTTTCTGGCGCGCTTCTCCTTCTCCTTCTTGGCGCGCTTTGCGAGTTCCATATCGACTCGCTCTTGATGAACGGCTGGAAGCACGCGAGTTCTATCAGCATCGAACCAAAGCTCCTCGCGTGAGTAACCAGACATTCCATCGTATTCGTTTGTCATGAAGAAAGACTCGAATGGACAGGCCTCAGCACAGAGTCCACAGAACATACAGCGTCCGATGTCGATTTGGCCGCTGACGATGTCGGTCTCGGCCGGCTTGAGATCGGTAGTAGCGATATCTTCAATCCCCGATCCATCCATCCAACGGACGGTTGCGGTATCTCCGGAAATATCTATTACCTCGGCGAAATCGTATTGCTGAGGCGCTGCTGAATGCTCGTTGACCAAATCGAATTCCTCGATTTCGTCGAAGTCTTCCTTTGGCTTAGCAGCGTATCCGCCGGCCGCGAATTCTGAACCATAGCCATGCCACTCATCGCCTTCCTCGGTCAGGTCGAGGACGTTGACTCTGACTTCCGAAGTCATGTGCAGACAATCGTTTGGACAGGCTCTGACACATGCCTTACAGGCGGTGCAAGTTTCCCAAACAATTCCGATTCTACCATTGTAATTTCCTGGAACGAATAACCAAGGTTCCATGTCTTCTAGTCGCTCATAAGGATACATCACGGTGACCGGCCTCTCAAGGAATGGAAGAAGATCGGTTGATTCCCTATCCGCTGCGTATGTGTGTCCCTCTGAAAGATGGTTGTCACCGATTCTCGCTTCTGTGAATTCATCGGTCATGGTAACTTTCTGACCGTGGTAATTATTCTTCAGCAGGCCGAGTCGGCCTAGGAAAGGAATAGTTCGTAATGCCGTCTTCATAGTCATCCACATAGGCTTGATAACCAAATTGCGGAAATTAGGAGCCGCGTGTGGGTGTCCAGTGTTGTATTGTTGTGATTTGTCCATTCATTCACCTCCAAATTAATCTCTGTGTGTACCTGGGCTGGCCTTTTCTAAAGTCTGAGTATGATACATCCTGCGGTTCAGTTCCAACGCATCTTCGTCCTCGTCTAAAGCAAGTACGATGAAGGCCAGAACGAATGTTCCGAAGAGAACCGGAACTGCCCAAATAGGCCAGCCGCCAGCGGCTGTGCTATCCCAAACTTCGAGGCGAAGCAAAATTGCAACCGCTAAGTTGACCATCGAAGCGGGTAGTAGCCAGCGCCATCCAAACTCGAGGATTTGATCGGTTCGCACACGATGTAGTGAAGCGCGAACCCAGACGAAGAAGGCGAACATTAGGTATGCCTTGAGAAGAAGGACGACTAAGCCTGGTGTAGCGGTTGCGAGGAAATCGAATATGAATCCAACATAGGGCAAACCAACCAAGGTATCCTCGAATGGTAATTGCCAACCGCCTAGGAAGAATAGTGCGAACAAGATGCAAGCAGCGTAGGCGCGCATCATCTCAACTGCAAACATTAGTCCCCAGCGAATTCCTCCATATTCTGTCCACCAACCCTCGACGAGTTCGGCCTCAGCCTCAGGCATATCGAATGGGATTCGTTCTACTTCGGCAATCATTGTGATGAGGAATAGAGCGGCACCCAATGGCATGATGAATATGTTCCAAGTATTGCTGGTCTCTATTTGGAAGTCAACTATCTCTAAGATATTAAATGAGCCTGAGATTACTGCAATCGCGAGGACGCTTACCAATAGTGGAATTTCGTAAGCGGTCAATTGAGCTGCAGATCGCATTCCACCGATTAGTGTGTACTTGTTGTTGGAAGCCCAGCCGCAGAAGAAAACACCCAGTGGCGCTACTCCGAAAATGGCCATCATGAAGACCAAAGAGAGGTCTGGGTTTGCTGCCCAAATGTGTGGACCAAATGGGATGAATGCGTAAACCATGATTGTTGTTGCGATGATTATTACCGGAGCAGTTTCAAAGACCAGGCGGTCGGCCTTTGTGGGGACCATGTGCTCCTTAGTTGCGAACTTGAGAAAGTCCGCTAAGGCTTGGAAGAAGCCGGGGAAGAGGAACCAGATTCCGTGGTATCCTCTGTTGTGGACTCGGTCGACCGCAACGTGCTTGGATTTGTTTCCAAAGGTAGAGTTTAGCAATCCATTAATCCATCCAATTGGAGCACCGATTCCGAACGGTAATTGATTCCACCAACGACCGGCTGTGGTATGTCCTTCTCCAATCCAAAGGCTTCGAAGAGTGGTTGTGGCACCGAGTCTGTCCATCAATCTAGCAATGAATTTGCGCTCGATGTAAGGAACGATCATCAGAGTCAGCATCATTGTGGTAAAGACAACTGTGCACATTATGGTGGTGAAAATGAATATCTCAAGAGCACCTTGAACACTAGCGAATTCGCTCTGGATGTTTATTGAGCCAAGTGGACCTAGGTTGAATTCACTCGATGGTAATAGGTCGTGAACCTGATCCATCGACCAGCCGACAATCGATTCCATCCAACCACGGATGTCAAACCAATCACTAGTACCGGCCATTGTCAATTCACCTGTCAGTCTCCCCAATACATGGATCGAATGAACCCATGATTGCAGGTATGTCGGCTACCTTGTAGCCAATCATACACTTTGCTGCATATGGAATTGTGATAAACATCGGAGAACGAATCGATACGCGGTAAGGCATCTTTCCGCGACCTTCTCCTCCTCCTGCAATGTAGAACATCGATTCGCCTCGGCTATCCTCGAAGTGGTGGCTTCCGGAGGTTCCTTCTGGCGCTCGCGAAGGAGACTTTGCGATAATCTTCGGATCGCCTGGCTCGTGGTATGTCTCCGAGCCGCCTGGCATCTTGTCGAGGGCTTGGAGAACCATGGATGCGCTCACTCGCATCTCTTCAACTCGGACTCGATATCGATCGTAGCAGTCTGCTCCCTTGATAGATGAGCGCTCGACTGAAGGTTGCCAGTCCAGTTCACTGTAAACCGAGTATGGATGAGCCCAGCGAACGTCGTAATCAACTCCGGCGGCTCGAACATTTGGTCCGGAAACACCGTGATTGATCATTTCCTCAGGTTTGGCATAACCGACGCCTTGGCTGCGAACGAGGAAAACTGTGCTCTCATCAAATAGAGCCTCATACTCCTGTATTCGGTTTAGGAAGAGTTTGAGTTTGGCTTGCGCGCGCTGAGAGAATCCATGAGGCAGGTCGCGTTTGACGCCACCGATTCTAGGGAAGTTGTAGTGCATTCGCGAGCCACCTAATTCCTGCAGCAAATCCATCATCATCTCTCGCTCGCGCAAGCACCAAACCATAATCGACAGATTACCGATGTCCGGACCATATGCGCCAAGCCACATCAGGTGGCTTGCAATTCGCTGTAGTTCGATCGCGATGAGACGGATGTATTCGGCGCGCTCTGGAATCTCAACGCCAAGCAAATCTTCAGCGGCGTAGATGTAAGAATGAGACCAAGTGTTAGCACTGGCGTAACAGAGTCTGTCACAGTAGGTTGTAATCTGTGTAAAGTCGCGCGCCTCGCAAATCTTCTCAACACCGCGATGGATGTATCCAAGATCTGGTTCAGTATCGACCACAGTCTCTCCATCGACTTTTATCTTGAGTGTCCAAAGTCCGTGGGTCATAGGGTGTTGAGGACCCATTGAAATCCACATTTCTGCCATGTCAATTCCTCCTCACTTGATCTTACCAGCATCGGCTGGCTTCCTCATGAATCCTTGAGCGTCGTCGTACATTTCCTCAAATCCATGATAACGCAACTTGTGTTGCTTCTGAAGAGGGTGATATCCAACTGGAGTCTCATGTGGATTTAGCACACGACGCATTCCTTCGTGCCCATCGAAGTCGATTCCAACTAGGTCCCAAGTTTCCTTCTCATTCCAGTCTGCTCCAACCCAGAGGTCTTGGACTGAAGCCACCATGGGTTCCCGAGTATCTGGTAGTGAAATGCTAATCTGAATCTCAAGTGGAACTTCTGAGCCGGCTAGGGCACCAGCGTCGGTGATATTTGGTTGGACGACACCCTCTATTGCTGCTGGGTCACTAACACCAGTACGCATCAGGTGATAGACAACTTCCCATGTCTTGTCTGCAGCCTCAGGCCAGTGGATTCCGGTAATCATCGAACAATAATCAATACAGTGGTCTGCGGCTAGAGTTTCTGCAAGTCCTCGCCAAGACTCGGGAGTACAAGTGCTGCTTACTGTGTGGCGGACCTGTGTGCCGCTTGAACGGCTATCGAGTTCAGCAGAAACACCGTCGATAGTCGATATTGCCTTTGCCAATTCCTCAGCCGATTTCTGCTGAGCTGCTGATGAGATCTTCTTACCCATTCAGATTCCTCCTTCACTCGTCTCCGACGATAAGTGGAGCCTCGCTCATCGGCCTGACTTCACTTGGAACCCCACCGATGCGGATAATCTTCTCACGTAGCTTTCCAAAGCCGTCAATCAATGCCTCTGGTCGAGGCGGGCATCCTGGAATGTATACATCAACGGGAATTACTGTGTCGACTCCTTCAAGGATGTTGTAAGATTGGAAGTAAGGTCCGCCCGAAATCGCACACTCGCCCATTGCGATGCACCACTTTGGCTCAGGCATCTGCTCCCAAAGTCGGACGATTGGGTCAGCGAACTTCTTGGAAATTGGGCCGTTAACCAATAGCACATCACACTGTCTTGGGCTTGAGCGGAAGAAAACACCGAAGCGCTCTGCATCGAAGCGGCTAGCTCCCGCGGCTGCCATCTCTAGTGCACAGCATTTGATTCCAAGGTGGAGAGGGAAGAGCGACTTACGCTGACCCCAATTGAATAGTCGACCTCCAAGTACGCCGATGATCTCTTTCATTCGACTAGCCTTGAGAGCCTCATCGGTCACATCTCCTACGGTGTCGACGAGAATTCTACTGTTGAAAACCGAGAAGTTTTGGGGCTCTTCACTCATTCAATCACCTCAGATGTAGATTCGACCACGCTTGCGGAATACATGCCAAACACCTAGACTCATCAGAACGATGAACACGGTCAGCGTAATCATTGCTGACCAGATATCGATATCTCCACCGGCTTCCTGAATCGCAATTACTCCTCCAAATGCTAGGAACATGAATGCAATATCGAATACGAGGAAGATAATTGCGTACCAGTAGTATTGGAAATGGAAATTGATGTGAGCATCTCCAACTGGATCGGCACCACACTCGTATGTGCTCTCTCTCCTAATGTAGAGGCTCTGGTCTGTCTCGTATCCAGGGAGTAAAATCGAACGTAATTTGTTGCTGTCGTGAGAACTTGGTGTCGGCCTTAGGAAGCGAGAAGCTACGAAACTCATGACCGGAAATCCTATGCCGACGAGGGTCATCACCGCTAGGGCGAGATAGGCTTCTGGAACCGTCGACATCGCTGACACCTGACGGTCCCGTAGGGACCGGCAGACTTGCCCACAGAAAATTCGGTCATAAGCATAACCGTGCGTTCATTGAGGTTGCTTAGGCCAGTCAGAGCAAGGCTGAGATTGAAGGTTATGATTCAGTTTGGGCCGTAGGCTAGGCTCAGTCAATCGATTCGTTATCGAGAGCCTCGAGTATTCTGCGATTTTCAGCACGAGATCTGAAAAACAGAATTACAACTAGCAAAGCACCAATACCTGTCAAGCCGTAGATTAGAAGCTGCTCATTATCTTCACTCAACCAATTGAGGCCAGAGGACACGTCAGCGGTGACCTCCAAGTCTAGAGGTTCGCCGGCGACAGGCATACCCTTCGGCTGAACTGTAATAGTAAATCGATAGGTGTCATCTTGCACCATTCCTGCAGGAGGAGTGACCCTCACTGTAATCGTTCGAGAATTACCTGGAGAGAGTTGGAATTCGTCTGGAATAACATTGACTGTCCATCCTCTGAGTGAGTCACTAGTTAGTATCTGAACGGTTTCAACTATGTTCCCGTGATTTGTGACATGTAGAATGAACTCCACACTTGTCTTCTCATCAGTAGATATCTCGTCCTCACCCTCTAGAGTGAATCGTAAATCATGGATTGTTCTTACCTCGAAAATCAAGTCTACACTAGTGCTTTCGGCAGCGTTCTTCTCCGATGATGCGCTAATCTTGACTATGCCGGTAGTTCCGCTTGATACACCCTCTAGAACTTCCAATTCAACAGTAATCAAAACCCGATCGCCAGATGGAACTGCAATATTTCCGTCTACCACCACTCCATTGATGAGAACCTTTCGAAGCACCGAAGATTCCATTCCTGTCATCGAGATAACTGCACTGTCGCCACCTGGGAAATTACCTGTGTTTTCAACCCAGAAACTGACCTCAGTGATTCCTCCTGGTGGAAGCACGATATCAAGTTGGCCTGCAATAGGTCCAGGCATTTCTGGTGAGATAGCCATGCCATAATCATAGTTGGAGACAATCACGCTGATTGTATGTTCTACCTTCTCGCTGGTTCCAAATATCGCAACACGCGAAAGGATTGAGACTGAATCAGCGTCTTCCTCTCCTTCGACGGTTACATCGAGGAAAACTCTCCTAGATTCACCCGGATCAAGAATAATCTGAGTGATTGAGTTTCCTGATGAGTCAGAGAAAGAGGCAGCCCACATTGGAGGGTTACATCCGGTTTGATCTCCGGGGTCACAAACCTGTAGCTTGAAGGTATCGCGAATATTTCCAGTGTTGGTAATGTCAATTGGGAATTGAACAACCTGCCCTGAACGACCGGTTTGTTGTGTAGACAGTATTTCAGCCGTCAGATCGTGCCTCGCGGCTACAGATACTGTAAGCACCTTGCTATGCAATATTGTCGTAGAGCCGCTTACAGTTACTCCGAATTCAACAGTATTGTCCCCCGCAAGCGCGTTCGATGGAACATTTACTGTTGCGGTCAGAGAAACCTCATTGTTGGAATCATGTTTACTGTTGACTGTGACCGATGACTGAGAGAAGGATATCTGCCAGCCCTCAGGAAGATCTGTTGTAGTTAGAGAAAAAGTGTCCAAACCATTACCTCGATTCTCTACCGTTATTGTAACCGAATCCGAGGTGCCTGGTTCAACATTCGATAGTTTAGAGGTGCTAAGCGTTAGTCTAGCGTCGTGGACTTGACCTATTGCCACGGTTAGAACTTGCTCGCAGCCAATACCTTGGTTTGACCGCCCTTGAATTTTGACTTCGATCTGAGAACCTGCCTCAACTGAATCGTCAGGGGTAACAGAGAAGGTGAAGGTATGACTGTCGTCAGAATTTCCGGGTTTAGCCAATAATTTCGATTTAGGGCTATCGAATTCAACCCAGCCTGTGATATCGGTTCCAGGTGACTGGGCTTGCATCTGAACCGTCCATTCGGTGTTTCCTATGTTTTCTACTTCGAAACTATTCTGCGCTGTCTGACCAGGATCGAGGTTATGAGAAGAGGTCTGTAAGGAGCCATCACACTCCTTGACTTCAGGAACACTAAGTCTGAGGCTTAGGTTGTCAGATGCTCGGTCCGCTGCGTTTGGGTCGTTGGTTACGGTGGCAAAGAGGAGGAAGCAATGTTCTCCTGCCTCAGTGGAACTACCATCAGGGACTTCTACGGTAACCTCGACGGTTTCGGTATCACCGGAATCCAACTGAACTACCGATGGGTCTACCTCGGCGGTTAGGTCGTCTGATTCACAATCGTTCTCACTGTTCATCTCAAGTTGTACGTTAGCCTGTTGCTCGCCAGTATTCTCGACTTCGACTTCCCAGACAACCGAATCGCTTCCATCGAATTCAACATCTGGCTCATCGGTTGATAGTTTGACTGCGTAAAGACCTCCTCCATCTCCGGCCGTCGTAGTTACTGTGACATCGGCGTTCTTCGGAGATCCTGTACCGCCCGTTGCTGTCGCCTGAACAGTGGTTTCACATTCACCATTTGCCTGTTCGTTTACACTAACTGTCAGAGTAACATCCTCAGATTCTCCACCATCGATAGTACCTGATACCTGTTCGATGGTTGAACTAAATCCGTTGCAGTCGGAAGAGTCCTGTTGAGTGCTCAAGCTAACGGCCATGTCGTCATCACCATCATTGTGAACCGTAATGGTGTATTCAGCGGGATTATCCGCATCTGCCTCTTGAGCCATTGGGCTCGCAGTAAGCCGGGGGTCTATCTCAGCCTGAACGAATGGAGAAAGCATCGTGATTACCAGCAAAACCGTCAGCAGACGGGCCG
>CEVQ01033808.1_pt1 | contig 17554 bp, 19 predicted proteins | sample 356551 | NCBI WGS metagenome assembly CEVQ01 (sample SAMEA2623756, study PRJEB7988) | marine metagenome | biome: marine biome (ENVO:00000447); feature: mesopelagic zone (ENVO:00000213); material: "saline water (ENVO:00002010), including plankton (ENVO:xxxxxxxx)" | depth 250 m | reverse complement strand
GGTAGTAGAGCAAACTTCATGTTTTTAGTTCATAATGAATCAGTAGGTTCTTCATTTACATCACCTAGACCCTTTAGAGTAAATGCAGGTGCAGTTCATTGTTATACACTATCTCCTGATGGTACTACAAAATATCTTTCAGAATTAGAAACTGGTAGTGAAGTACTAATTCTTAACTCAAAAGGTAAAGCGCGTAGAGCTGCCATAGGTAGATGTAAAATAGAACGTAGACCAATGTTAATGATAAAAGCCAAAGTTGGGGATGAAGTAGGTGGTATAATAGCCCAGGATGCGGAGACTATACGTTTTGTTAAATCAAATGGGAAGCTAGTTTCTGTAACACATTTGAAAAAAGGTGATTCTGTTCTAGCATTTGCAAAATCAGCTACTGGTAGACATTTTGGTATGGAAGTATCAGATGAATATATTTTAGAAAAATAATGAAATACAAAACTTGTGTTGCTATAGCAGAAAATAATCCAAAGAAACTTGCAATAATAGTTAAAAATGCATTAAGAAAATCTGATTTTGTAGAAATAAGATTTGATTTTTTAAAACCAAAAGATGTTCCTGAGACGCTTGAATTAGTAAAAAAACAACTGGATAAATGTGTCTGCACTCTAAGGCCAAAAAGTGAAGGTGGTAAGTTTGCGGGTTCAGAAAACGAACGTAAATCTATCATTAAACTCATTGCAGCGTATAATCCATTTTTATTAGACATTGAATTTAATGCGTTACAAAAAGATAAAAAATTTCTAAATTCGATGAAAACTTCAAAGGTAAGAATCTTGGTTTCATGGCATGATTTCAAAAAAACTCCAACCCTGATTAAACTAAATAAAAAATTCAGAGAGATGAAAAAATTATCAGAGTATGTAAAAATTGTAACTATGGCGAAGACAGTTGATGAGGCAGTAAAAATACTATCATTATATAATAATTCATCAAAAACAAAATTAATTGCATTTGCGATGGGTGAAGAAGCAAAATTTACAAGAATTCTTTGTCTACATATGGGAAGTCCATTCACATATGTCTCATTAAGAAAGGTAATTGCACCTGGTCAGTTCAGCCTAGATGAAATAAAATCAATGAGTTGAATTGTAGTTGTTAAATTATAGCAACAAGACAGATGTTATATCAATCCTTTATGAGAAAATTATATGTTGAAGACATTTGCTGTAATAGGGGATCCAATAGATCATTCACTTTCACCCACAATACATAATGCAGCATATAGAGAATTAAACCTGGATTGTACCTATATTGCATACAAAATTGCATCTGGTGAATTGAATTCGGGTATAGAATCTCTAAAATCAATTAAAATTTCTGGATTTAATGTTACAATTCCACATAAAATTGAAATCATGAAATTTTTAGATGATGTAGATGAAGGTTGTAAACTAATAGGTGCTGCGAATACGATTGTGAATGATAATGATTTTCTTAAGGGATACAATACTGATATGGATGGATTTCTAGAACCTATCAAAAACAGAGAAATTTCAATCAAAGATTCAAATATTTTATTACTTGGAGCCGGTGGTGCATCAAGAGCAATTGTTGCAGGATTTCAAAGAGAAAGTGCAGGTGGAATTGTAATTGCAAATAGAAGTAAAGAAAATGGAGAAAAATTGGCAGAATTTTCAAAAAAAATTGGACTACAGGCAAGGTCAATACACATTGAAGAAATAGATGTGTTGGATTCAAAATTTGATTTCATAGTGAATGCGTCATCTTTAGGACTGAATGGCGAAAAAAATATCATACCAAATAACCTAATGGATGACCAAACAACAGTGTATGATATAGTTTACAAACCACTAAAAACAGATTTGATAAATACAGCAAAAGAAAAAAATTGTAATATTATCTATGGATATGAGATGTTGCTTGGACAAGCAACTCGTTCATTCGAGATTTGGCTTGATCAAAAAGCCCCATATGAGGTAATGAAACGTTCTATTTTAGGTGGATTTTGAATGGTGACTGTTGAAGCTATAGTTCATGGGGCAGTTTCTATTGTAAGTGCAATTGCGACAGGAAATGGTGCAACACTTGGTATAGATACATTTGTCAAAACCAGATTAAAAGTAAAAGATGGAAGAGGAATTCATATAACTTCTGATAATAGAACTATTAGTTCACGATTAATCAATAAAGTGATTGAAAATATTATTCCAAAAAAACAGTTAGAGAAAGTAAGACTGGAATTAGATTTTCAGTCAAATATTCCCACTGGTTATGGTCTAAAAAGCTCAAGTGCAATATCTACTGCAGTATCTTTGGTTTGCTCAAAAGCATTCAAAAAAAAATTAACAGATAATGAAATTTTAAAGATTGGAATTGAATCGTCAATACAAACCAACGTCAGTATAACAGGCGCGTATGATGATGCTTGTGCATGTTATTATGGTGGATTCAATGTTACTAACAACTACAAAAGAGATTTAGTGTTTAGGAATATAGCACCTAATAATTTACAAGCCATAATTTTTCTTCCAAAATCACGAAAACGTGGAAATGTAAAAAAATTGAAAGATTTTAAACCTGCATTTGAAAAGGCGTGGGAATTAGCAAAAAATCATGATTACTGGAATGCATCAATACTTAATGGTATTGCAACATCATCTATTCTAAATTCTAATCCAAAATTACTTTTTCAGTTGATAAAAAAAGGAGCAGTTAGTGCAACAATTTCAGGTAATGGCCCATCTATTGTAGCAATAACTAAAAAAGGTCATAATTCAAATATTAAGAAGGAATTATCATCATTAGAAGGAAAAGTGATAATCTCTAATATCAATAATAAAAAAGCTGAATGCTATGAAGTGTAAAATTGAAAAATCAAATCTTAATGGTGAAATAGTTTGCCCTGCAAATAAGAGTTATACGCATAGAGCACTATTTCTTTCAGCGCTATCTGATGGAAAAAGTATAATCAAAAAAATGCTTTTCTCAAATGATACAAATGCAACGATTTCTGCTTGTAGGGCATTTGGTGTTGAAGTTGATGAATCAGATGATACAGTTACAATAGAAAATACTATTGGGTCTACTGTACAAGGTTCAATGATTAATGCTCAAAATTCAGGAACAACACTAAGAATAGCAACTGCAATTGCAGCATTATCAGGTGGAAATACAGAACTAACAGGAGACAGTAGTCTCAAAAAAAGACCTATGAGACCAATTTTAGATTCTCTAGAAAAACTAGGTGTGTCAACAGAATCAGATGATGGTAAACCACCAATTACAGTTAAAGGAAAAATAAAAGGTGATCATGTCAACATAAAGGGTGATATCTCTAGTCAATTTATTTCTGCATTATTAATTATTGCACCTAGATTAGACAATGGATTGACAATAGAAATTGATGGTGATGTTGTTTCAAAACCTTACATTGACTTGACAATTACCACAATGAAGAAATTTGGTGCGAATGTGAAAATTATTGAGCCATACAAGAAATATTCAATTGCGCATCAAATTTACCAACCTACAACATTTACAATTCCATCTGATTTTTCAAATATGGCTCTACTACTTGCTGCAAATGTTCTATTAGGTGATACATTGAAAATCAAAATTAGTTTAGGAGAACTACCACAAGGTGATGAGGAAATTGTTGACATATTAGAAAAACTAGGTGTGAATGTTACATTGAACAGTGATACTATAACAACGGAATCCCCAAATTTGCTAGATGGTGGTAAATTTGATCTGTCAAATACACCTGACCTTCTACCTGCATTAGCTATCCTTGTGTTAAAATGTAAAGATGAGATTGAGATCTATAATGTAAGACATGCTAGGTATAAGGAAACTGACCGAATAGCAATAATATGTAACGAGTTGAAAAAGGTTGGTGTGATAGTTTCTGAGAAAGATGATGGGATGATTTTGAAGAAGGGTGATATTCAAAATGGTGTTGAATTAGATTCACATACTGACCATAGACTATTTATGGCATTTTCAATTTTGGCAATGTTCATAGGTGATTGTACAGTAACTGATCCTGATTCCGCCAGTGTCTCATACCCAAATTTTGTTTCAGATATGCAAAATTGTGGTGCAAGAATATCAATGGTATAGAACGATTATAAACATCTAAGACGATCTTTTATTGTTGACTGGAAATACAATTGGTAGACGTTTAGTTTTAACTAGTATTGGAGAAAGTCATGGTAGGTGTATTGGAACTGTTTTAGATGGATGTCCTGCAGGTCTAGATTTAACTGAAAAGGACATTCAAAAAATGTTGGACCTAAGAAAACCAGGACAATCTCTTGTATCAACACAAAGAAAAGAGGATGATAAGGTAGAAATTATTTCTGGAACATTCAGAGGTAGTACAACTGGTGCACCGATCACAATGATCATTTGGAATAAAGATCAAAAATCTAAAGATTATGAAAAATTAAGAGCCGATATGAGACCTGGACATTCAGATTATCCAGCATATGTAAAATATAAGAAATTCAATGATCACAGAGGTGGTGGACGATTCTCAGGTAGATTAACAGCAACACATGTAATGGGCGGAGCAATTGCCAGAAAATTGATCAAGGAACAATTGGGAATTACAACTAATGCATATACTTGTCAAATTGGGAAAGTAAAAATGCAAAAAGAAGCCAATAAAAAAATGCTTAAAAGAATTTATTCTAATGTTGTTAGATGTCCATCTGAAGTTACTGCAAAAAAAATGGAACAAAGTATTCTCAGAGCCAGAAAAAATGGTGATTCATTAGGTGGAATTATTGAATCTGTGTCAACAAATATTCCTGTGGGTTTAGGTGAACCAATTTTTGGTTCATTAGAATCTGATATTAGTAAAGCAATATTTTCAATTCCAGCGGTTAAAGGAATTGAATTTGGTTCTGGCTTTGCTGGTTCAGAAAAATTTGGATCTGAGAATAATGATCCTTACACCATTAAAAATGGTAAAATTGTAACGAAAACCAATAATTCTGGCGGAATTTTAGGAGGGATTTCCAATGGAATGCCAATAGTTTTTCGAGTTGCGTTCAAACCAGCGTCATCAATTGCAAAATACCAGGATTCTATTAATGTGAAAACAAAAAAGAAGATCAAACTACAAGTAGGTGGAAGACATGACCCTTGTGTTGTACCTAGAGCGCCGCCTGTAGTTGACTCATTAGTAGCCTTAACGCTGGCTGATCATGCATTGATAAGTGGATTTATCAAACCCGTTCTATAGAATCATGTCAGATATAGAAAAACTCCGTAGTGAGATGGAGAAAATCACTGCTGAGATGTTAAAATTACTAAAAACTAGAACCGATATTGCTAAAGAGATTGGGACTTTAAAAAATGAACAAGGTCTTACTGTTACAGATGAATCTAGAGAAGATGAACTTAAAAATAAAATGATGAAGATATGTGATGAAACAGGATTTGATAAATCACTTGCAACACGCTTTTTAAATTTTTTATTAAACGAATCAGTTAAAGTACAATCATCTGAATCACAAACACATCTTACAATTTTTCGAAAAGCAAAGGATTTGGAACGTCAGGGGAAAAAGATTATTCATTTAGAAGTTGGCGAACCTGATTTTAAACCTCCAATAGGTGTCCAGAAATCACTTTCAGAAATTTATGATGAAGGTTTTGGAAAATATGGTCCAGTTAAAGGTATTCCAGAATTTCGTGATGTAATAGCTAAATTCACAAATGATAATTTTGATTGTACAATAAATACTGAAAATGTAATGGTTATTCCAGGTGCACGATTTGGTGTATTTCTAGCGTTCTCAACTTTGCTTAATTCTGGCGATGAAGTGATTATAATTGAGCCAGCCTGGCCTGCGTATAGACAGTGTGCAATTAATGCTGGAGTAAAAGTTCGTTCAATTAAGACAACATTGCAAAACAAATGGGAACCATCATTAGAACAAATTAACTCATCTATTAATAATAATACAAAAATGATTGTTCTAAATTATCCAAATAATCCAACCGGTAAAATATTATCAGAAAAATTGATGGATTCGATATTTGAAATTGCAAAAAAGCATGATTTGTACATTCTTAGTGACGAGATTTATAGTAATTATTCTAACGAAGAATGGAAAAGTGTCTTAACATATAATTATGAAAAATCAATCATTACACAATCATTTTCTAAATCACACTCAATGACTGGATATAGAATTGGATATGCAATAAGCTCAGATAGCATTATTGAAAAAATGGCAAAACTTCAGGCTCTTTGCTTAACAAATGTCTCAGAGCCTATACAATCTGTAGCAATGAAATCAATTAATGATGATGTAGGTAATAATAGAAAAGTTGTACGTGAGAGATTGAATATTTTATCCGAGTTGGTCCAAAATATGGGTTTAGAGTTCGAAATCCCTGATGGGGCAATGTACATTTTTGCACGCATGAAAAATAACATCAATACAACGGAATTAGCAGAGAAATTATTAGATCATGGATTAGCATTAGCACCTGGTAATGGGTTTGGTGATTATAAACACTTTTTTAGAATTTCTGCATGTGTTGAGAAAGAAAAAATTATTGAAGGAATGGACATATTAAAAGCAATAACTAATGATATGTGATGACGAAAACTATTGCAATAATTGGTGCTGGAGGTCAAATGGGTAAATGGCTTTCAAATTATTTTGAAAAAAATGGATATGATGTTACAGGATTTGATACAGAAAATAAAATTCCAACTAACATTAAAAAAGCTGAATCACTCATAAGTGCAATTTTAAACAAAGAATATGTTTTATTATCGACTCCAACCAAAAAAACTCCAGAAATTATTCGGTTAATTGCTAAAGAAATGAAACGTGAATCTTATCTTATAGATATTACATCTCAAAAATCAAAAACAGCTACTGCTTTAGGAAAAATACCAGCAAAGGTATGCCCTATCTGTATTCATCCTATGTTTGGACCTGGTGCAAAAGGTGTAAAAAATCAAAATATTATTTCAATTCCAATAAAAGATGGTAAAAAAGAACTAACAGTTGCAAAAAATCTTTTCCCAGAAGCGGATTTTGTTACAATAGATTCAAATGAACATGATAAAAAAATAGCAATAATTTTAGGATTGACACATCTGATCAATATTGCGTTCGCAAATATCCTAGCAAAAGATGAAAAAATTTTATTGACAGAAAAAATGGCTGGTACTACATTCAAGGCTCAAAAAATAATTGCAGAAAGTATACTAACTGAATCACCTGAATTAATTGAAACAATAATTTCCAATCCAGAAATAAGAAAAGTTGCAGAAGAATTCTGGAAGGATATTGGTAGATTACTGACTTCAGCTCAAGATGGGAATAGTAACGAAATTGTTTCCTATATTAATTCTAATAAGGAAAAGCTTGAAGAACACATTGATTTAACAAAATCATATAAGCAATTAACAAAGATGGTAAACACTATAGAAAAATTAAATGAGAAAAACTAGAATAGTTACATCATTTCTTAGTTTTAATAGCAAAATTCTCATTCTTAGACGTAGTAAAAAAGTCAAAAGTATGAAAGGATTATGGGCAGGGGTGAGTGGTATTATTGAAAATAATGAAATACCAATTAATCGTGCAAAAATAGAAATTTTTGAGGAAGTTGGAATCACAGAAGATCATATTAAGTTAGTTAAATCAAATAATGAGTTGACTATAGAGTCGCCACAATATAAAAATCATCAATGGGTAATCTATCCTTTCTTATTTCAAACAGACATGAGTGATATCAAACTAAATTGGGAAAATTCTGAATTTCAATGGATTAACATAGAACAATTGAAAGAATTCAATACAGTACCAAGTTTAGAAAAAGTGTTATTCAGTTTGTTGTAACTCAGTATTTTTCTCATATTTTCTTTGCTGTGGGAGCATTAGATAGACGCATGCACCACCACACATTGTACATGGAACATTGTTTCCTGGGTGTTGACCAGTTCGTCCATGAATCTTTGCAGCCTTTTCAGGATCTATTGACAATGCTAATTGTTTTTCCCAGTCTAATGTTCTTCTGGCTTCAGTCATTTTCATATCCCATTTTATTGCCTTCTCTCTAAGTTTAACTAAATCTCCGGCATGTGCAGCAATCCTATATGCAATCAATCCATCCTTTACTTCATCAGCATTTGGTAATGCAAGATGTTCAGATGGTGTCAGATAACAAAGTAAGTCAACTCCTTCACTAGCGGAAACTGCTGCGCCAATTGCACTAGCAATATGATCATGACCAGATGCTATATCAGTCACTAGTGGACCCAGAACATAATATGGAACATCACCAATAAGTGATTTAGCAAGTCTAACATTAGCTGCGACTTGATCAAGTGGGACATGACCAGGTCCTTCAATCATAACTTGAACATCTTTTTCATTTGCTCGTTTTGCTAGGCGTGAAATATTAATCATTTCTTGAACTTGAAGCTCATCATGTGAATCTAAAATTGAGCCAGGACGTAATGCATCACCAAGACTAAATGTTACATCATATTTTTGTGCTAATTCAATCATATAGTCATAATGAGTAATGTATGGATTTTCCTTGTCATATTTTAGCATCCAAGCTGCTGTGATAGTTCCACCTTTACTAACAACTCCAGCATACCTCTCAACTTTCAAAATACGTTTTGCAATTTCCTTTGTTATGCCGGAATGAATTGTTGTATAATCAACTCCATCTTTTATATTGTTTTCAAACGCATTAAGATAATCATCCTCGGTGATATCTAATGGGTTCTTGTGTTTTTCAACACCAAAATTATATGCTTCGTATATTGGTACTGTGCCAAAAGTTATAGGTGCAACGTCCAATAATGTTCGTCTTATACTACCAACATCTCCACCATCACTTAGATCCATTATAGTATCAGCATGATATTTTACTGCAACTTTGGCTTTTTCAATTTCTTCTTCTACATTGACATTTAATGTTGAAGTTCCAATATTCACATTGACTTTTGTTTTCATTCCTTTTCCTATTCCAACGTTATGAATTTTTTGTGGTCTAACGTTGTTGCTAGGTATAATAATAGAACCATTAGCAATTTTTGGTACAAGCCAATCAAGTGTTACTTCTTCATCTTTTGCAACTTGCTTCATCTCATCAGTTGCAACACCACGCCGTGCTGAAGTCATTTGAGTTGCCATGATGGGAAGAATCCTTCTGGTAAATTTAAACAGTCGTTTAGCATCCGATCATTATGAATATATTAACTGTAGGTGGTTCAGACCCATCTTCTGGTGCTGGTATTCAAAGTGATATTAGGACTTTTTTAGATTTTGATGTGTATGGATTTACTATCATAACTGCTATCACTAGTCAAAATACAAAACAAGTTTCAAGTATTGAACCTGTTTCTAAAAAAAGTTTAAAACTACAACTAGAATCAGTTTTATCAGATTTTCATATAGATGCAATCAAAATCGGTATGGTTTACAATTCAGACATGATCAAAGTAATTTATTCAAAATTTAGGCATAGCAAGATCCCAATTATAGTAGATCCTATAATAAAATCAACTACCGGTAGTCTACTTCTTAAAAAAAATGCCCTCACAGATTATAAAAAAATGATAATTCCATTGGCGGATATAATTACACCAAACAAGTATGAAGCAAAAATTTTATCAGGAATGTCAAATGTAAGAAATGCTGCAAAAAAAATTCAAACGCTTGGTGCAAAATCTGTTATTGTTACTGGTGCAACAATTTCAAAAGACAAAATTTCTGACTATGTACTGGAAAAAAATAAAGAATATAAAATTACAGGGAAAAAAATTCCATTTAAAAATCATGGTAGTGGTTGTAATTATTCTGCGTCATTAACAGTGTCACTTGCAAAACAATACACTATAAATCAGGCTGTAAAAATTGCAAAAAAATATGTTTACAATTCTATTAAAAATTCAAAAAAAATCGGAAAAGGTGTTAGAATAACACATTCTACAGCTTCAAATAGGAAAATAGAGTTAATTAACTCAATAAATGATTTTAAGCAGATTAAAAATATCTACAAGTTTATCCCTGAATGTCAATCAAATTTTGTCTTTACAAAAAGCAAACCAAAAAAAATACAGGATGTCTTAGGGGTTTCTGGTAGGTTGGTAAAATCTGGAAAAGAAATTATTACTGCAGGAGAAGTTGAATATGGTGGTTCACATCATGTTGCAACTGCCGTAATACAGGTAAATAAAAAATTTCCAAACGTTTGTTCTGGCCTTAACATAAAATTTAATACTAGAATTATTTCCAAAGCACGTGATTATGGATTAACAGTACTACACTATGATAGGAGTAAAGAACCTAAAAAATCAAAACAGAAAGAAGGTAGTTCTATCAAATGGGGAATAAATATTGCAGTTAAAACAAAAACCCCAGATATTATTTACCATAAAGGGGATATTGGTAAAGAACCAATGATTTTGGTTTTTGGTGAGAGGCCAAATGATATAATCAAAAAAATTTCCAAGATTACTTAGTCACTAAAAATTGTATAATTTAACATAAATACAACTCAAAACTGAATACAAATTCATGAAGGCAATAATTTTAGCAGGTGGTCTTGGAACAAGATTACAACCATATACAAACTCACTTCCTAAACCAATGCTACTATTAGATGAAAAACCAATTTTGGAGCATTTGATAGAATGGGTAAGAAAAAATGGTGTTAAAGAAATTGTTCTATGTGTAAGTTATTTACGGAAAAAGATTGAGGATTATTTTGGTAATGGTCAAAAATTTGGCGTAAAAATTGAATATGCTGTTTCTAATAATCCACTTGCAACTGCTGGTCAGCTAAAAACTGCTGAAAAATTCATTGATGGTACATTTGTTTGTCTTTATGGAGACTCCATCTATAACTTTAATTTAAGAAATATGATTGCACAACATAAAAAAACCAAATCTATTGTTACGATGAGTCTATATGATTACAAATTTAATTTGAAATATGGTGTTATTGATACAACAAAGGTCGGAAAAGTGACTTCATGGAAGGAAAAACCAGAGTTAAGTGCAAAAATTAACATGGGTTGCTACATAATGGAACCAGAGGTCCTTAAATTAATTCCAAAAAATAAGTCATATGGAATGGATAATACCATAAGAAAACTACTTGAAAGGAAAGAAAAAGTCACTAGTGTAGTTTCCAAAAAAGGATTTATCGATATTGGTGATAAAGCAACTTATGAAAAAGCAAAAGAAGAGTACAAAAATAGGTAAAATCTGAATGTCAGAACTAATAATTAGAAAAATAATTGAATCAGATCTAGAAAATGGTTTTTTGGAATCACTTGATAATCTTAGAGAGGTTAGTAATTTAGAACATAATTCTGCAAAAAGTATTCTGGAAGGAATTTTAGAGAATGAGAATCATATAGTTCATGTTGCAGAACTTGATGGAAAAATTGTTGGTTCTACAACATTATTAATTGAGCAAAAATTCATTCATGAAGGCGGATTCGTAGGTCATATAGAGGATGTTGTTGTAAAAAAAGAATTTGAGGGGCAAGGAATTGGAATGAAACTAGTTCTCTCATTACTAGATGTTGCGAATGAAAAAAAATGCTACAAAACCATCCTTAACTGTGAAGATACACTAATACCATTTTATGAAAAAATTGGCTTTAAGCAAAAATCAAATGAGATGCGATTTGATCACTGAATTCTAAACTAGTTATCTTTTTCATATTCAAATAATTTTTCAACCGCAGATAGTAATTCCGTATTTCCTTGTTCTGTATGTTTTCTTAAATTATTCATTGGTGTGGTAACTATACTCTCAACAATAGCCTTTGATAGATCATCAATTATTTTCTTCTTGTCATCATCTAGTTCGCCTAACATGTTTAGTGCTTTTTGAAGTTCTTTAATTCTGCGTAAATCAATGTTCTTGAAAACATCCTTTACAACAGGCTCTGCTTCTAATCTTTTCATTGATGCCTCTAATACTGGTAATTCCTCTTTAATTATTTGTTCTGCAGAATTTTTTTGCCCAATTCTACTACGCATGTTCTTTTCAACAATCTCAGCTATTTGATCAATATTCATCAATTTTATACCACTTAATTCTGCAACCTTCTCATCTACTGTACGTGGATTTGATAGATCAAGAATCATCATTCCATGATTTTTTTGATTCAAAGCTTGTTTAATTCTCTCATGTGTTACCAAGAAATATGGTGCAGTTGTTGCTACAAATACTATGTCATATTTTCCAAAGTCATTTAGTATTTCATTAAAATCAACTGGATTACCACATACGGTTTTTGAAAATGATATGGAACGTTCCATAGTTCGACTAGATATTGAAAAATGATATCCACGTTTGTTTAGAGATTTTGCTACCAATGCTGCCGCCTCACCTGTTCCGATAAGGAGAATTTGCTTCAATTTCATCTCATCAACGTTTTCTTCCGCAAGTTTTACTGCCATGGAACCAATTGAAACACTTCCTTTACTGATACCAGTGGAATTCCTAACGCGTGTTCCTACTCGTATTGCCTTATCAAAAAGTGTATTAAGATGTTCACCAGATGTTTTTGCATTTCTAGCAAAAGTAATTGAATTTTTTATTTGACCTAAAATTTGTTCTTCCCCTATTACCATGGAATCTAATCCGGCAGTTAGTTTTAAGAGATGATCATAAACATCAGTGTTGACGCTTACTTCACAATTATCCGTAAAAGCATTTTTTTCTAAACCAGCAATTGATGCCCATGTTTTTTTTATCTGTTCAAAATCTTTTTCGCTACCTGTAGCAAAAATTTCAATCCTATTACATGTTTGTAAAATTACACATTCCTTTAGATCTGCATGTTGCTTAAATGATGAATATGCCTCATCAACATTAGAAAAAGAAAATCTTTCTAAAACATGAATTGGTGATTTTCGAAATGTTACTCTTGCATTAATAATATTTTCTTTCATGACCATTCATTCAACATTTTTTTTACTTGTGCCTGTGCAATTTTGTATTTTTCTTCTTTTAATAATCCTTTTACACGTTTGTCATTCATTATAGCATATAGGAATTTTTTGCGATCTAATTGGGTAGAAAGAACCTTCTTTGCCTCAAATCTTGCAAATTTCTGTAGTTTGATTTGATAAATATCTACATTTGAGATATTTTTCTTCAAGAAAGATTCTGTCTTTATTTTGATCTTCCTTGCCATAGCAGGGCTACTTCCACCTGTTGATATTGCAACCTGTATCGTGTCAGCTATATTAATCACAGATGGGTGAGCAAAGTCGCTAATATCAGGATCATCAGATGCATAAGCATAAGATTTCATCTTCTTTGCCAACTCAACAATTTTTCTATTAAGTACTTTGTCAGTAGTGGTGGCCATGACCAGATATGGTTTATATTTTAAAAGAAATTCGGCGTTTTCGAGTTTAATTTTTTTAAATCTAATTTTTCCCTCTTTCACATATTTTGTGATTTGGGGATTTGAACCACTACTTATCACAAGAATCTCACAATTCTGTGTCAATAGAGAGCTTACTTTCTTCATACCCTCATTTCCCGAGCCAACTACAATGACAAGATTCCCCTTTAGATGAAGATCAATAATCAACACTCTGCCGAAACTTGGATGATATTTATAGATTCAAGAAAGCCAGTTACATTTTTTAATTGACGCTAAAGATCTGGTATATTGGCTGATATGGATAAACTTGATACTGAGATTCTGAATGAGATTCAATGGACATTCCCATTAGTTGTCAGACCATTTGATGCAATAGCAACAAAATTTGTAATTTCACCTGATGAAGTAAAGGATAGACTGAACCACCTAAAGAGAAAAGGTGTATTACGACAGCTCAGTGCAATCTTTGACACAAGAAAGTTGGGATATACAAGCTCACTTGTTGCTATGGAAATTGAACCTGACAAACTGGAATATATTGCACACCAAATCAATAAACATCCTGGTGTAAGCCATAACTATGAAAGAGAGCACCAATTCAACCTCTGGTTTACCTTAGCTGTTCCTCCTGGTTCTGATTTGGAAAAGGAGTTGGATAAGTTTTCAAAGTTGGATGGAATTAAGAAGACTAGAATGCTTCCTACACTTCAATTGTTCAAGATTGGAGTAAAACTGGATATGGTTGATGATAAAAAACATGAGATAAAACCATCAGAAGCAAAGAAAAAAGTTATTGATACAAAGTTTGTTGCAACAGAAGATGATAAAAAATTCATTAGAGAATTACAGAAAGATATGGAGATAACTGATAGACCTTTTCAAAAAGCAGCCGAGAATTTGGGAATAACAGAAGAACAAATTTTTGAAAAGCTACATTATTACGAAGAAATTGGAGTTATGAGAAGATATGCAGCGATTTTACGTCATAGAGAAGCTGGATTTACTGCCAACGGAATGATTGTCTGGAAAGTTCCGAAAGAACGAATTAATGAAGTTGGAAATAAGCTTGGCGCTTTTCCACAGGTAAGTCATTGCTATGAGAGACCAGTGTATTCAGACTGGCCATATAATGTCTTCTCAATGATTCATTGCAAATCGTTCGATGAAGCAGGAGAAGTTGCTGTACAAATTCAGAAACAAATTGATGTAGATGAATATAAAATACTCTTTAGTTCAAGAGAATTCAAAAAGACTAGAGTGGAATATTTTGTTGAGCATGATTTTGAGATTGAAGAAACCATTACTGCTTAGCAATTATATTCTATAAACGTGAATATACTATATGGCTGATTTTCCTACTAAAAGACTTAGACGACTAAGAAAAACTGAAAAAATCAGAGATCTTGTAAAAGAAGTATCGTTATCGCCAAAAGACTTGATTTGTCCAGTATTCGTTGAAGATGGTATACAGACCAAAAAACAGATTGAATCAATGCCAGCAATTGAAAGATTACCATTATCTGATGTTGTAAATGAAGTTGATGCAATTGCAGAATTAGATATTCCTGCTGTCATGCTATTTGGTATTCCTCAGAATAAGGATGATGAAGGTACTTCTGCATTTGTTGATCATGGTATTGTTCAGAAAGCTATTACAGAAATACGGAAAAATTTTGGTAACAAAATAGTAATAATGTCAGATGTATGTCTTTGTCAGTATACATTATCTGGTCATTGTGGTTTGGTGAAAGGGGAAAACATAGACAATGATTCTAGTATTGCAACATTATCTAAAATTGCAGTTAGTCAAGCAAAAGCTGGAGTAGATGTTGTATCACCATCGGCAATGATGGATGGACAAGTACATGCTATTAGAAGTAGCCTTGATGCTGCAGGATTCTCTGATGTTTCTATAATGTCACACTCTGCTAAACATAGATCAAATTTTTATTCACCATTTAGGGATGCTGCAGAATGTGCACCACAATTTAGCGATAGGCGAACATACCAAGTTCCATTCACTAATCCAAGAGAAGCAATGAGAGAAGTTGAAGCCGATATTAATGAGGGTGTTGATATTGTAATGATTAAACCAGCTCTGACGTATCTTGACTTGATTGCAGAAACTAAAAGAAGGTTCAATATACCAGTGTCTGCATACAGTGTTTCTGGTGAATATGCACTAGTTAAGGGTGCAGCAATGCAGGGATGGATAAATGAAGACGCGATGATACAAGAAATACTCTATTCCATAAAACGTGCAGGAGCAGACATGATTGTAACATACTTTGCCAAATCTGTTGCATCTAATATTTAGAATATGAAATGAGAGAAGACCAACGATTTGAAATAGACCGTGCACTAGATTTGTTACCACATGTTATAGGTGGTAGTTGGGCGATGGTATGGTTTAGAATGAAAGGAATTAGAAACCCAACAAAAGAAGAATTTAGGGATAAAGTTATTGAATTTTTTTCCAAAATAGAACCATTGTTAAAATCATTTGATAATGATGAATTATTAGATGATGTTAATTCATACATAAAAAATCGATTAAAAAATGAAATTCGGAAAATTAAATTAGGAGAAAACAATGAAGTTGAAAAAAGATATCAGAGATATATGGACTATGGCTAAATCTCTTTTTTCAATGAATCTAAATAATTTTTTAATACTCTAGTTCTTTTTTTTGCTTCAATCATTGCTGCTTTTGTATTCATCATGTTTTCTAATAGAAGGAGTTTTTTGAAAAAATGATCTAATGCCCATTTACTATCATCAATTTTTCGATTTTTTGAAAAAGGATCACTTGGTTCATAAAATTGTCTATTTTTGGCTCCACTTACAGAAAAAACTCGTGCGATCCCAATAGCACCTATAGCATCTAATCTATCTGCGTCCTGTAAAATTTTTCCTTCAATACTAATTGAAATTTTCTTCTTAGTAAAACTATGATTACGTATAGCCTCTGCTACTATACTAATATCACTATTTGAAAAATTTAGTTTTTTAAGAATTCTGGTTGATTTAGTAGCACTAAGATCAGCGGAAGACTCTCGACGTTTGTCATATTGTGATTTTTTAACAATATCATGTAGTAAAACTGAAATCAAAACAAGTTTTTTATTGGCTTTTTCAGTTTTGCAAATTGTTTCAGCATTTTTGTAAACTCTCATTATATGTCCAAAGTCATGAGATGGATCATTTTTTTTATAAATTTCTTCCACATATTTTTTAAGATATGCTAGATCATTCAAAATTTCCACAGCCTAGGTTTATTCAATTTGAACACTCGCTTTGTCAATAAAAGATTCCAATTAATACAAGTAAAAAATATAACCGAACCTATTCCTAAAGCATCAGCTATAAGAATACCTATGTATCTATCCTCAAATAATTCAATAAATGGTGTTAAGACAATAGTGCTTATTGTAATCATGATATAATATGATACAACACGGCCTAACCAAAAGCCAACATACAAACCAAAGCTTTTTGCACGTAATAATCCATAAGTTACAAATAACATATTACTTGGTAATGGTGTTGCAGCAAAAAGAAATGAAGTTAGAACATAACCAAATTTTCTTATATTCAAAAAATTTCCAATTGCATCTAAATTTGATTTCTGTTCATTTCCGACAAATTTTCGAAAGATTCCACTAACAGACTTTAAAAAGAATCTACCTATTGTAGCGCCGGTAGCACCAATTAATGATAAAATTAGTGGATCAAGTAAAGGATCTATTGCATAAAATGATGATAGTATAATCCATGTTGGTGGCATTAGTAATGGTGCTGCATTTACAGCTATCAATAAAAAAAATATTCCCAAATATGAATATTCACTGATTATTTCAAAAATGTCTGTCATGTATAATTTACATCATATTAACATCTAAATCCTTGTTTGGTAAATTAAAAATGGATCAAAGATACAAAATATTTAAATCAAAAAGTGCTATTTGTGTGGTGTGCCAGAAATATCATGGAAATGCTTTAGATGTAATCTAACATTCAAAAATTCTGAACATGCCAAACTACATGAAAAACTTACAAAGCATAAAGTTTCTACTGTTAAAACAGTAGTTGTATGAATTAGAAATTTATATTTAAACAGTGGAGGGGGTGGGATTCGAACCCACGAACTCCTAAGAGAAAGGATGT
>CEVQ01002483.1_pt1 | contig 17677 bp, 15 predicted proteins | sample 356551 | NCBI WGS metagenome assembly CEVQ01 (sample SAMEA2623756, study PRJEB7988) | marine metagenome | biome: marine biome (ENVO:00000447); feature: mesopelagic zone (ENVO:00000213); material: "saline water (ENVO:00002010), including plankton (ENVO:xxxxxxxx)" | depth 250 m | reverse complement strand
AGGTGTTTGATAGAGGAAATATCTTCTATTTTGTTCCCACTTAAATATAGATAACGTAAATTTGTCAGGGATGATATGGGAGCGATTTCATCGATTTCGTTTTCACTGAGGTACAAATATTTTAGATTTTGTAAATTCTCCAAACCACTTATGTTGGTTATACCCATGCCGCGAGCATCGAGTTTTCTAAGATTATTCAATTCTTCCAGCTCAATGTCTTCTGGATAATCTACTCCCAACGCTCTCTGCACGGCGAGTTCGAGATATGGGTCTGGGAAAATGCTTATTTCCTCTATATATGGTTTATCCGAAGTTCCGCTACAACACACAAAATAGGTTGATAGCAAAAGAAAGAACATAATTAACCCGGCAGACCTAAATCTGTGACAATTTTTGTTGCGTTCCCACATATGACTTGAGCACATTAGCTATTTTTTGATAACTATAAATATCCGTATTGATAATATTTCAAAAGAAGGAACTACTGGCTAATTTCGGCCTTTATTTTTATTGATGTCAGAGTAGTTTTTCCAAAAGGTCCTCTATACGATTCCGTCTCTCAAGAGCCGCTTCAAGCCTATCCCGTTCCTTTTGGATGACATCCTCCGGAGCGTTTGAGGTAAATCCTTCGTTTGAAAGCCTTTTATTGATTGATTGGATGTATTTGTCAGTGTCAGAACTTTCCTCTTTCAATCTTCCTAGCTCATTTACTAAGTCGACCGACTCTCCCACCTTCAGGGAAGTATTAACACCAAGCGTTATAAGAGATACGACTCCTGTTTCTGGAGAAGGTAACTGATTTTGCGATATGGTCGCTTTCATACCTCCTAACTTTTGAATCGCGTCTGCATTGTCACGAATGAGGCTTGCGTCATCGATTGAAAACACGTCTCCGTCCAAAATATCGTTAGCGGGTATTCGAAGCTCGCCTCTAATATTTCTGATAGCCCCAATAAGATCAAAAATTTTCTCCAATTGGTGTTCAGACTCTGTGTTAATTCTCTTCTCGGATTTATTTGGATAGGGCATCAACATTAGCGTATTAGCTAGGCAGGGTTCGGTGGGAAATTTGGCAACCAGGATTTGCCAAATTTCCTCTGTGACGAAGGGCATGAATGGGTGTAGTAATCGCAGGCTGCTTTCCAATACGTGGATCAAAACTTCCATTGGGGATGATTCCTCAGGATCACTAAAACGAAGTTTTGCCAGTTCTATATACCAGTCACAGTATTCGTTCCAAAAGAAATCATGGATTTCTCTTTGAGCATCTCCATACTGGTGCTCGCCTATCAAGCGATTAGCATTTTCCGAAGTGTGTTGTAGACGGGATATTATCCACTTATCGTGCAAATGTACTGGTTCAGGATCTAACCAATCACACGCAGTATCTTCAACTTCGCCGCGCGATATGACAAAACGAGCTGCGTTCCAAAGTTTGTTGGCAAAGTTGCGACTTGATTCGAGTCTGCCTTCGCTCATTCGGACGTTGTTTCCGGCGGAGGTACCTGTAGTTAGAGCGAAGCGTACCGCATCTGAACCGTATTGGTCGATTATTTCTAGGGGATCAAGGACATTTCCTTTCGTTTTACTCATTTTTACGCCGTCTGGGTCGAGAACTAGGCCGTGCAAATAGATCGTATGGAATGGGATGTCACCCATATTGTAGATTCCTAGCATTACCATTCGAGCAACCCAGAAGAACAGTATGTCGTACCCTGTTTCTAGGACTGACCCAGGATAAAAATAATCTAAATCCTTTGTTTTGTCGGGCCATCCTAAAGTTGAATGTGGCCACAGTCCGGAGCTGAACCAAGTATCTAGGACATCTTCATCTCTGCTCAGTGCACCTGAGCCGCAATGGGTACAATTTTCTGGGTCTGTGTATTCAACTATAACTTTGCTGCAGTCTTGACAGTACCACACGGGAAGTTGATGTCCCCACCATAACTGTCTACTGACAGGCCAGTCACGGATGTTATCCATCCAGTTAAAGTAAACGCTTTCAAACCGCTTGGGAACTATCTTGATTGAACCGTTCCTGACGGCCTCTCTCGCGGGTGCAGCCAGTGGCTCCATAGACACGTACCATTGCTTACTTATTAAAGGCTCTATTACTTCTTCACAGCGATCACAATGGCCAACAGAATGTTCAAATTTTTCCGTACCTCTCAAGAGCCCCAAATTTTCAAGCTCATTCAAAATTGACTGTCTGCATTCGTCACGGTCTTGTCCTTTAAATCGACCTGCCTTCTCACTCATTCGCGCATCTTTGTCAATAACTTCAATGATGGGCAGGTTATGGCGTTGACCGATTTCAAAGTCGACTGGATCGTGGGCTGGAGTTACCTTTAATGCCCCTGTACCAAATTCTACGTCAACTGACTCGTCGCCAATAACGGGTATGAGTCTATCGCTTAGGGGAAGCAGAATTTCTTTACCTATGAATCGAGACATTCTGTCATCGGTTGGATTTACGGCGACGGCAGTATCTCCGAGCATGGTTTCAGGTCTTGTTGTAGCAATAGTTAAGGAACCTGAATTGTCCGCCAATGGGTACTCTATTTCTACTAGGGCACCAGTAATCTCTTTGTATTTAACTTCAAGTTCCGACAATACGGTTGCGCATCGCGGACACCAGTTGGTAATTCTTTCACCCTGGTATATCAAATTGTCCTTGTAAAGGTCGACAAATGTCTTTCTAACTGCCTTCCGAGGGCCTTCGTCCAAAGTGAAAGCTTGTCTACTCCAATCGCAAGAAACCCCCAGGTGTCGGATTTGCTGGTATATACGCTCCCCGTATTGGTCTACCCATTTCCAAATTCTCTTTTCAAATGCTTCCCGTCCGAGATCATGCCGAGTGACTCCTTCAGTGGCAAGAAGTCTTTCCACTACAACTTGAGTAGCTATTCCTGCATGATCTGTGCCAGGGAGAAATAATGTTGGATCTCCCTTCATGCGGTGCCAACGCACCATCATATCTTCTAAGGCTAGTGTGAGCGCGTGACCCATGTGTAGTTCACCAGTCACGTTAGGCGGTGGCATAATTAGCACGAACGGTTCTTTATCAGGATCAACTTTTGGTGAGAAATAGCCATTCTCGTCCCAGAAACTATATATCCGGTCTTCCACGAGAGACGGGTCGTATGCTCGGGCCATTTCAGTAGATATTTTCAATTGGCTCATATATTGGTCAGGTCCTACTTAACTCACTACACAATAAACGTGATTATCGGATTTCTTAACATAACAATGTTACATCTATTGTTCTAAATATCTGCTTTATGGATTGAACTAGATGAAATGATTTTGCAACTGACTCTTTTTAATTAGAATAAGTATTGTGCCCATCTTTTTGATGTTTGTTCAGTTTTTTTGTTAAATGGAGTCCCTCCAAAATGAATTCGAGGGCAGATATTAGACAAGCAGGCTCATCTGTTTCAGAAAGTTTGACTAATTCTGATCTGAGACCTGGAACTTTATCGATTAGCTGAATGTAGCAGAAATCTTCTATGTCCTCTCCGGTATCAAGAGTGTAATCCCCTTCATCAAAGATACTAACGAGTTTTTCAAACACATGGTTCTCAGATATGTCGCTGTATGTGTTCACAACAGCTCTATCTATAATCCCTTTGACGATAGGTAACTCTCGATCATCTTCCACAGTTTCGAATTCCAGTTTTCCTGTCGTGGCCGGTAGTAAATATGGAAGATCACTTATTCGCGGAGCAGATATACCTTCCTGCTTTGTACCCCTTCGAAAGGCCTGTGCAACCATGACTTCATAATTCGCAATCGTTAGTCTGAGACTTACTCCTGACCTCTGATTAATCTCAGGATTCCGCCTAGCCAGATGCGTTATGTTACCTATGATATCTCGCATGAACTTTGGTATAAGCACTGATTTATTAATTATCGCCGGAGAAGAACTTTCTTGAATCGCAATGTCCATCTCCTCCGCTATCGTTTTGGGATAATGTGTCCTGATTTGTGCTCCATATCGATCCTTCAGAGGGGTAATAATTCTCCCTCTATTTGTGTAGTCTTCCGGGTTTGCAGTTGCGACGATGTATACGTCTAGGGGTAAACGGATCCGATATCCTTTTATTTGTATATCTCTTTCCTGAAGCAAATTGAACAGACTTACCTGTATACGTTCTGAGAGATCCGGAAGTTCATTGATACAAAAAATGCTTCTGTGTGCCCTTGGTATCATTCCAAAGTGTATAGCGGACAAATCTGACAAATGTCTTCCTTCGGCTATTTTGATGGGATCTATTTCACCTATTAAATCGGATACCGAGACGTCAGGAGTTGCGAGTTTCTCTACGAATCTCTCCTCTCTATTCAACCATGAAATCTTTAGGTCGTTGCCTTCAAGTGCGGCCTTCTGTTGGCATTGGTGGCAAATTGGGTCGAGAGGGTCATCATTAATTTGGCAACCGTCAATAAATGGGAGATTTTCATCAAGGAGATAGGTGAGTTGCCTTAACAGACGAGATTTTGCTTGTCCTCTTTCTCCCAATAATATTGTGTCGTGACCCGCGAGAATTGCATTTTGTAACTGCGGTATCACAGATTGTTCGAAACCAATTATGCCTGGGAAAAGATCCGTCCCACTCTTCAAATATTTTATGAGATTGTGTCTCATCTCCTCCTTGATGGTTTTGGCAATATAGCCCGTACTTTTGAGTTGGCCAAGAGTAGTGATATCTGACATCAAAATTGCCGCTCCTGAATGGGGTGGTTATCCGTTGCTACGATGTATGGAAACCGAAGCATAGTCAATGTTCCCGTCATTTAAATCCACATCTGGTTTCATAACTTTGACAGATACGGCTTCAACATTAGCAAGTTCTAGAATTTGGTCCGACAAAGACCCCGCTAGAGCCTCGAGGAGTGAGTAAGGTGGGCCCTCTACCAAATTTTTAACAATTCTCACAACGCGTGAATAATCAACGGTTTGTTCAAGGTCGTCTGAAGTAATAGCCTTGCGGATGTTAGTCTGAATGTCTATATCAACACGGAAGATTTGGCCGTTGAGTCGCTCTTGCTCGTGCACTCCATGATGACCAAAAAACTCTAGTCCTTTAAGTGTAATAACATCCATTATTCAATTCTTGAGACTATTTTCATAACAGGTCCATCTGTTGGGCCATCGCGATGACGGATTCTGCCCTTTTTACAACAGGTACGTCAACTACCATTCCATTCAAAGATGTGGATCCTCTTCCCTGCCCTGCTGCTTCTTCGAACGTCTGGATTACCTGACGGGCATATTCTATTTCATCAGTAGTGGGAGAGAAGCATTGATTGATAGTTTCAATTTGGGCTGGATGAATTGCGAATTTTCCTTTGAATCCCATTGAGCGGGACTCTGCCGAGGATGTTTTCAATGCTTCAGGATCCTTGAAAGCGAAGAATGGAGTATCTAATGCCGGGACATCTGCGGCTCTAGCCGAAACGGTCACCACGCTACGTGCATAAGTAATCTCTTTATCATCTATTCTCCTTTCTATGCCCATATCGTTTGTAAAATCTTCAGCACCAAAAGCTGCAGCACATATGCGAGTAGAGCACGAGAGTATTTGGTAGCAATTGATAACGGCACTTGCCGTCTCAATCCACGGGATAATTTTTGTAGTCCCCGTTGGGATGTTGGCTTTAGTTTCGCACCGGCTTAAAGCGACGGCTATATTTCCTATATCAGACGTACTGGATATTTTCCCCACTGATATTCCATAAAGGCCTGGTCTTACAAGAGCAGAGATATCTTTTTCAAAGAATTCCGTATCCATTGAATTTATGCGAGGTATGATCTTCTTCCCGGTAGCAATTAACATATCCAGATGATCAGAAACTACTTGCCGGGCTTCCTCTTTATCGTCGAATGCCACAGAGTCTTCCAGGTCGGGAATAAATGCATCAGGCAACGTTTGCGATGCTTTTTGGAGCATTCTGGGTTGGTTCCCTGGAACAAATAATAAACTTCTAAGAAATTCCAAATCTATGTCCTTATAATGCTATGGCAATGTGTATAGTGTTCGAGTATATAGCATTGAAGTACGTGATTCATTGGAGTTCATTAATTGGAAAATCTCGGTGATGATACTGGTAATGGGAGAATAATCTTATGAAAATAACTAACGTGAAAGCGATACCAACTGGATCTCCTGAAGTCGGAGCCAATGGAAGTAGGCAAATCAAGAGAAATTTCGTCTACGTTAAAGTTGAAACTGATGAAGGACTCGTTGGGTGGGGAGAATCTACTTGCGGACCACTTACTGTGGCTAGTATGGTCGATGAAATCGGGGCCACTTTGATTGGGAAGGACCCATTCCGTATCGAGCAACACTGGCAAGAGCTCTATCACCTTTATCACAATGTCCGGGGCGGAGTTATCCAACTTGCTGCGATTAGTGGGATTGAGATCGCCCTTTGGGACATCAAAGGGAAGGCTTTTAATTGTCCGGTTTGGGAGCTCATTGGTGGGCAAATGCGGGAGAAAATTTGGACATATGGTCGTTTCGATGGAGCGACGCCGGAAGACTGCGTTGAACACGCCTTGCGTGAAACCGCTACAGGACTGACTGCCTTAAAGGGAGATCCTTTTGCTCATACTGGTCTATTCCCCTCCGCGGAGTCAGAAGCCGACTCCATAGCCAAAGTTTATGCGGTGAGAGAAGCTGTAGGCCCGGATGTGGAGTTACTTATTGAATGCCACGGTCGGCTGAATCCTTCTTCGGCGATCAGATTTGCCGACGCGGTAGCCGAAATGCGTCCATATGTTTTTGAAGAGCCTGTGCCGCCACAAAATGTCGAAGCTATGGCAAAGGTTGCGGACTCAGTCAATATTCCTTTATCAACCGGAGAAAGATTGTATACAAAGTGGGATTTTGTCGAACTTTTGCAGAAGCAAGTTGTAGCGTTAATTCAACCTGATATTTGCCACGCTGGTGGTATTTCAGAATTAAAGAAAATTGCAGCTATGGCCGAAGCTTATTATGTCGGCGTCCAGCCGCACAATCCATACGGCCCAGTTAATACTATGGCAGCTATACAGGTTGATGTAGGTATGCCAAATTTTATGATCCAAGAGGGAGGACATGCACCCTGGTTTGACGAGGTTGTTGTTGGGGAATTCCCTAAGCAGAAAAATGGTTATTTCAATGTCCCAACCGCGCCAGGTATAGGCGTGGAAATGGACGAAAGCGTCCTAATAGATAATCCTCCTTATGACCTAGATCCAACCGAAGGATATATGAAGGGATCAAGGGAGCTATTCGGATCTAAGCAGGAAACATACTGGGGTTAGGAAGATTAATGGGGATCCATTCATCGGCATTTCTTATCAGTAAATTATGACAACACAAAAAACGAAAAGACTTGAAATTCTCGCAATCTCTGGGATTCCAGAAGTTTCTGTGGATGATGATATCGCCGATTTGATTAAAGATGGAATTTCACGGGATGGGATTGGTTTCTGTGAAGGGGATATATTCGTAGTTACCCAAAAAATTGTGTCAAAGTCTGAAGGTATGACAGTCTCCCTAGCTGCTGTTGTTCCCTCAAGTGAAGCCATTGCAATTTCTCAAAAAACCAATAAGGATCCGAGATTGGTTCAGCTGATACTCAACCAGTCAAAAGAGATAGTTCGCTTGGATGAGGAAAGAGGGATCTTAATTATGGAGACGCATCATGGCTTCATATGCGCGAATGCTGGAATTGATGCGTCCAATGTTCCTGGGGTGGATACGGTTACATTGCTTCCACGTGACAGTGACGAATCAGCGAGAAAAATACACCGAGGACTTTCCCTAGATACAGGCAGCCGGAATTTCTCAGTAGTTATTTCCGATACCTTTGGAAGGCCATGGCGGGAAGGGCATTTGAATTTTGCAGTGGGTAGTTACGGAATTGCCCCGATTCAAGATTATCGAGATACTGTCGATGCGGTCGGGAAACCACTCAACGTAACTATGGTTGCGACAGTTGACATCATCGCGGCGGCAGCTGATCTTGTATCGGGAAAGGCAACAAATACCCCTGTATCTATAATTAGAGGATTGGATTATGAATCCTCCACTGGAGGGATGAATGTGCTAATACGTCATAGGGAAAAAGATTTATTCCGCTAATAAAATGCCCAGTTTTTAGTATGAGTCATCCTCTTTAACAGATGTAGCTACCGTTTTGAGAGGGTCTTTTCTCTCACTGTTTATTGACCTGTTGAGTTGATCAAGGGAGACATCGGACCCCCAAGAAGAACCCTCAAAGTAGTTCATGAATTCTTTAGATGAGCCGCATTTTTTGCAGAAACCATCGCTGGTGGGACCATCCGGATCGGCTATAACCCAATGATGAACACATTCCTGATTGGCTAATTCCCCTTCGACTACGGCTGTATTGAGCCTATTCCCACTCATTTTTATACTCCATCAACACTTATAAAATCACCCAATCGGTGTCCTAGGCACTATTATAGTGTATAGAGATATTAATTGGAATAGTCAATCATAAAATAGAATACTGCTGGGCTCCTCTAGCTTTTGAATGGCCAAGTTCGCATCTCATATGACGAATCCCAAAATTGGTATTCATATTCGCTGCTTATCAGAAATATACCCTCTAACTCCCGCTTGTGAGGTGCTGTAAGAAGGAGTGCCTCCCGGTCTATGTACTCTCTAAGCCATCCTGCCAGGTTAGCAAATTCTTCAGAGCTGTACATATCTATCCATTTTTTATAGAGGGGTTGTTCCAGTTTCATTTTCCTTGTGGCCAATTCTTGGCCAATCTCCGCGTAACCCCACGCACAAGGCAGAATAGCCACCGCCGTGTGAAGGGCGGTTTTGGAGTATGCGGTGCTAATGAGATGTTGTGTGTAGCTATGAGTGCCTGGTTCGGATCTTGTGTCCAGTACTTGCTGTTTCGTTATGCCGAATTCTTTACAGTATTCAATATGAAGTGCCATTTCACTGTTGAGCGTTTCATCCAATAATCTAGAGAACCAAGCCATGTCATCTAGTTGTTTAGCTTTGGCAGCAGCGATAGATATCGCTCGCGAAAACTCGACAAGGAAGATGTAATCTTGTTTTAAGAAAAATTGGAATTTTTCGATTTCAAGGGTTCCATCCCCAATTCCTGATACGAAAGGATGAGTGAGTTCTCTGGACCATAAAGGGTCGGCCAACTCTCTTAGTTCGGTTGTAAAAGAAGTTTTGGGCATTTTCATTCCACCTCTAGATGTACCGATGATCCTGACTTTATAGATCTTAAAATGTGCTCATCGCCTTCAACATGACCAAATACGGTCACAGGACTTGCCGCTCTGGATTCGTTTTCGATACTAGCCGGTGTTCGACCAAAGAATATACAAATGGCATTTCCGGGTGGCCAGTAGGCTAAGCTACCCGATTCGACAACGTCGCTTGCATCCTCTTCATTATCGAGTGATATTTGTGTGGAGAAGTAGATTTCATCCCCCCAAGTATTCGCTGTTCCATCTATGGGTAGTTGACTGTAAACGGTATTCGCGGTTGATGTTTCGTTAAGAATACAAGAAATTGAGATGTCGCCGATCTGGATTTTTATTCTGTTGTCAGACATATTTTCAAAAACCTTTAACTAGCTCGTTATTTAAAAACATTGTTATTGAAACACTGAGGGGCATAGTATAAGCGGAATCTTGGAGGTTCGAATTGGATAAACACGGGTTTATACTCGCCATTGATCAGGGCACCACCAGTACAAAGTCATCTCTTATTGATTCATCTGGATTGATAATCGGATCGTCTTATCAGGAAATCAAACAGTATTTTCCTTCGCCTGGTTGGGTTGAGCACGATCCCGAAGAGATTTTCCAAAGTGTTATTGACACTGTAGAAAATCTCTTGGATGAGTTTGAGATTTCTCCCACAAATATCAAAAGCATTGGTATAACGAATCAAAGGGAGACAACACTGATCTGGGATAGGGAAACTGGCAAACCAATTTATAACGCAATCGTTTGGCAATGTCGACGCTCTACAGAGATTTGCCAAAAGTATGAGGATATGGGCTTGAAGGACAAGATTCATAATGTTACGGGTCTTACTGTAGATCCTTACTTCTGTGCTTCCAAGATAACTTGGCTTTTGGAAAATGTTAATGGCGCAAGGGAATTGGCTCTAAAGGGGAGATTGGCTTTTGGCACTGTAGATTCTTGGATAATTTGGAATCTGACCAATGGATTGAGACACATAACAGACTACACAAATGCTAGCCGAACAATGTTATTTGATATCAGACAGGGATGTTGGTCGGAGGAATTGGCTGAGGCGATGGACATTCCATTATCTCTCCTTCCTGAAGTCGTGCCCTCTTCTGGTGTCTCAGCTGAAGCCGGAGGTAATTATTTTGGGGGACAGACAATCCCAATTGCTGGAATTATTGGAGATCAACAAGGCTCTTTGTTTGGTCAGGCTTGTTTTAAGGAGGGGATGGTTAAAACGACATACGGTACAGGGGCGTTCATTCTAGCGAATCTTGGTAATAAACCAATTTCCAGCAAAAACGGCCTACTTACCACAATTGCCTGGAATTTAGAGGGTCGGAGTGTTTATGCATTGGAGGGATCTGTGTTTTCAGCAGGTTCCACGATACAGTGGCTACGTGATGAATTAGGAATAATAGAATATTCTGACGAAAGTGAATCACTGGCGGAGCAGGTTTCTGATAACGGTGGAGTATATTTTGTCCCAGCATTTTCCGGACTAGGAGCTCCCTATTGGGACCCTAGGGCGCGTGCGACTTTCTCAGGTATATCGAGAGGAACCAATGCTGCTCACATCACACGAGCAGCTCTGGAGTCTATTGCTTTCCAATGCCAAGACGTATTCAGTGTGATGCGAAACGATATGAAAAAGGAACTGGACGTATTGAGAGTTGATGGAGGAGCCACTGACAATGCTTTATTGATGCAATTTCAAGCAGATCTTTCTGAGGCGGAGATACAGAGAAGTTTGACAGCGGAAGCCACATCATTAGGGGCAGCATATTTAGCTGGATTAGGCTGTGATTTTTGGAGAAACATGGATGAAATAGCTTCGCTCTGGGTATCGGGCAACACCTGGAAGCCTGACATGCTACCCTCTGTTAGGGAAAAATTGAAGGATGATTGGTCACGGGCAATTGGTCGTGCCGGGAATTGGATACAAGATTAGTTAAAGGAGTTACGAATGCCTAATATAATGCCAGATCAGCTTGAGGAAATCGCTTCCCAATTACTTAAGGGTGCCGGTGCTTCTGATGACGAAGCTGCAACCGTTGCTAGGCTGTCAATTTCGGCTAATCTAGCCGGACATGATTCTCATGGAATTATTCAAATTCCAACTTATATTGACAGAGTTGATAGAGGACATATTGTCCCTGGAGCAGAATTTGAAATATTGAAGGATACTCCTACTACCACTGTGATTGATGGTCATTGGGGATTTGGTTATGTTGTTGCTGAACGTGCTATGCAAATGACTATTGAGAAGGCTAAAACTCAAAATGTAGCGGCTACGACAGTGCATAGACAAAGTCATATTGGACGACTAGCTAGCTATCCGCTGATGGGGGCGCAGGCAGATATGATTGCCATGATAACAGCAGACTCAGGTAGATCAGCAAAGGGAGTCGTTCCGTTTGGCGGGCGAGAAAAAAGACTAGGTACTAATCCTATTTCAATTGCTATGCCTAGCGATCTAGACGGACCTTTCTTCATAGATATGGCTACAAGTGCTGTGGCTGGAGGGAAAGTTAATCTCGCAAAGGCGAGAGGGCAGGATATACCGGAAGGCTGGATTCTTGACAAAAATGGAGACCCTTCCACTGACCCTAATGATCTCGGAGAAGGGGGAGCAATCTTGCCATTGGGTGGAGATCAAGGTCATAAAGGATATGGACTATCATCAATGGTGGAAATTTTTTCTGGGATACTTCCCGGCTTAGGATTTGGACATGACCCTTCCGGTCGCCATAACGATGGATGTTTTATGGCAGTGTTTAACCTTGCTGCTTTTCGTGATGTTGGGGATTTTAAGAATGAGGTTGCCGAATTCGCACAATACCTCAAGAATTCGGAAACTGCTGCTGGATTTGACGAAATTTACTACCCGGGGGAATTAGAATATCTCAGCGAAAAAAAGAAAAGGGTGGACGGAATATTCGTTGAGGATAGTACCTGGGCCGAACTACAGGCATTGGCTGAAAAATATGGGGTTAGTGACCAGCTCGGGTTTTAGAAACCTGTTGTTTTGATCATGAGATAGCGGGATATATCCATTCGTATTCAGATTTGTCCCGCTATTACGTCCCCCATGTGTGTGGTCCCAACTACATCTTCTCCATCCCCCGAGATATCAGCAGTGCGATAGCCTTCGGAGAGGACAGAGTCTACCGCCGTTTCAATGGCGTCAGCCTCCTCAACCATGCCAAAGGACAGGCGCAGCATCATCGCCGTACTAAGAATGGAGCCGATTGGGTTTGCTATTCCCTTACCAGCAATGTCTGGAGCACTTCCATGAATAGGTTCGTATAGACTTACCCTTTTACTTCTCTTCTTTCCAGGAAGAGTTGATAGGCTTGCCGAAGGGAGCATTCCCATGGAGCCAGAAAGGACTGAAGCTTCATCTGTAAGAATATCGCCGAAGGTATTTTCCGATACAATGACGTCAAAATCTGCTGGATTTCTTATTAACTGCATGGCCGCATTATCCACTAGAATGTGTTCGAGCTCTACCTCTGGATATTCGTAAGATACCTCCACGGCAATTTCTCGCCATAGCCTGGATGATTCAAGCACATTTTGTTTGTCCACTGATGCTAATTTTTTTCTTCTACCCATTGCGAGTTCAAATCCCACTCTCAGAATACGTTCGATCTCGCTTTCGGTATACTTGAGCGTATCCACCCCTCTTCTTCCTCGACTTGTATTCCAGCGCCTTTTTGGTTTGCCGAAATACAGGCCTCCTGTTAGTTCTCGCAGTACCAACATATCGACTCCCTTCAAATATTCAGGTTTGAGAGGACTTGAGTTGATTAGAGAAGGATATACTTTTACAGGGCGTAGGTTGGCAAAGAGCCCAAGAGATTTTCGGATTGCCAGTATACCGTCTTCTGGTCTGACGTTGTTTGACGGATCATCCCATTTTGGCCCTCCGACTGCGCCGAAAAGTATCGCGTCGGAATCGTTGCAGACCTCAATCGTTTGACTGGGCAGCGGGTCACCATATTTATCAATTGATCCTCCGCCTATTTCCGCGGTTTGCAATGAGAATTCATGCCCAAATCGATCGGATATCGCATGTAGAACTTTTATCGACTCGGCGACAACATCTGGTCCTATGCCGTCACCTGGTAAAACCGCTATTGATGCTCTCATGGATTTGTTATTCTCCTTCAGTTTGCGACGATATTTATTAGTTTGCCTGGTATGTAAATGATTTTTCGGACAGTTTGGTCACCGATATGTGTAATGACCCGACTACTGGACAGGGCCATTTTTTCGGCTCCCTCCTGATTTATCTCTGCAGGTGCTGCAATCTTATCTCGTACTTTTCCGTTAACTTGTACAACGAGGGTGATTTCTTCATCAATGAGAAGATGCTCTTTAAACTTAGGCCATTCCTGGTTATGTATGCTGTAGTCATTTCCAGATTTTTCCCAAAGCTCCTCGGTTATATGGGGCGTTATGGGTGACATCAAGATTAGAAGATACTTGATTGACTCTTTCCATTTGCTTACGGAGATAGATTCAGTCGAGTGAGCGGATGAAAGCTGATTAGTAAATTCCATCAAAGATGATATCGCTGTATTGTATTTGAAACGATCGATGTCATCTGTGACTCTCTGAATAGTTCTGTGTATGAACCTATCGATTTTCCTATCACCTGATTCACATTCATTAAGCGTTGGGTCCGGTAGGTGGGCAATGTCCCATACCCGATTTAACCAACGGGCCGCACCATTTATTCCTGAGTCGCTCCACTCGCCTCCTTGGTCCCAGGGGCCAATAAACATTAGATATGTCCTAACTACATCTGCCCCCACCGCCTTTACGTAATCATCAGGAGCTATAACATTGCCCCTTGATTTACTCATTTTACTGCCCTTGTAAATGATGGTTCCTTGATTAAATAACCTCTGAAAAGGTTCATCAAAATCAATCAGATCAAGATCTCTAGCTGCTTTCACAAAAAAACGTGAATAAAGCAAATGCATGACTGCGTGTTCTACGCCGCCTGTGTATTGGTGCACTGGGTTCCATAAGCTAGCTATTCTTGGGTCAAACGGACCCTCTTCGAAGTTTGGACTGGCATAGCGAAGAAAATACCATGATGAATCGACAAAGGTATCCATTGTGTCTGTCTCTCGCTTTGCTGCCTTTCCACACTCCGGACAATTTGTGTTTACAAATTCCTCATGCAGGGCAAGCGGAGACTCTCCAGTAGGCAAAAACTCAGCGTCTTCTGGAAGGATTACGGGTAATTCTGAATATTGCACTGGCACGGTACCGCAATCTGGACAGTGGATAAACGGAATAGGTGTGCCCCAGTAGCGTTGTCTGGAGATTAGCCAGTCGCGCATTCTGTAATTTATTTTTCGGGTTCCTAGACCCATCATTTCAATGCGATCAGCTATTGAGTCTTTCGCTTCGAGATTACTTAATCCGTTGAAGTCATCTGAGTTAACTATTACACCCTCACCTATGTGAGCCTCGGAGAGATCTTGTCCTTCACAAAAATCTTTTGGTGCAACGACCACCCTTATAGATAGGTCATATTTTTTTGCAAATATGAAGTCTCGCTCGTCGTGAGCCGGTACACCCATAACGACGCCAGTACCGTAGCTGTGTAGTACGTAATCCCCTATGAGGATCGGTACTCTTTCTCCGTTGAGTTTGTTAACGCAATAGCTCCCGAGGAAAACCCCGGTCTTTTCTCGATCTGTCGCCAGTCTTTCAATTTCAGACGAAAGCCTTGACGTGGCGATGTAGTCTTGTACCTCCTCCTTCTTATCTGCCGTAGTAAGTTGGGCAACTAGCGGATGTTCTGGTGCCATTACGACGAATGTAACTCCGAAGACGGTATCTATTCTGGTGGTAAATGTTACGAGGGAGTCGCTTTCCAAACCGTATTCTGAAATATCAAATTCAAATTCGACTCCTTGACTCTTTCCAATCCAATTTGTCTGCATTGTTTTTATGCGTTCTGGCCAGGAAATATTGGATTGGTCTAGAAGTTCTTCAGCGTAATCAGTGATTTTTAAAAACCACTGATTCATATCCCTCTGTGTTACTGGAGTATCACATCGTTCGCAGAGACCATCAACTACCTGCTCATTTGCAAGGACGGTCACGCAAGAAGGGCACCAATTTACTGGTGCATTTGCCCTGTAGGCCAGACCCTTTTCAAAAAATTTTAGGAAAAACCACTGGTTCCAGCGGTAATATTCCGGGAGACAGGTTATTACCTCTCTATTCCAGTCATACATGGGTCCAAGAGTTTTTAGCTGGCCTCTCATTCTTTCAATATTGGACATGGTCCATGTGTGAGGATGTATTCCTCTTTCAATGGCTGCATTTTCTGCGTTTAAGCCAAAAGCATCAAAACCCATTGGATGCAAAACGTTAAATCCTTGCATCCTCCGAAATCTGGCATGAATATCAGCCCCACTCATTGCAAACCAATGCCCGACATGCAGGTCGCCCGATGGGTACGGATACATTGTTACTTCATACCATTTGGGCCTCGGATCATCATCATCGACTTTATATATTTCAGAGGTTTCCCATATACTCTGCCATTTTTCCTCTATTTCCTCGTGAGGAAAACGGGTTTCGATTGCTTTTACTGATAACATCTGTGTTTTCGGTCGACCTACTTCCTTTTTAGGTTATGGTGTGATCTTCAATTCAAAGTGCGTTTGCAATTGCAGTACCAACTGAATCCGTGGATGATGTCCCTCCGAGATCGGGTGTAAGTATTTCTCCCTCAGTTAGTAATTTTTGAACGGCGGTTTCTACTTCGCCTGCTGCAGTTTCTTCCCCAAGATGCCTCAACATCATAGCACCCGTGAGGACCTGAGCCATGGGATTTGCAACTCCTTGTCCCATAATATCTGGAGCACTCCCATGCACCGGTTCGAACATAGATGGGTAACGTCCGTCTGGGTCTAAATTGGCGCTAGATGCAAGCCCCATACTTCCGGTAATGATCGCCCCTATATCTGTGAGAATGTCCCCGAACAAATTGCTTCCTACTACCACATCGAACACTTCAGGTTTACGTATGAAATCCATAGCGGCTGCGTCGATAAGTAAAGAGTCTGTCTGTATATCCGGATATTCGGACGCAATTCTTTCAAAGGCCCGATCCCAAACTATCATTCCATATCCCTGAGCGTTGGATTTTGTTATAGATGTCAAGTGATTCTTCTTGTTGCGCCGTCTGGCAAGTTCAAAAGAATATCTGATCACTCGTTCGCATCCTTTTCTGGTGAATACTCCCGTTTGGATACCGACTTCTTCGGGGAAGTCCATGTATTGAAACCCACCGACATTTGCATATTCCCCTTCAGTATTTTCACGGATTACCACCATGTCAATGTCAAATGGTTTTTTACCGGAAAGAGGAGAATCGATACCTGGATACAAAATGCTTGGTCTCTCACAAACATATTGATCGAATTTCCGCCTTATTGGTAGTAATAATCCATTTAGGGTTATATGGTCTTGAATGTCTGGGTGTCCAACTGCCCCTAGAAAGATCGCGTCATAAGTAGAGAGGGTATCCAAGGCGTCACTTGGCATCATTGACCCATTAGCCTTGTAATAGTCAGAGCCCCAGGGAAATTCGTCCACCTCCAATTCGAAAGGATGATTCTCTGAAACAGATTTTAGTACTTTCAATCCTTCTTCAACGACTTCTATACCAATTCCATCTCCCCTTATAACGGCGATGCGATGACTTCCCATTTTTTCCCCTTTCCTGTTATTTTGGCCAATTTTGAAAATTAGACGTTACATGATAACTCAGAAGTAATTCGAGCTTAGCCCCTTTTTCCTCAACAGCCTGTCCTAATTGCTTCTGTGCCCAATTCTACGACGTCTTCTGGCGGTAGCAATAAATTTCCCCTATTGTCTACGATTCCTGCTTTTAGGTCTTTTATAGAAAACCAGTACCAACCGTCTGGCTGGGGATTTGGTTCGGTTGGAGAGCAGTAAAAAATGAAATCTATGTGTTGATGTGGCCCTTCTATTGGATCATCTATGTCCTCGATTTGGATCAGACGGGGATTTGGGGTGGTTCTGGGCGCGATATAATCAGAATCGCTGCCGGACTTAATAATTTTGACCTTAAAGCCTGTTTCCTCCTCGACTTCTCTTATAGCGGACTCAGCGGGGGTCTCATTTGGCTCTACATGTCCACCAGGTGGTAGCACCAGACCAACTTTTTCGTGGTGGTGAAGGAGAATTTTTCTATCTTTTACTACGTATGCGCTGGCTGTAAAATGTCTTTTCACAATTGCACCTTGCGTCTGGTGTAACCACAATCTAGATATAGATATGTAGGTTAGCTAGGGTCTTGATAGTAACTAATATGTGGCTTTATTGATACCTTGGAGTTGTTGCTATTTTAACTGTTGGACCTAGTAG
>CEVQ01133304.1_pt1 | contig 17685 bp, 17 predicted proteins | sample 356551 | NCBI WGS metagenome assembly CEVQ01 (sample SAMEA2623756, study PRJEB7988) | marine metagenome | biome: marine biome (ENVO:00000447); feature: mesopelagic zone (ENVO:00000213); material: "saline water (ENVO:00002010), including plankton (ENVO:xxxxxxxx)" | depth 250 m | reverse complement strand
ACACGAATTTCATTTCATGGAAATATATAAATCTGATTGGCAAAAAAATAAAGAATTCCCCAAACCAAAAGTTATTGTTGTGAAGGAGCAGGATTAATCAATTCAGGTCCAAAGGTTTCAGGGACCGCATTAGCGAGTTCTTCAACAGTCCATCTTCCAGCTTTTCTGATTGACCTTCGGGTATCATATTTGTTAAATAAGCTTATTCTATTACCAGAGGCATGAACTACTTCACCATTAATATGCGATGCGGCATCTGTACATAACCACGCAACAACTGGAGCTACATCTTCAGGCTCATTAATTAAGTGATCTTCTTCTGCAGGCTTAAATACTCCAGCCCTCATAGCTCTAGTAGAATCAGGAACAGATTGTGTCATTCTAGTATTTGCTCCTGGAGAAATAGCGTTGGCAGTAACTCCATATTTTGAAAGTTCTTTAGCAACTACTCTTGTAAATCCTGCAATTCCATCCTTTGCAGCCCCATAGTTTGATTGACCGCTAAAACCTATTAGTCCCGAAACACTAGAAAAAGTTATTATTCTTCCAGATTTTTGTTGTCTGAAAACTTTGGAAGCTGGAGCTACAACTGAAAAAGTTCCTGTTAAGTGAACATCGATTACATCTTGCCACTCTTCTTTTGTCATATTGAAAATCATCCTATCTCTCAATATGCCTGCAGGTGTTATAACAATATCTAATCTACCAAATTCTTCGATAGCTTTATCTATTATTTCCTGACCACCTGCTACTGTTGCTACAGAACTAGTTGATGCAACTGCATTTCCTCCTAATTCAGATATTTCTTCCACGACACTCTGAGCAGGACCTGTATCATTACCACTTCCATCTAGGCTAGCACCCACATCATTAACAACAATTTGTGCCCCCATTTTAGACAATTCAAGAGCAATCCCTCTTCCAATTCCTCTTCCAGAACCTGTAACTACAGCCACTTTACCATCCAAAGGTTTTGATGTTGAGTTATTATTTTCGCCAAATCCAAAAACTAGTCCTCTACCTTCAGAATCAAAGTCTTCTTGTTTGAATCTTCCTTTACTTATAGGATTAAACAAAGTTACTTTTCTTCTTAGTTCCATAAGTTGATTAATCGTACCTCCAGATACATGAAAAATTTGAGAATTTATTGGGGCAGAATAATCACTAGCTAAATAAGTAACAAAAGGAGCAATATCTCTAGGGTCTCTAGACGCTTTATAAGGATTATCCCTTAATGTCTGGAATTCCTCTGGTACAGAAGCTGTCATTCTTGTATCAGCACTTGGTGCAATGCTATTTGCAGTAACCCCATATTTTCCTAAATCTTTACCAACAACCTTAGTAAATCCCGCTATCCCAGATTTGGCAGCTCCATAATTCGCTTGTCCTGGATTTCCTAAAAGTCCTGATGTTGAAGAAAAAGTTATTATTCTTCCAGATTTTTGAGCTCTAAATATTGGTGCAGCATGTCGAACAACAGAAAATGTACCTGTTAGATGAACATCAATGACATCATGCCATTCATCCGCTGTCATATTAAATATCATTCTGTCTCTTAATATACCTGCAACAGTAACAACAATATCTAATCTACCAAAGGAATTCATAGCATCTTTCACTATTTCTTCCCCAGCTTCAAACGATGCTACAGATAATTTATTTGCTTTGGCTTCTCCGCCAGCTTTATTTATACCTTCGACAACTTCATCAGCTAATGAAGCGTTTTCAACATTCCCATCTAAAGAAAGACCAGGGTCAACGACAAGAATTTTTGCACCATGAGCTGCTAAATCTTCAGCAACAGCTCTACCTATGCCTCTACCAGCTCCTGTAACTATTGCTACTTTGTTATCCAAAATATTAGACATTTATTTCCTCATTTTTTTTTGATTGGTAATTCAATTTGAGCTGTTGATGGTGTAGTTATTTGACCTTTTGAATTTTCTAAATTCAATTCTATATACACAACTCCTTTTGAATCTTCAATCGATTTTTTTATTACCTTCCCATAATATTTCAAATCATCATATGGGAAATCAACTCCCCTATATGATACATTAAATTTTATAATACGCCCTTCATGACCTACAATATCCACAAGTAACTGAGCAAGCCAAGCACTTTTTAATGCACCATGAATAATTATTCCTTTATGCCCCGCTTTTTTTGCAACTTCGTCATCATAATGAAATTCGTTAAAATCTTGTGAAGCTCCAGCATACATAACTAACTGTTTTCTATCTATATTTTTTTCAATTGGTCCAAAAATAAAGCCTTCATCAATATCTTCAAAAAAAAATTGAGTTTTCATAAAAATGTTTTTTCTCCTTTACCATAAGTAATTGTAGTAACCTCTTGTGTTGTTACTAATATCTTTTTTTGATTAGTATAGGAAATTAATGTTAGTTTAAATAACATATCTCCTATTTTGCCTGTTTTTATAAAAAGATCTTTTAATTTAGATACAACACTTATTTTATCTCCTACGTATATGTGTTCATAAAAATTATAAGAAGAACCTCCATCTACTAGGTTAGAAAAAGGCTCAGGAAATTCTTTTTCTAATTTATTTGGTCTAAGTAATCTTACATAAGTAGGTGGAGCTATTAACCCACCCATAGTTTTTTTTGCGTAAGTTTCATTAAAATAAATTGGATTGTCATCTCCAATGGCTTCAGCAAATCTTTCAACAGAATGCCTGTCAACATTATAAATCTTTGGTTTAGTTTTAAGATTTATGAATTTTCTCATTTCATCAGATATTATTTCAGATTGTGACATTAAGAATTCTTTCTTTTTATGGTCACCAATATAAAAGATGTGATAGCTGAAGACAATAGAAAAATTGCGCTAATCAAATAAAAAAAAGCATACTTTCCTAAAAGGTTAAACATCATAATTTGATAACCAAATAACAATAAAGAACCAAAAATTAAATTGAAAGGCAAATAATAAATTGAAACTTTTTTTCTTCTTGTTCCCCATAAACATACTAAACTAATCATAAAAGGAATAAAAAGATTAAATAAAACTCTATTTCCATAAATTTCTATTAAAGTTTGATTATCTTTAAAATCTGTTAGAACCAGAAATATTCCAGAGAAAAAACTTGAGAAAAGTGATAAATATACAAAAAATTTTATAATTCTTAATTCTTTATATTCCATAATAATCCTCTGGATTTTCAAAGTCTTCTGATTGTTTAACTGTGGTAATTTTAATTGGAGCACGACTTTTCATAATTTTTTTTGTGCCATAAGGCTCTTTAAATTTTACTGTTATCTCTATATCTTTATATAAATTTTTATAATCAACTATTATTCCCGAACCATATTTTTCATGATCTACCTTATCTCCTACAGAGAAATCATTATCGGATTTTGCAGAAATTTTTCTTGCTAATTCATCCAATTGTTCTCCAAATTTCAATGAAGATTTGGATTTATTTTGATTAGTCACCTTCCTAGTCATTTCATTTCTATACAAATAATTATTATTTTCTTTAATGATTTCCGAGGGTATATCTTCAAGAAACCTTGACTTCAGGGCATTGTCATATATCCCACGGAACCGTCTTCTCTTTGAATAAGACAAAAATAAATTTTCCTTAGCTCTAGTTATACCAACATAGCACAAACGCCTTTCCTCTTCCAATTCTTCAGGCATTTCGAGAGATTTTGAATGAGGTAATAATCCTTCTTCCATTCCAACCATATATACATTTTGAAATTCTAAGCCTTTTGCCTGATGTAAAGTAATCAACGTTATAGACTCAAATTCATCATCCAGTTTTTCTAAGTTTGTATTTAAAGAAGCGGCTTCTATGAATTCAATTAAGTTCTGATTTGGATCTAAAGAAAAGGAGTCAGAAAATTCTTCTGCTGAGGATCTTAATTCGTAAACATTTTCTAATCTCTCTATCCCATCTTCATCATTTTTAATATATTCTGCATAATCTGTTGTATCCAAAATTAGACTTATTAAATTATTTGGATCAAGAGTTTTTGCCCCTTCACATAAATTTATATAAATATCTATAAATTTCACAAAAGATTGTGTAGCTCTCGCGGAAAATAAATTCTTCGATTGTTTATTTTTAATATCTTTGTTTCCTTCACTTAAATATGATAATAAGAAAGTAAGAAGACTTACATTTTTAATCTGAGCAGCATTTTTTAGAATAGATAAAGTTTTGTTTCCTATTCCACGAGAAGGAACATTAATAACTCTTTCAAATGCTGAATTATCGTTAGGATTTAAAATTAATTTACAATAGCCTAAAATATCTTTTATTTCTCTACGATCATAAAATCTAACACCACCAACTAATCTATATCTTAAACCTAATGAACTTAAAGCTACTTCAAAAGATCTACTTTGAGCATTTACTCTATACATAATAGCTATTTCATTTGCCGATAATCCATTTTTAATTTGTTTTGAGATCAAATAAGCAATTTCTAAAGATTCACTTTCTTCATCAGAATAAACATTAGATTCTATGAGAGATCCATTTTGCTTCTTTGTCCAAAGTGTACGTTCAAATCTTTCTGTATTTTTTTTAATAACAGAATCTGCAGCATTTAAAATCTGTTGAGTTGATCTATAACTCTCATCAAGATTAACTACTTTACAATTTTTAAATTGTTTTTCAAATTCCTTAAGATTTGTTGGATTGGCATATCTCCATGAATATATTGATTGATCAGGATCTCCAACTACGGATATTGATTTGTTCTCACCAATTAACAAATTAGATATTTGGAATTGTAAAGGGTTTGTATCTTGGAATTCATCTATAATAATTTGATCAAATCTGTCAGACCATTTGTTTTGTATATCATTGTTTTCACTCAGAAGATTTCTGGTTTTCATTAATAAATCATCAAAATCACAAGCATTAGAATTTTCAATTGTTTCTTGATATCTAGTATAAACACGAGAAACTATTTCATCTAAATATGAAGAATTTTCAGAAGCAAATTTTTCTGGAGTCAAATTATTATTTTTTGCTCTGGATATTTCTGAATTCACGATTCTTACATTTGTTTTTTTAGGATCTATATCTAATTCTTGAAAAATATTCTTTATTATCTTATTTTGATCATCATCATCATATATCGAAAAATTTTGATCAAGACCTATCATATCCCCTTCTATTCTTAAGAAATATGATGCAAATCCATGAAAAGTTTTAACTAATGGTCTTATTGAAGAGTTAATAAATATATTAGTCCTATTTAACAATTCCTTTGCAGCTTTGTTTGTGAAAGTTACCGCTAGTATATTACTAGGATTTAAATCATAATTCTGAATAAGCCAGGGAATTCTGTGTGCCATAACTCTAGTTTTCCCAGAACCAGGACCCGCTATAACTAATAGAGGTGATAAGGGATGAGTTACAGCAGAAATTTGGTTTTCAGAAAGTCCTTTGAGAATTTTAGAATCTACTTTTTTCATTCTCTAATATTAAGTTGTAATAGGAGTAGATAAAATTTCAAATAATTCATCAAAGTTTAAACTATTTGAAAGAATAGCATTGGCATTTATAATTTTATCCGGGTGATTGAATGTTACTTTTTCTAAATTTTCAGAGATTTCATCAATTATATTTTCAGTACTTTGGTTTACAACGATAATAGGAATCTTATATTTATTCGCTTCATATAATACATATTCAACAGGAGTTTGATTATTAGTTGCTATAATTACATTTAAATTACCTGATTGAATCGCAGACAATTGCACATCTGGTCTATCGCCTCGAACTATAAGTGCTGTGTTAGGAAATTTTGAAAAAAATTCTGGTCCCCAATCCAAAATAAAACCCCCTATCAAATAATTTTCAATTAGTTTGTTTGAATTTTCTGAAGAAATCACTTTAGTTGGATTTAAAGATTCTATTATTTCATCCGTTGATAACGCTAAAAGAGATCTAGTTTGATCTAAATAACCCAAAATATTCAGTTTATCTTTTGAATAATTTTGCATTAATTCATTTTTTTGATATCTTAAAACTCCATTAATAAAAATTCCTATCAATCTATCAGATAAAGCATTAGAAGCCTCCTTAATGCTATTATGAGATTCTTCCACCAAAATGATTTTTGCATCATATTTGCTAGATAGTCTTTTTATTGAATCTATTGAAGCATTATTAATTTCTATCAAAGCTAAGTCAGAGTTATTAAAGTCACATTTTATCTCTTTAGAATCCATTAGATTATAAAAATTACTGTGCTCAACAATCTGATCCTGATTAAATTCACCAACAAAAGTTTTAAGTCCTCTCTTAATAGATTCATAAGAAATTCCCGATAAAACAGTCGTTTTACCTACCTCTTTTTTAGACGATGTTACAAATATAACTGGCATAATAGTATAAATAATAAATAATTATTAATTAATTTCATATATTGAACAATAAAAGATTGTGGAATTTTTTTTATTTATGTGAGTTTGCCTGGGTAGCTCAGGGGTAGAGCACTGCGCTGAAAACGCAGGTGTCGACAGTTCGAATCTGTCCCTAGGCACCACTTTTTTGTTGCATTAAAAAATGTTAAGTAATATATTAAGCATTAATTATGATTACTAGTTTAGATAAAAAAATCCTTGTAGCTCACCTATTACGGAGAGCTGGTTTTGGGTGTACTTATGATCAGATAGAAAAACTATCTTTATTGGAATATGATGACGTTGTAGACCTATTGATCAACCCAGAATATGGTCCTCCTGAGGATCAAGACTTACTTGATAGATACTTTATAGCTTCAGTTGAAGCCAGAACAGCAAGACATGCTGATCCTCAATGGACATGGAGACTTTCGAAATCAGAAAAACAATTAGAAGAAAAGATAGCATTGTTTTGGCACGGTTTATTAGCAGTTGGAGGAGTTAAACTTGATCATGGTTTAGCTATGTTGGAAGAAATAGATCTTTTTAGAAAATATGGTTTAGGAAAATTTGAGACTTTACTTCTTAAAATTTCTGAAGATCCAGGAATGATGTATTGGTTAGATAATCAAAATAGTCACAAAGATGCTCCCAATGAAAATTACGGTAGAGAGTTATTAGAACTTTTTTCGATGGGTATAGATGAAAATGGAGAAGGTTCTTATACGGAAGATGATGTAAAAACTGCTGCAAGAGCTTTTACAGGTTGGGCATCAAGACCAACACCCCCTCCATTTTTTTTAGGACCATTCCCTATGGAGTTTTCTTTTGACAAATCTGACCATGATAATACGGAAAAAACATTCTTAGGAGAAAAAGGTAATTTTAATGGAAATGATATAGTAAATATGGTTGCAAAACACCCATCAACTGCAAAATTTATTTGTAAAAGACTATATCTATACTTTGTTTCTGAAACGGAAGATTGGGATGAAATAAATAAACTTTCCGAAGTATTTTTGAAAAATAATGGTGAAATAAAAAAAGTGTTGGAAGTAATGTTTAAATCTGAACATTTTAAATCTATGGATATTAGGTTTAAAAAAGTTAAAAGCCCATCAGATTTAGTTTTTGGAATATCAAGATTGGTCGATAAATACAAAATTCCAGATTTAGATTCTGCTGAATTGGCTACAAATACTTTATTGATGGGGCAATTTTTAATGAACCCTCCAAGTGTTGAAGGATGGCATGAAGGGGAAGAATGGATTGATAGTGGATCACTAATTGAAAGAATCAACTATGCTAGTACAGAAATATCTAATACAAATTCTTACGGAGTAAAAAGGATTATTGAAATTATAAAAGAAACAAACATCACTGAACCAGATGATTTGATAAATAGGACATTAGAAACATTAGGCTACATTGATATAACTGAAAAATCAAAAGGAATGATAAAAGAACATTTGAAAAAAAATAAATTTACAAATAAAGAAGATAAAATTTTGGATGTCTTGAAGATTATTGTATCGACACCAGATTTTCAATATTGCTAATTAGGAGTTTTATATGAGCAAACAAAAAAATCTTGTAGTAATCCAATTAAGTGGAGGGAATGATTACTTGAATACAATAGTTCCTTACGAAACTGGTCTTTATTATGATTACAGACCTAATATGGGCTTAAAAAATGACTCTATTATCCCCATTGATAATAAGATTGCTTTTAATTCAAACATAGATTTTTTCAAAAAAACATTTGATGACCAAAAACTAGCCGTTATGATGGGAATCGGATATCCTGAACCAAATCGATCACATTTTAGATCAATGGATATATGGCATACAGCTAAGCCATTTGAAAGTAGTTCTATAGGATGGTTGGGTAGAACTGTAAAAAACATTGATCCAAAAGGATTAAATCCTATTACTGCAGTAAATTTTGGAAAAGGACTCCCAAGAGCATTAGCATGTCCTGGAGTGTCTGTTGCCTCCGTTGGTGCACTGGAATCATATGGACTTTTCACAGGAGTATCTGGAGCAAAAAACAGAGAAATTTTGTTAGATACTGTGGATCGAATTTATCAACCAATGAACACCGATGGCGTTCCTTCTCTAAGATTATTAGAAACTGGAAGAGGAGCCTTAGATGGTGCAGATTTGTTAAGTGAAGCTCCAAACAATTACTCATCTGATGTTGAATATCCAGAAGATAATCCTATTGCTCAATCTTTAAAAGGTATAGCTCAAGTTGCTAGTGCAAGATTAGGTACAAGAATATTTTACGCTCAACATGGTAGTTTTGACACCCACACTGACGAATTAAAAAACCATTCCTTATTATTGAAACAATTGTCAGTTGCAATTGATTGTTTCCAAAGAGATTTAATAAAACAAAAATTGGACGACGAAACTGTAATATGGATATTTTCAGAATTTGGAAGAAGGATTGCTGATAACGGTACTGGTACAGACCATGGATCTGGAGGAGTTGCTTTTTTGCTAGGAAACTCTGTAAAAGGAGGTCTCTACGGAGAGTATCCAAATCTAGAATCTTCAGCTCAACTTGAAGGCGATATACATTATAATATGGACTTTAGAACTCTTTATTCAACAATTCTAGAAGATGTATTGGATGTTGATTCGGAAAACATTTTGGACGAAAAATTTACAAAAGTCAGTGTAATAAATTCATAATGGTTACAACGAAATTAGAATATAGCCACACTATAGGAATTGCATCCTTTGAAGGAAGAGGGTTCATGAATCCTATAGATGTAAAATACAAAAATGGAGATTTGTTCGTTTTAAGTAGGTCAAATGCTAGTAACAAAAATAACAGAATCAGTGCTGTTAGCCTAGATTCTGAACATAAATATGAGTTTGCTCATTGGGGTGAAGATAAAGGCAAATCTATTTTGCCTACAGCAATTGTTTTTGACAAAAACGAAAAATTATATCTATCTGACGAACATTTGAACAGGATCTCAATTTTTGATTACAATGGAAATTTTATTGATAGCTGGGGGGAATATGGATGTGATCCTGGTCAATTAAATAGACCTTCTGGATTAGCTTTTAACAAACAAAATGAATTGTTCGTTGTAGATCATCTAAATTCTAGAGTACAAAAATTTGACGCAAGTGGAAAATTTATTTCAAGTTTTGGCGTATTTGGAACAAATGAGGGAGAATTTAACTATCCATGGGGAATAGCACTAGATAATGAAGAAAATATATATATAGCTGATTGGAGAAATAATAGAGTACAAAAATTTGACGCAAGTGGAAATTGTTTACAAGTTATTAAAGAATTCAATGGTAGTAAATTTAACAAACCTTCTTCAGTTCATATTGATAATAGAGGTTATTTATTCGTATCTAATTGGGGGAATAATAGTGTGATAATTTTTGACGAAAATCAAAATTATTTGTCTGAAATTTTTGGAGACGCTTCATTATCAAAGTGGTGTCAAGAATTTTTAGAAGTTAATCCAGAACAATCTAGCTGGAGGGAAAACGCCGCTTTATTCGAAGAAGAAAAAAAGTTTTGGAAACCTACTGGAATTGAAACAAACGAAAATATGATATTCATTTCAGATTCATGTAGACACAGAATCCAAATATATAAAAAGTAAACTAAGAATTTGCTAATACTTCTTTAACTTTTTCTGCATGACCTTTAGCTTGAACATTTGTCCATTTTTTTAAGAGAATTCCATCCTTATCGATTAAGAAAGTAGATCTTATTATACCCATGCTCTTTTTTCCATACATATTCTTTTCTCCCCAAACACCATATTCCTGAATCATTTTTTTATCAGGATCACAAAGAAGGGTAAACGGTAAAGAATGATTATCTATAAATTTATTATGAGAACTTTCGTCGTCAGGACTAATTCCATAAATCTCACAATCAAGTTTATTGAACTCTCCATATATATCTCTAAACTCACAAGCTTCAACTGTACAGCCAGGCGTATCATCTTTAGGATAGAAGTAGAGTACAGCAGGCTTCCCGGAAATAGAACTTAAATTTATTAAATCTCCATTTTGATCAATTAAATTAAAATCTGGAACTTTTGAACCTTCTAATAAAGACATTTTTTTCTCCTAATTACAAATGATTATCTAGATATAGTATAAAAAAAAATTACATAGTTAAAGTATTACCACTCAATAAATGTAAATGTAAGTGCATAACAGTTTGACCTCCGCCCTCACCTACATTAGTTAGAATTTGATATCCTTCTTCATCAATTTGGAATTTTTTTGCCAGTTTTTTGCAAACAAGCATTAGATGTCCTAAGATTTCTTTATCAGAATCTGAAGCATAATTAATATTTTCAAGGGGTTTTTTGGGTATAACTAAAATGTGAATTTTAGATTTTGGGTTTACATCATTTATAGCGATACACAATTCATCTTCATATTGAATTTCACTTGGAATTTCTTTATTAATTATTTTTGTAAAAATACTATCCAATTTAGTAAAACTTTCGCTTAATAATTTTTTATTATTATTTCTATCTTTTTCAAATTATATTTTAAAACAGATAAAAAAAAATTAAATTATGAAACTTTTCTATAGAAAGATTTAAAATTTAATTAGAATGTATGATAACTTCATAATCTTTTCCATTAACAGTTACTCGTGTGATATCATCACTTGATGGATGTTTATTCGAATTTGTAGATTCTTCAATATTATTATCTTTATATCTGATTCCAAGTTCACCATTACCTTCTAGAAATGCGATTCCTTTAGCTCCACAAGTAGCAGATATAAATATATTCTCATCAGTAGATTCTATATTTTTTTCTTCTAACAATTTTTTATTGTAATCTATTCCCATGTTTGGATTACTGTCATTCAAATCATGAACATCTTCTTTTGTGGGTTTGAGAGACAATTGTTTAGAAGCAATTTTTACAATCTCAGGATCTGGATCAGTTGGAGTCTTCCCAAAATATCCTAATATCATCTTCCCATAACTTTCAGATATTTTAGACCATTTTTCTTGTACAGTATTTGTAAATGCTTGTTGAAAATAAAATTGTGAAACAGGTGTAACAGACGTTCCGTACCCACCTTTAGCAACCACTTCTCTCATATTTTCGATTACTTTGCTGAAAAGGTCTAGAGAGTCATTATCTCGCATCATTTGTGTGTTTGCAGTAAGTGCTCCTCCTGGCATAGGTGAGAAAGGGATAATTGGATTAACCATTATTGCTTCAGTAGGAAGATAATATTTTTCCATTTGATTAATAAACATTTTTTCAACTTCTATTATTTTTTCTTCATCAATTTCAAGAGTATATTCTGTTCCTCTTAATGCTTGCCACATTGTCAAAATATCTACCTGGGATGTTCCTCCACTCACCGGAGCCATAGCAAGATCAATTGTATCTGCACCTGCTTCAATAGCAGCTATATTACAAGATACACCCATTCCAGCAGTATCATGTGTATGAAATTGGATCATCGTGTCCTTTGGTAATAATTTTCGTGCATTCTTAATCGCGTCATACACTATAGAAGGCGGAGTTGTTCCCGATGCATCTTTAAAAGCCAAACTATCAAAAGGTATGTTGGCATTTATTATTTCTTTTATTTTATCTGTATAGAATTCTGCCGAATGATAGTATTTTTCTTTTAAACTCGGTGGTAAACCCATTAAGGCAATAACAATTTGATGATTTAAACCTGCATTAGTTATACATTCTGCCGAAAAAGACAGGTTTCTAATATCCATTAATGCATCAAAATTTCTAATGGTAGTTATTCCATGTTTCTTAAATAACTTGGCATGAAGATCAATTATATCTCTTGATTGTGATTCAAGCCCTACTACATTTACACCACGAGCCAAAGTCTGCAAATTTATATCTTTACCAACAATTTCCCTTGATTGATCCATCATTTTAAAAGCATCTTCTTGACAATAAAAATATAAACTTTGAAATCTAGCTCCACCACCTATTTCAAAGTTATCATTTCCAGCTTCTACTGCGGCTTTTAATATTGGAAGAAAATCTTCTGTTTTTACTCTTGCACCATAACATGATTGAAATCCATCACGAAATGAGGTATCCATAAAATTAATTTTTTTCATAATGGCCATTATAAGATAAAAAGTAATTTATATACCTCAAGAAAACATAAAAAAAGATCTTTTAAATTGGATGTTTTTTTAGATTTAAAAAAAAATTATGTTTTGGTATCTAAGCGAGTAGAATCTTTTTCGGGATCAAGATCCCATCTAAGAGTATCATTTGGATCTGTATTTTTAGCCCATTCAATTTGAATTTTTTGTTCTTGTTTCAGAATCCTCATTCTTTTAGAAATTTGATCTGGATCCCAATTACTCAAAACTAATTTCTCTAATTTATTTTTAATATTTAAGTATTTGTCTTTATGTGATAGATCATGTTGTTCAAATGGGTCTTTTTCTAAATTATATAATTCAGATTGATAACCGTTGTAAAAAATTAATTTCCAATTATCCATCCTAATCATTCTATTCTGTACTCCTCCTTCTTTAGCATGAATATCCTCACCACCAAGATTACCTGAAATAGATTCAAAATTTGCGTCATCCATGCAATATTCTGAAAATACTATATTTTCCCAAATATTAGACTTAGGATCTTTTATGTGTTTCAATAAACTTCTTCCATTAGATCTTGGTAAACTTTTAGAATCTGTTGCATCAAGCATTGTTGAAATTAAATCATATTGATTTATTACTGAACTTAGATTCTGTCCCATTGGTAATTCTTTAGGCCACGATATTATTGCTGGAACTTTTACTGAGTTTTCATAAAAAGTTTGTTTCCACCACAAACCATTTTCTCCTAGTTGTTCACCATGATCAGAGGTATAAATTACTATTGTGTTTTCTAATAAGTCTTTATCTGATAATAGATTAATTATTTCACCTATCATCTTATCCATTCTGTCTACTAGCGCATAATATGCAGTTCTACATCTACTAATTTCTTCTTCTGTTACTTGTTCTATTCCTGTTCGTTTCTTCCACCATTGTATGTAAGGATGGTATTTTTCTAGTGTTTTTGAAGAAATTTTTGGATCATCAACTTTTCCTAAATATTTATAGTAGTCTTTTTTCTCTGCAATAAATGGTTGATGAGGGAGCATAAAGCCTACAGATAAAGCAAAAGGTTTTTCATCAACAGAATTTAAAAACTCTTTTGTTGTTTTTGTAACTACTTGATCATGTATTTGATATGCTGATTGACCTATTCCTGAAAATTTTAAACTTTCCCTATTGGGACCTGCAGTAAAATGTAATTTTCCATGAGTTCCCGCAGATCTGGGAGAACCTAGATGATTTCTTCCATGGTCTCCTACTAGTCTTTTTGAAAAACCATGATATTGATCTGTACCATTAAAATGCATCCTTCCAATTTGAACGGGATCATATCCATTTGCACCCAAGGAATGAGCATAAGTAGGAATTGCTGAACTTAAAATTTGGTCATTAGTCCAGATTTCACTTTCATGAGGATATAAACCTGTAATTGCAGAAGTTCTTGAAGGTACACATATTGGAGAAGCACAATATGCATTATTGAAAGAGGTTCCTCTTTCAGCTAACGCATCTAAATTTGGAGTTTCAATAACATCATCACCCGAGTTTCCCATTATGTAGGGATTATGTTGATCGGATTGAATATATAAAATGTTGGGTCGATTTGTCATGAAATTATTATATATTATCTCTATAACTAATAATTTTTTCATTAGTATTAATAGCAGAAAAAATTATTAGTTTATTATTTCATTTGTATAAATTTTGGAGATATTTAATTGCTAATATTTTATACTGGATCTTATAAAATTATATATAATAAAATGCATACTAAAATATATATTTAGCGGAAGTGGCTCAGTGGTAGAGCATCTCCTTGCCAAGGAGAGGGTCGCGAGTTCGAATCTCGTCTTCCGCTCCAAAAATATTGGTTTGAATCTTTATTATTATGAAAATAAAATTAGAAAATATTTTTTACTATGATTAATGAAATATTAAACTTGGATAATCCATTAAATAAATTTCTGAAACTAGGTATCCAAGCATTAGATAAATCTCGAGAAATCACCAAAGATGTTGATTATTCTAAAAGTTCCTTTAAAAAAGATGGGAGTTTACTGACTGAATTTGATCTTAAAGTAGAAGAAGAAATTTTTAATATTTTAAGTAAAAGTGATGGAGACATAATAACAGAAGAAATTCTTGGAAGGAAAGATAACAAAGATTATTGTTGGTATATAGACCCTATAGATGGAACCACCTCATTTTCTAGAGGGATCCCTTTGTTTGGAACAATTATAGGGTTAACTCATAAAAAAAAACCAATAATGGGTTTAATTGATATCCCAAAATTAAAAGACAGGTTTATTTCTGTTGTAAATTTTGGGGCGGAAAAAAATGGCCAAAAAATAAAAGCGTCAACCTCTAAAGTTTTATCTGAATCATTAATAACTTATGGTTCCCCACAACGATTTGAAAAAGAAGGGATGCTAGATAAATTACATATAATCGATTCACTAGCTTGGGATTCAAGAGGTTGTTACGATTGTTTTGGTTATTCTCTTGCATTTTCCGGAGCAGTGGACTTAGTTATAGAGGTAGATTTAAATTTATGGGAAACTGTCGCTCTTGAATCATTAGCAAAAGAATCTGGAGCGGGATATGCGGAACAAAGTTCTGTAAATGGGAAGAAAAATTTAATTTTTGGTTCAAAATATCTTATAGAAGAAAGTATTGATATTATGGGTGGCGACTGGAGCATCCAATAAAGACAAAAGTTGAACAATCTACTAGAACTTTTGAAGCATTCAAAGCGAGTAAATTTCGCCTATTCTGGTTTGCTTCTTTAGGATCTGTAGGTGGAACGCAATTATTTGCTTTGGCAAGTGGAAAATTAATTTATAACATAAGTGGTTCAGAATTTTTTTTAGGTTTAGTAGCAGCAGTATTTGGGTTAGGCACTATAATTATAAATTTCTTAGGTGGAGTGATTGCTGATAGATTAGAGAAAAAAATTCTAATGATAATTACTTCTTTTTGTTCTAGTTTGATTTTAATCATATTGGCAATCGTTGATAATTTAAATTTAGAAACAGTAACTATTGTTATAATTTTATCTTCTATATTGGGCCTTATCAGTGGTTTCGATTGGCCAGTGAGATCATCTATATTTACTCAATTTTTAGATAATAAAGAGCAGATAGTAAGTGCTGTTTCACTCAATGCTATTTTGTGGCAGGGAGTAAGAATTATCGCACCTGGTATAGGAGGATTTATCATTGCATATTATGGAACTCAAACTATTTTTTACATAAGTGCAGCAGGTTTTTTTCTAATGGGCATCATAATGATAAGGATAAAACCAAATAAGAGCTCTGATAAATATGAGAAAAAAAATAGAGAAACAAAATCAATTTTTAAGGAAACTTTAGAAGGAATTAAGTATATATATGAAAATAAAATTTTTAGAATAATAATAGTAGCAACTTATATGACAAGTTTTTTTGGAATATCTTACCTACAATTACTTCCTTCTTTTGCTGATAGTTATAAATTATCATCAAGGGGTGACGTATCTGCTCAGATATTAGGGATTTTATTAGCAAGCGCAGGCATAGGAGCTGTTTTTGGTACCATAATTACTTCAAATCTAAAAAACAAAATCAATATAGGGAAATTAGCATTTGCTACAAATGTAATATCCGTAATATTTTTATTGTTATTTGGTATTTCTAATTTTTTTATTAATGAAAACAATATATATTCCAATCCATGGATTTCTTACAATTTATTACTTTCTTTACTTTTTACTTTCTTAACAAGTACATTTAGTTCGATTTTTATGATTTGTTCTATGTCAATTCTTCACTTGAATGTACCAGATAAATTAAGAGGTAGAGTTATGGGAATACATACAATTACTTTTAGTTTAATGTCAGTTGGTGCATTTATCTTAGGATTACTAGCAGAATTTTTCGGATCAAGCATTGCAGTAATGATCAGTTCAACTTTACTTATTATAATAAATTTATATATTTATATTTCACAAAAAGAAATAAGAAATATATAAATCATTTCTCATAATTTAAAATCATTTTTACCATTGTAGAAATTTCCTCATTATCATTAATCCATTTTATATAATCGGGATGTAATTGCTTAACAGCTTTTATTTTCTGGTTTTCATACTTACCTTTTGCAAAAACTAAATCATTATTACTTGAAATTTTAAAAAAACCTTCTTTATCTAAAGTTTTAATATTTTTATCCTTATAAATAATCGTGTTTAGGTTAATATTTTTACTACTCAGTTCAGTTTGTTGGGCAAGAAATAATTCTAAAATAGACTCTGTTTTTTCATCTGATTTTCTATCAAATGAGTCAACTTCTACTGAACAAAATTCTTTTAGAGCATTTAACAAATTTCTAGGTCTTAATTTTTCATAAACATTTTTCAAATCAATAATATCAATTTTTGAAATATCAAAATAAACTCCAGATCTATAAAATTCACTCATTAAAATTGGTATATGAAAATCATAAATTCCAAATCCTATTATGCATGAATTTTCAAAATAATCTGATAAAGATTTTGCATAATATTTAAATTCGTTTTCATTTTTAACGTCTTCATCACTTATACCATGAATTTTTTCTGCTTCAGTCGATATAGATATTTTTGGATTAAACAACCTACTTTTTATTTGGGTATCAGAAACTGTTTCATCAGAGAAAGATATTGTAGTAAGTTTTACTATTCTATCTTTAAATAGATCTATACCCGTAGTTTCTAAATCTAAAATTAAATATTGCTTAAAATCCATTTATTTGTCTTTCTCTGTATAGATATTATTTATTATTTAATAGGTTTAAGTTAGTAACTAACCATTAAATAAAAGAATTTTTTTGGTTTTGAGAGTTATGTAAAACTAAATAAAATCAATGAGCTCTTTAAAATTCTATACAATAAAATTTTGATAGTATTTAAATTGATAATTCAAACCATAGCCGGAGTGGCGGAATGGCAGACGCGGTCGATTCAAAATCGGCTGGGGAAACCCGTGTGGGTTCGACTCCCACCTTCGGCACCACTTTAAATGTTTTAAAATTGTGGGAAATAAAAGAATTAAAATGGAAAAGTTTTATATCGTTAATTAAATTATTGATGTTAAAATTGTAATAGGCAAGCGGGGGTAGCTCAGTTGGTAGAGCGTCTGCCTTCCAAGCAGAATGT
>CEVQ01133394.1_pt1 | contig 17693 bp, 16 predicted proteins | sample 356551 | NCBI WGS metagenome assembly CEVQ01 (sample SAMEA2623756, study PRJEB7988) | marine metagenome | biome: marine biome (ENVO:00000447); feature: mesopelagic zone (ENVO:00000213); material: "saline water (ENVO:00002010), including plankton (ENVO:xxxxxxxx)" | depth 250 m | reverse complement strand
GTTGACTCGATTGTTCGTAGAGATTACCCAGTAATTCAGGGTTGTATGTTGACTATCGCAGTTCTACAGGTAATTGTGAATCTGCTGACTGACATGTCATATGCACTCTTTGATCCAAGGATTAAATACTAATGCAAGAACAAATAAAAACTTTAAACGTTGGGTCTTTAGTTGATATAGCTAAGAAACAATGGGGCCCTTTCGTAGACAAACTAGAGTGGACATGGCGCAGACACCCTATGTTATTAGTCGGAATTGCTATTCTGATTTTCATGGCTCTTCTGGCAATATTTGCACCATATCTATGGACGATAGACCCAACAGCTGTTGATCCTCCTAACAGGCTCAAAGAGCCAGGCTCGGCATATTGGTTTGGAACTGACTTTGTAGGTCGCGACGTATGGTCACGAACTATATATGGAACAAGAGTTTCATTGGCAGTAGGATTTGCTGTGGGCGCATTGTCTGCTGTAACAGCAGCATTTTTTGGACTACTAGCAGGGTACTTTAATACCTTCGATTTAATAATAATGAGAATTATGGATGCAATTATGTCCATCCCTCATATCCTTTTGGCGATTGCCTTGGTGTCGATGGTGGGAGGTAGCGTGCCTATAGTGATTTTTGCGATATGGTTCGTCACGTTCCCGAGGGCCGTCAGAGTTGTGAGGTCTTCTGTTTTAAGTTTGCGTGAAGAGGTCTATGTTGAAGCTGCTAGGGCAATTGGAGCTAAGACTCCTAGAATTCTGTGGTACCATGTTTTGCCTGGTACTATCGCGCCGTTAATGGTGACAGGAACCTTGATAATAGCTGGTTCAATATTGACTGAAGCTATACTCAGCTTCCTTGGAGCTGGAATCGATCCGGAAACACCAGCATGGGGCTCAATGATGGCTGATGGTAGAAGAACTATCTCAATGGCAATGTGGGTGGTAGGTATACCAGGTGGATTCCTCACTCTTACGGTTCTTGGAATTAACATGATTGGAGATAACCTAAGAGATATACTAGATCCAAAATTGTCTCGATCAGGAACTTAGAGCATATAATCTGATAAATTAATAGGCCTGGGCAGTGTGCTCGGGCCTATTTTTTTTATAAACAATTTAAGTAAAACAGTAAACCTTTAAATGACTAGTATTTCAAAAAACATAAAGCATCTGAAAAACAGGACTCTACTCGATGCTGTGTTGATAGTACTTATCTTAATAAGCGGATATGCCTGTGATAAGGGGTTAACTCAGGATGACCAATCTCGTTTAGACTCTCAAGTAGAGATAAGTATTACTCCACAAATTGTTTGCGTACAAGGTGTCTGCATCGATAGTGTGACTGGAGAGACAATTGAAGGAGAGATGAATGATCGTATTGATTCAACACTTGTGGAATCCTGGGGAGAATCCATAAGAAGCGAGGTTGTACGTGGAGAAGCTGCAAGACAATCGCCATCAAATTCAAGTTTTGCTGAAGAAGAATCGGTAGTTCCCTTTGTCAATATAGCGGAGCAGGTGTTAGGTTTTGATTGGAAATTATGGAACGATCGGCCTGGGGTTGTAGTGTTTGATTTTGATCGTGATGATGATCAGGACATTTATTTCACGTCACAAGCACGAAAACCTAACATACTGCTCAGAAATGATGGAAACAATAACTTTACAAATGTAACTGAAAATGCAGGGGTGACTTTGATCGATAGCCACAGTACCGGGGCGTTGGCCTGTGACATTAACAATGATGGGTTTCAAGATTTGTATGTCGGTGCATGGGGAGACCCTATGGATGAGCTGGATTTTCGGTCGCAGGAGGGTATCAAGGGAAGTGCGGATTCATTGTTTATAAACAATAAGGATGGCACTTTTAAAGACATAACTGAACAAGCTTTTGGAGATTATATAAATATTAGATCAGCAACTTCTATTTCATGCGCCGATGTAAATTTAGATGGTTATTTAGACATCTTTGTTGGTAATTTAATGGCTCAAGAGTTTCGTACGTTTTCAGGAGCGAATCACCCCGGCCATTATGACGTGCTGTATTTAAATAATAAAGATTTAACCTTCACAGACATTGCAGAGTCGGCAGGAGTTAGAGGGGCTGAAATTGTTATGCGAGACTTTAATAGCAAGCCTATTCTGTTTGAAGATCCGTCTGATAATACTTGGTATGAGGGGTGGGATCCGACATGGACTGACGAACAAGGCAATCAGATAGGGGAACCAACGTATCAAACACATAGTTCTATGTTCTTCGATTATGATGATGATTCAGACCCAGACTTGTTTATTGCAAGTGATGGAGATATATTCCGAATATACCGTAATGACACAGATGCGGCAGGAGTTAAGTTCACAGAAATATCGAGAGCTTTAGGTTTAGATAAGGTTGGGGCATGGATGGGGTTTGCGATAGGAGATATTGATTCAGATGCAGACCTAGATATATTTGTAACTAACATTGGCTATCACCCTAACACTCGCCCGCCAATGAGGGGACCAAGTGGTTCGTGCGAATATCATCAGAGATTTATCTGGGGCACCTGCCTTCACTATTTACTTAGAAATGATGGTACTAAGGAAATTGAAGGAGTTGGTACTGTAGGTTTATTTAAAGATGTTGCAGCATCTACAGTTATTACACCAAGTCCTTATATGCCACCTGATTCTTTGGAGATTGGCAAAATTAACTCATTACAAAATGTACCAACTGGCCTGCAAGCTTATGATTTTGGCTTTGGAGCAACTTTTTTTGACATGGATAATGATGGAGACCAAGATCTCTATTGGCTCGGGTCAACTGTAGCATCTGGGCAAGGGCCAGGTGGAGAGGCTTTCCAAGGAGCAGGCAGGCTTTTAATGGGTGACGGTGCTGGTAATTTTGAGGACGTCACGGTTCGAGCTCAGGTTTTGGACATTATAGGAGTCAATTACAGAGACCTAGACGACCCGGACTCAATATATTCAATGAAAGCCAGAAAAATATCTTCTAGGTTTCATGAAAACGGTAAAGGATTAGCTCATGGAGATATTAATAACGATGGATATGTTGATTTAATAGGTACCAACAGTAGTGGCCCAATTTGGGAGGGCACAGAAAGTTCAATTATGGAGAGCCCTGGTCCTGTATTCGTTTGGCTTAATGGAGGAGGCGATAACAATTGGATAAAGCTATTATTACGCGGGAGGATGGCCATCGATGGTACGGGCAGTAATGCCGATGGAATTGGAGCTAGGGTGTATATCCGAACGATAATAGAAGGTGAAGAATTGATTCAAGTCCAAGAAGTTAGAGCGGGATCGAGTTATATATCTATGGATAGCATAGATTTAGAGTTTGGAATTGGTAAAGCTGAATTAGTTAACGAGCTCGTTGTATACTGGCCGAATGGGACAATTCAAATAATGAAAAACTTAGCAATAAACAAGTTACACAAAATAATAGAACCGTGACCTATTATGTTGATGTAATGAATTAACTGTATCGCATATTTTCGTTAAAGGAGAGATACCGACTAAAGGGCAGGCATGAGTAGTAAAACACGAGTTGTAATTGTAGGTGCAGGTCATAACGGTTTAGTGGCTGCCGGCTATCTTGCCAGAGCTGGATTAAATGTCAAAGTGCTGGAAAGACGTAACGTAATTGGTGGCGCAGCGGTAACTGAGGAATGGTTTCCTGGATACAAGATCTCGACATGTTCATATGTTTGCCACATTTTGCAGAAAAAAGTCATCGACGATTTACAGTTGCGTAAGTACGGCTTCCATGTTTACCCTATTGATCCCGGGCGGATCCACCCTTTTCCAAATGGGAAAATCATTAAATTATGGCACGATGATGAAAGGACATCGGAGAATATACGTCTTATATCATCACACGATGCTGACGCATGGCTAGACTGGGCAGATTTTTGGCACCGAGCAGTGCGTATACTCAGCGACTATTACTTGACGCCTCCACCCTCTATGGAACAACTCACCGAAAGATTTCGAGCAGAAAATGAAGAGGAGCTTCTGGAAACGCTTCTGACCGTTCCTCTTAAAGATATTATTAATCATTATTTTGAATCCGACGAAGTCAAAGCCATGGTAAGTACTGGTGCGTTCGATATGGGAGACATAAGTGCTCCAGGCAGTGCCTATATCACTGCGCTTTACAGATACAGTGCATACCGAGAAGACACTGAAAATTACGGAATAGTTCGTGGAGGCATGGGTGGAATTACTCAATCTATGGCAAAATCTGCACAAGCTCATGGAGCGTCTATAAAAACGGATGCTGAAGTGAAACGTATTTTAACAGATAACCACGAGGTTACCGGAGTTGAACTTGTAAACGGCGAGGTGTTTGAGGCCGATATCGTTATGTCGAATGCTGACCCAAAACGGACCTTCCTTAAGTTGCTAGATCGTAAAGACGTAGGATCCAATTTTCTCGGTGACATCAAATCGTTGAAAACGGATTCGGCTTCAGCTAAATTCCTTTGCTCTATGAAGGAATTGCCTGATTTCTCAGCATATCTCGGTTTGGAATACGATCCTAAAAATTTAGCTATGGTCTGTATTTGTCCCTCATTAGAACATTCCCAGAAAAGTTGGATTGATTCCAAGAACGGCATCGTAAGTAATACCCCCATAATCCAGGTGCAAATTCCATCCGTATATGACAAAACTGTGGCTCCTGAAGGTCATCACGTATTATCGATGTGGGTTTACTTTGTTCCTTCACACGTTAAAGATGGTTCTTGGGCTGATGTTAAACAAGAGTTTGGGGAATGGCTTATTACAGAGGTATGTAAGTATGCTCCTAATTTCAGGGATGCAATCATAGACTGGACCGTGTTAACTCCTGAAGACATTGAAGACCGGATAGGGCTTACAGATGGTAACATAAGACACCTTGACATGGTGCCACAACAAATGATGTCTAAACGACCTCTATCAGGATGGTCAGACTACCAAACCCCTGTAAAGGGATTGTATCTTTGTGGATCAGGTACTCACCTAGGAGGAGAAGTAACCGGTGCTCCTGGGCACAACTCTGCTCACGTTGTATTGGAAAAACTGGGTTTAGTCGTGTAAATTGCCTGCTATAAATGTTATTTAAACTCGTGCATTATTAAAGGAAAACAATGGGTATAAAGATTGGTTTAATAGGATGTGGGGGACATGGGCGACAGAGACTTTCAAAGATACTGCGTAACATGGAAGATCTATTAATTCTCGTTGCATGTTCAGATACTGACATGTCTTCTGCTAAAGCGACGGCATCGGAGGATGGATATTTAAAGGCATATGACAATTATATAAATATGCTCGAAAAAGAGGATCTCGACGCTGTTGTAATTGCCTTACCTCACGACCTGTTGAAGACAGCAACTATATCTGGTCTAAATGCTGGCCTTGATGTGTTTGTAGAAAAGCCGGCAGGGGTTAATTCCGAAGAAATCAAAGACATTATTGATATAGAAAATAAAGCAAACAAGAGCGTCATGGTTGGATACTGCATGAGATATAACCCTGCTCGGCAAAGGTTGAAAGAATTCTTAAGCCGGAAAAGTATTGGGGAGATAATCCAGATACATGGACATAAATCGGGAAGTCAGTTGGATTCTTGGAATGCCTATATGGAACATGGAGGTGGTCAGCTACGATGGCATGGGGTTCACATTGTGGACCAGATTCTATGGGTTATGGGTGATATCATACCGGTTAGTGTTTATTGTCAAACGCGTTGGGATGAACGTTTAGGGTCAGATCAAGATTCTGTGTTTAGTATTGAGTTTGATAATGGCATTAGTGCATCCGTTACAGTAAGTTCTAGGACTGAACAGATTTTTGATGTGTTAGATGTTTATGGAACTAACGGAAGAATGAGGTCCGAATGGCCTTCTGAGATCATAGAGATTCAAAGTAGTGTTTTACCTGATTATCATGATGTAAAAAGAATTGTTCCAGAGTCTCCTGACTACATGGAAATGTACAAGCTGCAAATGAAAGATTGGATCAATTCAATGCTACAAGGGAATAAAGTACCCATAGGAACGTGGGATGCCTTAAAAGTGTACAAAGTGATCGATGCGGCTTATAAATCAGCTAGCGAAGGTAAAACAATAAATATAACAGGATTAAACTGAATGATTATTACAAAGATTAACACTATTCCGTTGAAGACTGGTTCCTTAATAGTCGAAATTGAAACAGATGAAGGCATAAATGGTCTAGGAGAATGTTATATCGTAGATCCGGTCGTCACAAAAACTTTTATTGATCATAAACTGACTCCATTAATTGAGGGTAAAGATCCAATAAATGTTGTTTCATTATGGGACGAGATGTTTTATAACACGACTCGTTTTGGCCCTATGGGCTTACAGACAGCTGCAATTGGTGCGCTGGATATCGCATTATGGGATATTTCTAGCAGAGCTGTGGGATTACCATTATATAAATTTCTTGGAGGAGCAGCCAAAACAAAAATTCAGCTGTATATTAGTCAGGGGATGGGTAGATTAAAAGAACCATTAGAAATGAGATCCGAAATGGAAAAAGCTCTTGAATCTGGATATAGAGCTTTCAAGATTCGCATGGATTGGGACTCACAACGTTTAGACCAAGATACGAAAAAAGACATGTTGAGATTTGAAGTATGCCGTGACTTTCTACCAGAAGACGTTCCATTAAGTTTTGATGCAAATAACGGATATTCAAGCTCAGTAGCAATAATGCAGGGAAGGATATTGGAGAATATGGGAGCGGCTCATTTCGAAGAGCCTGTAGCACAGCACGATCTTCAAGGTTTAAAAGAATGTGCGAATGCGTTAGATATACCAGTTTCCTTCGGGGAGCAGCAACATACTCGTTGGCAGTTCAGGGATCTGATTGAATTAGGAAATCCAGATATTTTGCAGCCTGATATAGTTCTTGCTGGCGGTATAACTGAATCTAGACGCATATATGATTTGGCAGGAACTTATGGGAAGTTAGTTATGCCACATTGTCCATCTGCCGGTATTGCTAGCGCAGCGAGTTTGCAGCTTTACTCTACCTACTTAACCGCTGTGCGGCCTCACGAATACTCAATAGAATTTTCTGGACAAGCTAGCGAGCTTTTTAAGCATCCTTATAAGATCTCCGATGGTTATGTTCAATTACCTGATGATCCTGGACTAGGACTAGAGCTTAACAAGAAAACCATGGAAAAATTGATAATTTAATGAAAAGGATGGCCATTAAATATCATCAGCAGGTTTTACGTTACGGAATCACTTTAGGAGCTTTTCTTATTTTGATAATTCTAAGTATGGCATGTTCAGAGACGCTAGATCATGATGCCCCACAAGAACAATATATACTCACTGAAGATTCTCCTATAGTTGTGTTGCCTGATAGTGAGATTCAAGTACAGTTCATAGAAGTCTTTAATGAGAGTCAGTGTAAAAAAGGAAGTTCATGCAACATAACTGGTAAAGGTAAAGTAATGATAGGAATATCCGGTCCGGGGTTAATGCCTTTTCCTACCGAGCTGACAGTCGGAATCGTATCTAATGCTCTATTTGGATACTCTGTGACTATTGATAAGATTGACAGAACAAAGACGCTAGATGCTGTGACAGTGACTATTAGGGAAAATCAAACTGATTAAATTACCCCAAACATTCTCTAATCAGAATTATTGGTTCGAAGCTCTATCCCGGTTTTTTCTTCCTGAATTTTAACAATTGCGGGAAAGTTTTTCTTCTGCCAACCTCGTTTCATAGTCTCTTTCAGTATTTCTTCGACAGCGTTACCTAAAATTAGTGGAACCTCCATTTGGCGTGCCATTTCATTTGCCAGTTTTATATCTTTGGCGGCGAGACCAAGGAAAAAACTTGTTTCACTACCTTCTAAATTCCCTGTAAATACATCTTGGTAGAACCTACCTAACGGAGGAACTTTACCCATAACACCCTTTGATATTGAATCAGCCAAAATGCCTAAATCAACTCCCGCTTTAACTCCTAAAGTCAGTATTTCTGCTCCGATTTGCAATAGTCCCATAGCTAGTAATTGATGACTTAATTTACATATAGTACCAGCTCCTATAGGTCCACAAAAATTAACATGCTTCCCTATTAATTCCAATATACTTTCAATTTCCTTGAACGTGATTTGAGATCCTCCAACGAGGACAACTAAATCCCTAGAATTAGCGCCTTCTACTCCTCCACTTACAGGAGCATCAAGAAATTCAATCCCATCCTTTTTAAATTGAACTTCTAATTGACGTACCATTTCCAGTGAATTGGTAGACATGTCAATAACTATATTGCCAGGAGTCAATCCGTTAATTAAGCCGTTATCACCAAAGCATACTTTTTCTACATCATCTGGCATCGGGAGCGACATAATAATTATGTCATTTAACTCTGCGGCCTTTTGCGGGGAATCAGCCCATGTTGCTCCCATATCCAATAAAGGCTGAGCATTATCTTCCAATAAGTCATTTATCGTTAGCTTATGGCCCGCTTGAACTACATGGCGGGCCATGGGTAATCCTATGTTTCCGACTCCAATCCAACCGATATTCATTGTGTTTTAAAGCCGTACATCACCTGGAGATGGGTTTACAGAAGTTCTCTGGTGGATAGTGAATTGTTGTTCATTATGAACTGCATCTTCATCGAGCTCAATCCAGTTACCCCAAGGATCCTGTAAATAAACACTTCGATATCCATCCATTAAAGCGACAGGAGGGTTGTTTAAAACTGCTCCCAAAGGGACAACTCTTTCAATGATCGCGTCCATGTCAGTTACGTTGAATGAGATGTGTGCAGCACCTGTTGCATTTCTTTTATGCTGCTCCGAAGCATCTCTTACCTCTGTTTTTGGTGCCAGATATTCAATTATCTCTACTGAGTGCCCATCGATGCCGCCAATGAATGCTGCTTTGACTCGTACGTCATCGTAGCCGAGTAGCTGAGACAATTCAGCCCCACCTGCTTCAACTTGAAATCTAACCTCAAGACCGATGCCTTCACAGTAAAATTCTAGTGCTTTATCTATATCAGTTACCACAATTCCAGTGTGGTTCATTGTTATGCTCATAAAAATCCTCCGTTTTTACCAGTAACTTAATTTGAATTCACATGTTATCAATAAATACTATGTATAGTCGCGCCGTTTTAATTCGTCTGCAAAGTCAAATAGCTCAGGTAAGCCACCTGTATGTACGAATATAACGGTATCTTTCTCTGTAAACCTATTATCTTTAGCGTAATCAATGATGGCTGCCATTACTTTCCCTGTGTAAACAGGATCTAGTAAAATACCTTCTAATTCAGCAACCATTCGGATGGCTTCAATACAATCCTGTCCAGGCTTTGCGTATCCTGGCCCAATATATTTGTCGAGTTGCTCCACGTCATCCCAAGTTAACCTTTCAGAAAAACCTAAATGGTTTAAAGCATTATTAGACCAAGTGACAACATCTGCATATGATTCTTCAGGTTGGCCAACTAGAACTCCATGCACAGTCCAAGGCAAAGTTAGTGCTTGTGACGCCAGCATCAATCCTCCATGGGCACCACCACTTGCTATAAACATCTCTATATTTTCTGTAATATCAATTTTTTTTAATTGTTCATCAATTTCCAAAGTGGCTTCCATATATGCGATTGTCGCTGATGATCGCGACATATGTTCCTTAATATGGTTATAGACGGTTCTACCTTGCTCAACTAGTTTGGTTTCTAGTTTATCTACGTATTCGTTAACCTCGCTGGGTTCGCTTGTATCTAACAGGTGCATATCTGTTCCTATGATATCTTGAATCAATAAGTTTCCTTGTATTGGTCGAGACTTGCTTGCAGGAGCTACGTTAATATAATCAAGGCCGACCCTTCTAGAAGCCGCTCCGATTATGCGTGCATTGTTGGACATCCATGGATTAACGTTTAGAGAAACGTCGGCACCCTTTTGTATGGCGTCTGCCATACAAAAATCCATGTGCCTCACCTTATTACCTCCCATTGCTAAACCTGTGAGGTCCTCTCTCTTTATTAGAATTCGCACACCCAGTTCATTTGATAGATTATGAGCTTCTTGCAGCGGGGTTGGTATACATGCAATGTTTATTCTAGGTAGGGCATCGATTCTTTGCCTTAAATCTAATCTAGTTAATGTTGGCATTTTCATAGTGATTAATCCTGTTATGTTTTGGCCTAAGCTCTTTACTAAATCGATTTTAATCAGCTTAGTGTGGCACGAAACGGCCACATAAACAACACCAAGATAACACAGAGTTCGTTAAATCTTAAAGTTAAGACATCAGAGATTTTACGTGTCTTTTGCTACTCTTGGTCTTTATGATAATTAAGTTTACAAGTTGGTTTTATGAGCAAGTAAAATTAGTGTTTGAGCATATTCACATGCTTCTTTTATACTTATCTTCTCATCAGGCCCAGGCATCCAGATACCGGGCCCTATGACAATGGATGGAATGCCAGCGGCTTCGAGGTGAGCTGCATCAGTGGCGAAAAATCGATTACTGGGTGTCGCAAAACCAGTTGTCAGATTTCTTCCTGTTACATCCTTAAATGCGTATTCAATTTGTATCAGTAGTTCAGTGCCAGATTCTGACATTAAGTATGCTGGTTCATATGCTAGGGATACTCGTTTAAAGGATGAACTGTCGGACAGACAACATTTAGCGGCAATTGAATCAATGTAGTCTTCAAGTTCATTTTGGGTAGTGCCGATTGGTATTCGGATGTCTAGCCATACTGAAGCGGACGGTGCTGCAATTTGGGGGTAAAAACCACCAGTCATACGGCCTGCCATAACTCTAGGGGATCCAGCAAACAACCCTGATCCTTGTTTCAAGTTACGGGTATCTCTAATAGCTATAACAAATTCAGAGGCGGTTTCAACTGCATTAACTCCGGGTACATAGTCACCTATATGGACGGGCAGGCCCTTGAAATCTACGCGGGCTTCATATGTGCCCGTATGCGAAGTTTGTGCCAGTAAGCCCGTAGGTTCTCCAACAATTGCAAAATCTGCAGTGCCGCCTCCCTGAAGAAACTTGAGAGTGCCTAAGCCAAGGTCACTACATTCTCCGACTACCGCTGTGAAGATGACCTCTGAATGGTTTCTGTTACTTGCAGCTATAAAAGCTGTAGCAACTGCCTGTGCGGCCAGGCCACCCTTCATATTAGCCACGCCGGCTCCCAACATCCAGTCCCCATCCGTTTCCAGCTTAAAAGGATCGTTACTGGTCCAACCGTCCACAACGTCTACCATATCAGTGTGTCCATTGAACAGTATTGTGGGTTTCATACCCGACACTTTAGCAACAAGATTGTATCGCCCAGGTTCTACCTCTTCTAGCCGAGACTCCACGGATTTATCTTGAAAATAATTTTGTAGTGTTTTGGCGCAGGGACCTTCCTGGCCGGATACGCTATTAGTTTCCACTAATTGATTAGTGAGAGACATAATTTCATTTCTAAGAGAAATCTTATCCATATTGAACTTGACTCACGTTTTTACATAATGGCGATGGGATTGACTGGTGAACCAGTTCCACCTTCGATGATTAAAGGGTTAACAGTAAGCATAAAATCATAGGTGTCAGTTTTGGCACATTCTGCTGCTAACTGGGTTAGCACCACCCCATCTACCATTGCTAGGCCATAAGCATGGATCGCTCCATGGACTGTCCAAGGGATACCATATTCATTTGGCGCAAGGTCTTCCATGTCCCATAGCAAAACGGAAATGTCATTATCGAACATAAATGGTAGGCATGATGCATGCAGTCCAGGATACCCAGTGTTTTCTTCCAATAATCCTCCGTAGGATCCATTGGCTTTCTCATACTCTTCTCGACCACTGTAAATGAGTAGTGCATCACCGGGAGTAAGGTTTATATTTTGGCAGGTAGCGATCTCTTCTAATTCCCAACCGTGTACCGGAGAGTCTATATCAACGTATTTAGTACCTCTGTGCCTCGGAACATCTAGTAGAACACCTCTAGTAAATATACCGTTTCTCATCTCATCAACTCCAGCGAAATGAGATCGGTCAAACGATATTTCCGTATCGGGATCTTTGCCTTCCCACATGCCATGTTTATCCCACATATGGCAGAGAGCATCGATGTGAGTCACCGAGAATCCATGTTGAAATACTGTGAAATAGTCGAGCGCCGCTCCACCATTGTCGATCCAATCCAATCGTTTGATATAGAAGTCCGATGGGCGAGGATTGTCTAATGATGGCTCTACAGGCAATGGACGCCCTAAAGAGAACGGTTTTCCCGAACGAACATAAGAAGCAGCCTCGACTCTTTTTGTTTCTGTTATGAGGTTCAAGGTGCCTGCTCCAGGGTTATCTTTCCAGCGACCCCAGTTTCTGCGGTCTCTTAAATACGAAGCAATTTCTTTTTTTGACGGCACATCTTTTTTTTGCAAAATGATCTCTCCTTGGTTGTTAAGGCTTATTGTGCGTCTCGTCCACCGTCAATTACTATTGAACTTCCAGACATGAAAGAGGAATCGTCTGACGCAAGAAATAATATAAGATCGGCTACCTCTTCCGGGTAACCTGGCCTCCCTCTGGGAATCGTCTCAACGAAGCTATCGAAGGTACCAAGTTTCCCTTCAACATTTTGAGAGCCCGGAGTGTCTATTAGTCCGGGAAGAATACAATTTACACGGATCCCGTTGCGACAGTATTGGCTGCTGGTAATTTTCGTAAACATTTCTACACCTGCCTTACTTACCGAGTAGGGTACTGAAAAAGTATCTCCCTCTAACACGGATGCTGATGATACATTCACTATTACGCCTTGCCCAGAATCCATCATGATTGGTAGAGACGCCTTAGTACACAAAAACACTCCCTTTAAATTGGTCTCCATCACTTTGTCCCATTCATCCTCAGTAACATTCGCGATAAAAGGAGTAGGAACTTGTCTTCCCGCAAGATTGACAAGGATGTCTAATCCGCCGAACTCAGTTAGTGTGGACTGTAGCATAGCCTCTACTTGAGTCCAAATAGTCACATCCACATTTAAGGGTAAAGATTTGCCTCCAGATTTTCGAATTAGGTCGGAAACTCGTTTAGCATTCTTGTAATCAGTGTCGGCGATTACGACACTTGCCCCTTGATTAACGAACAATTTGGCAGTTGATTCACCAATACCAGACCCTCCGCCTGTTACTATAGCGACTTGCCCTTCAAGTTTCATTGAGGACTCTTGAAACATAATCAATTGTGTTTTTGCTTACCATTTTATCCAGTGGAGCTATCATCACAGTTGCTAATCCTAAGTAATACGAAAAAATTTAATAACATTAACTGGTTTAAACAGAGTAAGTTTGGCATGAATCATCTACATAGACAATAGTTTTATGCATTTATCATGAATATACGATTATCAATGAATGTATAAGGCGTGGGCCCGCAGGGATTCGAACCCTGGACACCCGGATTAAAAGTCCGGTGCTCTGACCAACTGAGCTACAGGCCCTGAAGTATGTAAAAAGTGGGGCTAGAATTTACTATATTCTATTCAACACCTTTGATGCACCTATTAAACATAGGTTTTAAGATGATTATTAATTATCTTAGATCATGCGCAATATTAGATATAGGCCAGTAACTTATTAATGCTTTACCTAAAATATCTTTAGATGAAATTAAACCAAATGATCTGGAATCTTGACTGTTTTGCCTATTATCCCCTAGGACAAAGTAAGAGTTCCGAGGAACCGTTATAGGCCGTACATTTTCATAAGAAGGATGATATACGTATGGCTCATCAATAACCTTGCTATTAACAATTACGGAACCAGCCTTAATTTCCAGAGTATCTCCTGGCCCTGCTATTACACGCTTAACGAATTTTCGGCTTTGATCGTAAGGGTAGTCGAAGATTACCAATTCACCTCTGCGCGGTTTATGGAAAATATATTCAGGGTTAATAGTTTCATAAAACGGGATTTTCCAATATATAACTTTGTTAACAAGTACAAAATCACCAGATTTCATTGTTGGATGCATACTGCTACCTTCCACTTTGTAAGGCTGCAGGCTTACTTGCAGAATTGCAAATATGGCTATTCCTAGAATAATAGTTTGAAAAATTTCTCTGATTAAGCTTTTAAGTTTATGCATTTTATTCGTCTCTGAATTGAACAGTTTCTTGGTTCACAGATAAATTATACTTTTGAAAAACCGTTAATACACTATTTCATAATTGCTTGTTACTTGATCTTTTGCTAGAAATTGTATCAATTCCAGTTTGATTGGTGATAGATTATTACGCAGTTTAAAATACCGCTGCTATTATGCAATTAAGGTGAAAAGTTATGGTTTTAAGTGATCGCACAATTAAAGAAGAAATCGCAGCAGGCAATATAGTTATTGATCCTCTTGATCCAATTAATATTCAGCCCGCTAGTGTAGATGTACGGCTCGACAAGACTGTTTTGGTGTTCCGGAATTCTAGACTTCCTTACATTGATGTCAGAAAAGATGTAAGTGATTTAACTGAATCAGAAGAGATATCAGAAGAGCAGCCGTTTATTTTACATCCGGGTGAGTTTGTGCTGGCATCAACATTAGAACATATTGAGATTCCTGCTAATATAGTCGCCAGGCTTGAAGGTAAAAGTTCATTGGGCAGAATAGGACTTTTGATTCATTCTACCGCAGGATATGTTGATCCTGGATGGCAAGGACATTTAACTCTTGAACTGAGTAATGTAGCCAGCTTGCCTATAACTCTTTACTTTGGAATGCCGATTGGTCAATTGTCGTTTCTAAGGCTTACTACTGAGGCTGAAAACGTATATGGATCCAACGCCCTTAATAGTAAATATTTAGGCCAGACCCAGCCAACAGCTAGTCGTATGCATAGAAACTTTCAGGATTGATATACCGTGGATTTAACAATCGATTATATGCAGCAGGCAATTGTTGCGGCTAGGAGTGTTGAAGGTAAAGCCATGCCTAACCCTCCTGTCGGAGCTGCAATTGTCGGGTCAGGCAAAATTGTGGGTTTAGGGGCAACGCAAATTCCTGGTCAAGACCATGCGGAAATCGTAGCCCTTAAGCAGGCTGGTAAGGCGTCATTAGGGGCAGAAATGTATGTCACTTTAGAGCCTTGTAGTTCATATGGCAGGACTCCCCCTTGTGTTGATGCAATTATTTCTGCAGGAATCTCTAGATTACACATCGCAATTGTAGATCCTAATCCTAACGAAAATGGTAAAGGGATAAATAAATTAAAAGAAGCTGGCATTGAGGTTTTAATGTGGCAAACTCAGGAATTTGTACTTGAGGCAAAGAGTCTAATTGAGAGTTATGCAAAACATATTGTTACCGGCGATCCTTTTATAACACTAAAATATGCTATGAGCGTCGACGGTAAGATCGCTACTTCCACTGGCAAATCCAAGTGGATTTCTGGAGAGCATTCAAGGAAAGCAGTACACAGAATGAGATATATATCAGGTGCAGTTATTGTCGGTATAGAAACAGTTCTAGCTGACAATCCAGAGTTGACAGCTAGAACTGAAAATGAAGAAAATTTAGATATTCAGCCATTGCGTGTTGTGATTGATACAAATGGTCGAATTCCTATTGATGCAAAACTTGTAAATGATGGTGGCTCAACATTAATTGCCTGCGCTCAAATGGACCCAGCAAAACAAAAAACTTTAGAGTCTAAAGGGATTATTATAGAAAAAATTCCTGAGCAGAAGAACGGGATAGATTTAATGTTTCTTATTGATGTTTTAAGAGACAAGGGTATCGTTTCAATTTTGATTGAAGGGGGCAGTCGTATTGCTGGCAGCATGATCGATCTTCGCGCTGTCGATAAATTTGTAGTTTTTATAGCCCCTATAGTTATAGGAGGCTCTAATTCTCTAGGTCCAATCTCAGGTTCTGGGATTGATAATGTATCAGACGCTCTAAAATTTAAAACTTCGCAGTTTAAAAAATATGGTGATGATATTGCTATTATCGGATATCCTTAAAAGACAATGTTTACGGGAATTGTAGAAACTATTGGCATAGTAACCGAGATGGATGGGAATTCTCTTTCCATAATGGCGGAGAAATTTTCTAAGCGGTTATTTATTGGAGGCAGTGTGAGTGTAAAAGGTGCATGTCTTACCATAACTGCGATTGAAAATAAGAACTTCACAGTTGATGTTGTTGATGAGACTCGCAGGAAAACAAATTTGGGAGATTTAAAAATCTCGTCCAACGTTAATTTAGAATTACCGGTCCCAGTGACAGGCTCATTCGATGGTCATATTGTTCAAGGTCATATTGATAATACCGTCAAAGTGGAGTCCATTTTAAAAGAATCAGATTCAGAGATAATAAAGTTTAAAACGGATCATTTCAATGGTAAGTATTTGATAAAAAAGGGTTTTGTGGCAGTTGACGGAGTCAGCTTGACAATTGTTGACTGTGGTCAAGATTGGTTTTCAATCGCGTTAATCCCCCATACCTCAAAACACACAACTTTAGGGCAGTTGCAAGTTGGAGACACTACTAATTTGGAATTAGATCTATTCGCCAAGTATGCTGAAAAGTTTTCAACCAGTTAAAAACAACGGATATTTCTAGTAGTATTTAGTTATGAATCAAAACTATACATTTATATCACCCGTTGAAACTGCTATCGAAGATATAAAAAACGGTAAGATGGTAATTATCGTTGATGATGAAGATAGGGAAAACGAAGGTGATCTTGCGATGGCAGCGGAGCTAGTAACTCCTGATGCTATTAACTTCATGAGTGTTGAAGGCAGAGGTTTGATTTGTGCACCTTTAACTGAGTCAAGGCTACAGGAATTGAGATTGCCTATGATGGTGCAAGATAATACGGCTAGGCATGAGACGGCCTTTACAGTGTCTGTTGATGTACTAGATGGAGCAACTACGGGCATATCAGCACATGATAGATCTGCAACGATAAGAGCACTAGTTTCAGATAAAACGAAACCTCAAGACTTAGCACGGCCAGGACATGTATTTCCATTACAGTATATGGATGGCGGGGTTTTAGTAAGAGCAGGCCAAACAGAAGCAATTGTCGACTTGACCAAATTGGCTAATTTGAAACCAGCTGGAATAATCTGCGAGATTATAGATTCCGATGGTAGCATGGCTAGGCTACCAAAGTTAAAAGAGTTTGCAAAAAAACACAATCTCAACTTAGTTTCAGTAGCAGACATAATTGCGTACAGAAGAATTAATGAAAAACTAGTTGAGCGAGTTGCTGAAGCACGGTTACCAACCGCATATGGTGAGTTTACAGCTATATCTTACAAAAGTAAGGTCGATTCTGATGAACATGTAGCTTTGATAAAAGGAAAACCAACACCGGAACAACCGGTTCTTGTTCGTGTTCATTCAGAATGTCTAACTGGTGATGTCTTTGGAAGTATACGCTGTGACTGTGGCCAACAGGCTGCGTTGGCACTTCAGGCGATTAATAAAGAAGGATCGGGAGTCTTCTTGTACATGAGACAAGAGGGCAGAGGTATTGGTATTCATAACAAATTAAAAGCATACAATCTTCAGGACAACGGCTTGGATACCGTAGATGCCAATTTATCTTTGGGTTTTCCTGCAGACCTGAGACATTATGGAGTAGGAGCACAAATTTTGGTTGAACTTGGCGTTCGGAAA
>CEVQ01358602.1_pt1 | contig 17884 bp, 16 predicted proteins | sample 356551 | NCBI WGS metagenome assembly CEVQ01 (sample SAMEA2623756, study PRJEB7988) | marine metagenome | biome: marine biome (ENVO:00000447); feature: mesopelagic zone (ENVO:00000213); material: "saline water (ENVO:00002010), including plankton (ENVO:xxxxxxxx)" | depth 250 m | reverse complement strand
CATAGTGTCATTGAAATCGGCAATTTGATTGCAGAAATCACAAAAAACAGAGCATTGTTGATTTTCAACGGTAATCCTAATATTGCCACTAAGATTAATGCAGATGGGGTGCAGCTGCCTGAGAAAAAAATTGATATGATCGCCTCAGACATTCCGAAGGGATTGCTGATCGGTCGATCAATTCATTCTAAAAATGCTGCGATACAGTCAGACAAGGCAGGTACTGACTTTTTTATCGCAGGAACTATATTCCCTACCGCTTCGCACCCGGACATCAAAACATTAGGTGTGAATTTAATAACTGATATATGCAAGGTTTCAGAAAAACCTGTTTTAGGAATTGGTGGCATTGATGCAAGCAACGCCGAAAGCGTAATTAGAGCAGGTGCGGATGGTGTGGCAGTAATAAGTTCTATATGGGGTTCTAACAACCCAAAAGGTGCAACAAAATCTCTAAAAGAGAAATTACAGGTTAACAAAGATCAATGACAAGAAAAACGATAAGTGTCAGAATTAATGGGAAAGACACACAAATCGATCACGATTTAACAATAGCTCAATTACTTGGCCAATTGGAGATAAACATTAAACTTATCGCTGTTGCGTTAAACGGTGTAGTCATCAGGAGAAAAGATCTGAGTCAGGTGCAGATATCTCCTTCCGATGAAATTGAAATCGTAAGAGCGGTGGGCGGAGGCTAGGGCATAAGTAAACCAATGTTTTCCAACGCAAGATGTTCTTGATAACCAGGCCCTTCTATATCAACTAGGCGATTCTTTTGTAAAGTTACTATCGCAGCTGAATAGTCATCAAATGTGGATAATAATTCCCTCACATATGTGGCTGTATCTTCTGTCTTTAGTGTGAGGAAATATTCAAATAATTCAAACCCTGCCTTGTAACTTAACTGACCTTCCTCCAATAACTCAGTCTTCAGAGTTTTCAGCTTTTTGTCGTCTAATACAGCAAGCCATTGTATTGCTCTTCCTAAATCATGTTGATAATAGCCTGCAGTTGAGTCTAATAATGAATTGAAATTTATATATTCATCACGCGCTTTTGTATACTTAAAGCGCAATAAATTTTCACCAGTGACTTCATTTATAGCTAACCAAAAAGCTCTTTCAAACTGCTGTGCTTGTGCTTCTCTTATTGCCATTAATTCAAGATTATTGTTAGGGTCAACGCCTTCAGTTTGCCAAGGTGCAATTATGTCTTGTAAAGCATGAGCTAATTCATGTACCAATGTACTAATAACCACATCAAAATTATTTGATCCATCCACCATAACATCCACCATGCCATTCAGCCTATCTTTTTTGCCAAGTGAGTATTTTTTTTGAAAATCTCTTTCCCGCGCCAAGGCCAAAAAATCAGTTCCATCATTAAGTGCAAAAAGGTCATTAAAAGTGGTTTCCAGCCTATTTACATAATCCTGTCGACTGAGAATCTGAATCCTAATTCGTTGATCTAATATACTTGCACCGGTAAGCATAAATATTCCTGCATCAGCAATAGTAATTACTTGTTCGACATCTAATGCTTGACCCTCATTTAACACACTCCGATTAGACCTCATTAATTCTGGCACACTTGATAAGATTTTTTTTAGTTCATCATTTGTATACTTTGTTTTAGCTTGAAATCGAACTTCATCTTCTAACCAAATAAAGGGTTTTTCAAATAAGTTGTCAGACTCATCGGATTCTTCAATTGAGTTTTCAGGATCTATATGTAACTTCAATACATGTTCGCCGGATGTTACGTTAAAAGAATCGATCAGTTCAGACAAAATATCCGCACTTACTCTGAACCCAGTCGGCGGAGTAGGTCCCTCAAAAGTAATCGAATATATCTTTTGTTCATCAAAAAATATATCCACATTGAAATCTGATTCTATAGGTATCAAGGTTCCATTAAATACGATGATATCAATAAACACTTTAGAACCAACTAATGGAGTTTCATCCAGAAATGTATCAGGTTTTCTCGAAATTATAATAGGACCATCTGTTTGCCATAGCCATCCTGGTTTCAAATTAGGCAAACTTGATGGTACAGGAATTTCAAAACCATCAACAACGAATGTTTTAGGTATAGGATCAGTGGAATTTTCATTGGCTGTAGTTGGTACAGCTTCTAAATCCAACTCTGTCAGTTTATGTTCAGACGAAGTGGATTCGTTCAAACGATTTTCTGCACAAGAAAATGCGCCAAGTATCAAAACGCAGGCAATAAAAATGGCAACTTTGTTATTTAACATTATGCGCCATTTATATAACTTTAAGAAATTGAGCGAATTTGCCGAGCATTTTCGCTCAATTTAAATTTTTATTCTATATTCGACAGGCTTATTGCCTAAATACCAGTACAGTCGCAACATATCCATCACTAAGAGTTCCATCAGCATTTGGCAATGGATTTACATCCACTAACTGAACCGAGAATCTTCCTAGCTTTTTAATTTCACCTTCTGCTCCCGCCTCAATGACGAAGTCACTAGCTCCCATAGACATCCCGCCAGATCTAACACCAAGCTTCACCACAGCTTGACCTGGTTCTTCACAGGTGTTTCCTTCCGCACAACGATTGTCACTAACCAGCTCTCTGAAATCTACGGTTACGGTTAACACCTCTTCAAACATAAATTCTTCGCCCAAAGCTATTTTCTGCGGAGCGCCGAAACCTCTATCTTCAAGGCTTGTGACTTCTCCACCACCACCACCGTATTCTCCTAACTGAGTTTCTACAGTTGGTGTTGGCTCGAGACGAACATCGTCTTCGATTGACTCAGGGCGTTCAGCATCTGAGAATGAAGCTGATGCTCCTCCACTACCTCCACAAGCAATTGCAAATAAAATAATTAATGTAAAAAATCCAAATAAAATCTTACCCATATTCGTCTCCTGTTTGGGATTTTATCAAATAAATCTATCTAACTACTCCCCCTAAACTGTTTCCAGTTAATAAATTTTCTATTTCTTCTCTGTTAATAAAGCTGAAATCACCAACAATTGAATGCGATAAACAACCAGCTGCGGCTGCAAATTCAGCGACTTGCTGGTAATCAAATGTATCTAAATTACACATTCCATAAAGAAGAGCTCCAGCAAGTGCATCACCCGCTCCAACTCGATCTACTATGTTACCGATCTCATAAGGGACGTATCCCGTTTCATCAGATGGCGCCAAAAATGAAATGTCTCTCTCTTTATGGTAAAAAGTCAAACCAAACCTATTATGAGTAGCAGAAAGTATTTCCCGCATATTTAAAGCTACATACGACAAATTAGGGAATGATTTTATTATTTGCCTAGCTAGGTCTGTACTTCTCTTAGTCAAATCTCCGTTTGGCGTTTTTGTAGATATACCGAGAACATTACAAAAGACCTGTTCATTTCCGATGACTAAATCAGACTTATGAATACACTGAGCCAATATTTTTGATGCCAATTGTATTGGTGTAAATTTTGGATTCCATCTCCAAAGTTTCATTCTGTAATTCAGATCGAAACAAACTTTTACACCGACTTTATTAGCAGTTTCGATAGCATCCATCACTGCTTCACTTGCGACTTTAGAAATTGCTGGAGTAACTCCACTTATTAAAATCCATTCTGCACCAGTCAAAAAATTTTCCCAGTTATAGTGTCTTTTTTGTAATAGTGAAAATGTTGATCCGGTACGGTGATACTCAACAACTGATGGCCTTTGATTGGCACCTGTCTCTAAGTAGTAAGCACCCATACAGCCCAATTCAGATCTAACAACTGAATTTATGTTTACCCCTAACCCTTTAAGATAATTTACACAGCTATCACCGACAGATCCAACAGGTAAAGATGATACAAAATCAACGTTTCCTCCTAACATTGCAATCTGAACTGCAGCATTTGCTTCAGCACCACCGTAACTAGCTTCAATAGAACCCGGTAACGATTGAACTACCCTATTTAACCCAGGTGGGCTAAATCTAATCATTACCTCTCCAAAAGTTACTATTTTTTTCATGATTTTTAATAATTACTCTACTTCTTGATGAGTCCTATAGATTCTTTTGCTATAGAAGTGATCTTATCCCAAGATTGTTCTTTTATTAGTGTCTTGGGTGTTAACCAAGATCCTCCAATAGCTATAACCTCAGAATATGATAAATACTCATTAAAATTCTTCATGCTTATACCACCGAGTGGAACATATTTTATATTGAGATGTTTATAAGGCTCAGAGATGCTTTTAAGGTAAGGCACCCCTCCTAATGGCTCCACTGGAAACAGTTTCACACAAGTAGAACCTACATCTATAGCTTCTTGCAATTCCGAGGGAGTGGCAATTCCAGGTATAAAAGGTAAATCACAGTCGTGGCTTTCTAGTATTACATCAGTGTTTATTCCAGGAGACAAAGCAAAGTGAGCTCCTGCTTTTTTAACGCTTTCAATTTGTTTTGGTTGTAAAACGGTACCTGCCCCAACTATCATTTCGGGACAACTATCTACAACAGCCTTCATAGCCTCAAGTGCTATAGGGGTTCTCAACGCTAATTCAATCACTGAAACCCCGCCTTTTATCAAGGCATTAGCCGCATTAACAGCTTCTTCTACCTGGTCTACTACTAGCACCGCCATAAGCGATCTAGGTTTAATATGGTCAAAAATTTCAAACTTATTCATAAGTCAAAAATAAATGTTGAAATAGTGTATTTCATTAGATCAAACATTGATTTGGTACTCCCAACGGGATTCGAACCCGTGATCTCCGCCTTGAAAGGGCGGTGTCCTTGGCCACTAGACGATGGGAGCTTATCATATGTTCAAGTTTATATTATGACATCAATAGTAAAAACTAAAAACTTATCTTTAAGGGTATAAAGCCAGATCTTCAAGACCTGTTTCTTCAGGTAATCCAAAAAGGATATTTGCGTTTTGAACCGCTTGGCCAGCAGCACCTTTGACTAGGTTATCAATACACGCTATAACTATCAATCGATTATTTCGAATATCGATGGTCGGATATATTAAGCACTGATTAGTTCCTAAAGTTTGTTTAGTAGTCGGCGGTTGATCGGTTACTGTGACAAACTTCTCCTGTTTATAATAATCCTTGTATAAGTCTCGTATTAGGTTTATCGAATTTGATTTACTTTCTAGTTGAGAATCATTTATCCCTGCATAGGCGCTAACAAGGATTCCTCTAGTCATAGGAATTAAATGAGTTAAAAAAGTTAGCTTCATTTTTACTTCATCATTTAATTTGCCAATTTCCTGAACCACTTCTGGCATATGACGATGGCCTGAAACTGAATAAGCCTTCACACTTTCATTAACTTCAGAAAAATGCGTGTTTAAAGAAAGCCCACGGCCTGCTCCCGAAACTCCCGATTTAGCATCTACAATCACGTCTTCAGTGATAATAGAATTCTCCATGGCCGGAGCCAATGCCAAGATACTAGCAGTTGGGTAACATCCTGGATTAGCTATAAGCGAACTACGTTTTATCGAGTCTCTGTTCAATTCAGGCAATCCATAAGATGCTTTGTTCAAATGTCCAGGAAGGGGATGATTAGTTCCGTACCAAGATTCATATTCTTTTTGGTCATTCAAACGGAAATCTGCGCTAAAATCTACAACCTTTATGCCCTTCTTAATATAAGGCTTGAGCTGCTGCGCGCTTGCAGCATGTGGTAAAGCGGAAAACACAATATCAACTTCTTCGTCCAATTGCTCTTTTATAGTTAAATCCAACGCCGATAAATGCGGGAAAATATTGGATAAGTGTTCACCAGCAGCGCTTCGCCCAGTAACGCAGGTAATTTTAAATTCAGGATGTCGGTTCAATATTCGAGCGAGTTCGATACCGCCATAACCAGTTATATTGAGTATGCCTACTTTCATATTCAGGATATTAAATCTCCACAGTAGCTATTTGTAATCTATCATTCAATCTATGCAAAAATACTCTTTAGGATTTTATCCTACATAAAAACTTTATCTGATAGAACTAATTTAGTGTCTTGTTAGCTGGGTTTTAATCTTGAAGGGCACATCGAAGCCACAACACATTCGTTGCACCTTGGTCTTAATGCTTTGCAAACTGCACGTCCATGCTTGATCAAGTACATATGAAAAGGGAATATTTCATTAGGAGCTACAATTTTTTCCATCAAATCATGAGCTTTGTCTGCAGACACCTTCGAATCTATAAGGCCTAATCGACGTGAAACACGATAAATATGGGTGTCGACAGGCATTGCTGGCATTCCAAAAGAAAAGCACAGGACAATAGCTGCGGTTTTTGGCCCAATACCTGGTAATGATTTGAGCCAATTCTTAGCAGGTTCTAAAGGCATTTCAGCTAGAAAGCTAAGGTCAAACCCACCTATCCTACTTTCGATTATATTTAAGACATCTTTGATTCTTACAGCTTTAATTTTGTGCAATCCAGCCGTTTTTATACATCTTTCGATTTCAGAGACATCGGCATTTGATATAGCCTTTATAGATTCAAAATGAGAAATTAAATTTTCAAAGGCTCTTTCTGAATTAATGTCAGAGGTGTGTTGAGACAAAATTGTATAAACAAGCTCGTTGATAGCATCGCGCCTCGGATACCAAGAAATAACTCCATATTCCTTTTTCAAAACATGGGATAACCTGACTACATTAGACTTACTTGCAGTATTCATTTTAAATTGAATTCTACCTCACAAATCCAATTCGATTTAAATTAATCCAATTTAAGTTACAATTCATTTATTAAATTCATTTAAAATTAAGATACTTACTTCTTTTTAACAGGGATTTGGATACAGTGAAAGATTATTTAAATGAACTCGACCAACAACCTGAAGACATAAAAACCTCTACTCTCCTGGAAATGTCTGACTTGTCAGGTGAAGACGTTGAAAACTTTTCAGATATTTGGAGCAAACTTGAGAGTGAAATAAAAGTTAAAATTTTAAAGCGTTTAACTGAACTAGCTGAATATGACGTTCAGCTTGACTTTACATCTATTTGTAAACTCTGTTTATCAGATCCGGAACCGATTGTGAGAAAATCTGCTCTAGATGGCTTATGGGAATTACAAGACAGAACTTTTATACAACCATTAATTGAAATATTGATAAATGACACTGATTCAGCGGTAAAATCCGCTGCTGCGATCGCTTTAAATTCCTTTGCACAAATGCACCAAAATGGAAAATTGATTGAGAGAGATTCCTCAAAAATATTTGATGCTCTAATGCAAACTATCGAGAAAGGTCAAGAGGAAAACGCGGTTATCAGCCGTACAGTGGAGGCTATAGGTTATTTTTCTGGCCAACAAGTTGAGGATACTTTAACTAAGTTTCATAGAAATAAAAATTCTCAATTGAGGCAAAGTGCTATTTTTGCAATGGGCCGAAATGCACAACCAAAATGGCTAGATATGATTCTGAAGGACTTTAATGACGCCAATCCGGCAATACGATTCGAAGCATTAAATGCTGCTGGTCTCCTAGGGGATGAATCTACTGTGCCGCAAATAATCCCATTCACCAAGGATACTGACACACAAATAAAACTAGCTGCATTAACGTCTTTAGGTTACATCGGTGGGGAGTTAGCAAAACGCGAAATTTTAACTTGCATAGAAGATGATGATGAGAACGTCAAAGATGCTGCAATAAGTGCTCTTGCCAATATTGATTTCGAACAAGATCCATTAGGCATAAGGTTTAACGAGTAATACAATACAATTCAAAAAAATTAAAATGAAACCTTCTGATCAACTAAAACAAACATATTCCATTCTAAAAAATGAAAAGTGGCTCCCGACACCATTATTGTCTTCGCGTATAGGTTATAAACTCAATTCAGAAATCTGGTTAAAGCGTGAGGACTGTTCGCCAATCGGTTCATTCAAATTACGTGGCGGATTGACTGCGATGTTCTCCAACAAAGACAGGCTTAAGAACTCTCCTGTGTATGTTGCGTCAGCCGGAAATTATGGCCTGGCGATTGCAGAAGCTGGCAGACGGTTTGGAGTTGCTGTGACTGTTTTCGTGTCCAAGAATGCAAACCCATCGAAAGTTCGATGTATATTACAAACTGGAGCACAAGTAGTTCATCACGGAGAAGATTTTGATACAGCTAAAGAGTACGGTAAAAAAGCTGCAATCAAAGATAATGCCCAATTCTGGGAAGATGGCGTCGTCGCTGAGATGTCTTATGGTGCAGCGACAATTGCAGATGAATTAGTGAATACCAATATTGATTGGGACATCATATTAGTTCCCATAGGCAATGGATCACTAATTAAAGGTATTTCTTCTTTGTTCAAAGAAGTAAAACCTGAAACTCAGGTTATAGGTCTTGTAACAACTGGAGCCCCCGTTATGGAGAAAGCTATAACTGGACAACAATTCGATATTAACGAGCCTACAAAAACCGAAGCAGACGGCCTCGAGGTCCGAATACCTATAATGAAAATTTCCGAGGAAATAAGTCATTTAATAGATGATATCTGGATCATCCCAGAATCCATGCTACTTCCAGCAGTCAAAACATTAATGGAATATGATCAGGTAATGACCGAACCATCCGCGTCTATAACAATAGCGGCTTGTATCAAAAATCAAAGTCTAATATCTGGGAAAAAAGTTGCCGCAATAATAACTGGCTCTCACCTAAAAAGTTCCTTGTTGAGCCAATTAGCAGAAACTGAAACGCTGTTAAAAAATTAATCATATGAATACCGTTGGCTTGATAGTAAACCCAAAAGCTGGCAAAGACATAAGGCGCATTGTTTCTTACGGCCGATTCACAACAGACGAAGAGAAATTAAATATTGTTGCAAGAATACTAACCGGGTTAACCGACTCAGGGGTTGATAGAGTATTGGCAATGCCAGATACCATCGGTTTAATTAAAGCTGCTATAAATAAATCAAATAAAACAATCCCCGTTGAGATCTTGGATATTCCAGCATTCGGTATCGAAGAAGACACAGCTTTAGCAACTAAGATAATGGTTGAATCAGGGGTTGGTTGTATCGTTAGCCTTGGTGGTGATGGGACAAACCGCTGCATTGCTGAACATGCAGCAAGCGTCCCTATGGTTCCCGTTTCTACAGGTACTAATAACGTTTTTCCTATATTGATTGAAGGAACCACGGCGGGTTTAGCAGCAGGTTTAATTGCAACTAAATCGGTGGACGTAAAAACTACAACGCAGCAGAAGCCTCTAATTGAAGTCGAAATCGATGGCAAAATTGTTGGAGTAGCCTTAATCGATGCTGCAATTTCGAAACAAGCTTATATAGGTGCCAGAGCAGTTTGGGATGCAGAATCGATTGATGAGATTTTTGTGTCTGGTTTTTACCCTTCATGTATCGGATTAGCATCAATAGCATCTAGGATACCAATTCGCACAAAAGCCGGTATTTATGTAAAACTAGGAGATGGCAAACACATGGTTTCCGCTCCGATCACTCCGGGGGTAATTTCCAGAGTTAATGTAAATAGCTGGTCAGAGATGAAATTTGATGAAAAATTGCCCGTTAGCCTGAAACCATGCTCTATCGCTGTCGATGGAGAAAGAACATGGGTCTTAAGAAAAAATCAAAGCGCTGTAATGACGCTAAGGGAGTTTGGCCCCATTGTAGTTTCAATAAGTAAGACACTGGAACAAGCTGCTCTGTCAAAAAAGTTTATAACTTAACTAATGAGGTGACTATTGGAATTTGCTTCGCGAAGATCAAACGTAAGAAGTCGCAACGGAGTCGTATCAACAACTCAACCGTTAGCCGCAATGGCTGGATTGAGGACCCTATTAAAAGGCGGTAATGCTGTCGATGCTGCTGTTGCTACAGCTGCAACATTAAATGTGGTGGAACCTATGTCCACGGGTGTCGGTGGAGATCTTTTTGCTTTAGTAAAAATGGGTGATCAGGCGGAGATCCAAGCTCTCAATGCCAGCGGAAGGAGTGCGAGTTCAACCGACTTACAAGAACTTCGTGATAAAAATTTAACCGAAATTCCAAGTGATAGTCCATATGCAGTGACAGTTCCGGGAACTGTGAGTGGGTGGCAAGCACTCGTTGATCGCTATGGGAACATGGATTTGCATGAATGTTTAAACCCAGCGATCGAATACGCAGAAAACGGTTATCCAGTTTCTGAAATTATTGCCAACCAATGGAAAGCAAACGCTGAGCGAATATCAAAAGATGGTTTGAAAAGTGATCTGTTAATTAATGGGCGCTCCCCCAATCCCGGAGAAATCGTGACAATGCCCGAATTGGGTCGAACCCTCAGAACTATTGGAGAAGGAGGAGCAGAAGAGTTCTATAAGGGTAGCTTAGCTTCTAAAATTACAAGTCATATCCAATCTCTTGGCGGATGGCTCACACAAAATGACTTTGCCCAACACGAAGCAAACTGGGTAAAACCTATAAAAACCAACTACCGAGGTATTACTTGCTGGGAGTGCCCTCCGAATGGCCAAGGTTTAAACGCTCTTTTAGCACTAAATATATTATCGGGCTTTGAAATCTCAGAAATGGGATTCCAATCTGTGGAAACCTACCATTATCTAATCGAGTCAATGAGATTAGCATTCATGGATGGAGCATCATATATCGCTGATCCGAGTAAAGCTAAAGTTCCTGTAAAATCTTTATTAACTAAAGAACATGCCGATTATAAGAGGTCATTTATACGTCCAGATACTGTGGCTAATATTGATATCTCGCTTGATCCAAATGTAATCAACGATACCGTATATATTAGTGTTGTAGACAAAGATGGTAATGCTTGTTCATTAATAAACAGCTTGTTTGAAGCCTTTGGAACCGGAATAGTAGTCCCAGAAACTAGCATCGCTCTTCACAACAGAGGCAAGGGGTTTTCTTTAACGGAGAATCATCCTAATTTGATTGAAGCCAACAAACGTCCATTCCATACGATAATACCCGCCATGGCAACTGTAGATGATCAATTGTGGCTTACTTATGGAGTAATGGGTGGGATGCAGCAAGCCCAAGGACATCTTCAAATGCTGGTCAATATGATTGATTTCAAGATGTCACCACAAGCGTCTTTAGATGCTCCTAGATTTAGGACTTCCATTCCCAACGAGTCGTTCATAGAAACTATCGCCCAAAATCATATTCTTAATGGGCTCAAGTCTAAGGGTCACAATGTGTCTTTGGCTGAACCGCATCCATCATTTTTTGGCAGTGGTCAAATTATTGAAACAGATTTATCAAACGGAACTCTGATAGGAGCGAGTGAACCCAGATCAGATGGCTTTGCTGTAGGATGGTAAAAGTTAAGAAACAAATTACATTTTTATAAAATGATTGTTGATTCCAAATGGTAATAAATGGTATGTTTAACAATATAACTACAATTTGTAGGTAGCAACTATAGAAACACAATATAGGGGGTAGAATGTCATCATATAGAGCGGAATATATCTGGATTGACGGCTCTGAACCAACACAATTCCTGAGGTCTAAAACGAAAGTTATTCCAGAGGGCGAATCGCCTTCAGTTTGGGGGTTTGATGGATCTAGCACAAATCAAGCAGTTGGAAGCGATTCTGATTGTGTTTTAAACCCAGTATATACGTGTCCCGACCCCCTTCGGTCCGAGGATGACATACTTGTTCTATGTGAGGTGCTCAATATAGATATGAGCCCACACAAAAGTAATCATCGAGCTAATTGTGTTGACGTCTTCACCAAATATTCTAAACACGTTCCTTGGTTTGGAATAGAACAGGAATATACCTTTTTTGAAGGGTCTCGACCGCTCGGATGGCCCGAAAATGGCTTCCCAGCACCGCAAGGAGGCTATTACTGTGGAGTAGGTGCAGATGAGGTTTTTGGGAGAGATGTAGTTGAAGAGCATATGGATGCATGTATGAAAGCAGGTATAACAATTTCTGGAATAAACGCTGAAGTCATGCCAGCACAATGGGAATTCCAAGTTGGCCCTCTAGATCCGGTTGCGGTATCTGATCAGTTATGGATAGCTAGGTGGCTACTGTACAGAATTGCTGAAGATTATGGGGTAACGGTAACCTTAGATCCTAAACCAGTCAAAGGCGATTGGAACGGTGCGGGAGCTCATACAAATTTCTCAACAAAAGAGATGAGAGAATCTTATGACCCAATAATTGCTGGAGCAGAGGCTCTCGGGAAAAAAGCTGATTTACACATTGTGAACTATGGAGACCGAATTGAGGAGAGGCTAACTGGCCTTCATGAAACTTGTTCACACAAAGAGTTCAGGTACGGTGTTTCGGATCGTGGAGCATCAATAAGAATACCTTGGCAGGTCGATAGAGATAAAAAGGGTTATTTAGAAGACAGAAGACCTAATGCGAATTGCAACCCATATATCGTCACAGGCCTGATCACTCAAACTGTATGTGAAGCTATATAGACAACTATGTAAAACCTTTATCGTCTCGTTGATTTGACTAACGCATCAAATTAGACCTATCATTTGCCACAATTCATAATTCATTTACGATTTGGAGAATAAGATATGGCAAATAAAACAGGCGTTGAATTCAAATCAACGATACCAATTAAAATGCGAGATGGTGTTACGTTATACTCTGATTTATTTATACCAGAGGGAACGGGTAAGTACCCCGTGTTATTACAGAGAACCCCTTATAACAGAACGTCCCCTTTTGCCAGAAGCTTGTCTCTCGACTCCATCGCAGCTGGGCTTTCAGGTTATGCGGTAATGGTACAAGATTGCCGAGGGCGATTTGAGTCAGAGGGAGAATTTCATCCCTTTGTAAATGAGATTAATGATGGATACGACACAATAGAGTGGATCGCTGACCAAGACTGGTGTGACGGAAACGTAGGTATGTACGGAGGATCATATGTAGGCGCCACTCAGTGGCTTGCGGCAATGAGTCAGCCTCCTGCTCTAAAAGCAATTACTCCCGGAATTACAGCTTCAAATTATCATGAAGGATGGACATATCAGGGTGGAGCATTTGAACTAGATTTCAATCTTTCATGGTCTTTGATCCACTTGGTTTCAGCCAACTATGAAAATCTAGTCAACAACTTTGGAGCCCCTGCAGACAAAATAGGCGGATTAACAGACATGGCTGACCAATTAATGAATGAGTACTCTCATCTTTCGCTTAAGGACTGGCCTGCTCTTAAAGGTATTGGTGACTTCTATTACAGATGGCTAGAGCATCCAGAATACGATGATTACTGGAAATCTATTGCTATTGAAGAACATCACAATAATATTGATGTGCCTGCACTTTCCATAGGTGGATGGTTCGACATATTTATGGGTGGAACAATTAAAAACTATGTTGGAATGTCTGAAAACGGAAAAACTTCAAATGCAAGGTCCAATCAAAAACTTCTAATTGGACCTTGGGTTCACCCAGGTATGTTGCCTGGATTCCCAGGAAGCCCCGTAGGAGAAGAATATTTTGGTATTCGTTCATATTCAGGCGTTATTGATATGCATGGAATACTATTGAAGTTTTTTGACCATCATCTGAAAGGTATTCAAAATGGTTTGTCCGATGAAAAACCAATAAATATATTTGTAATGGGCGAAAACGTCTGGCGTGAAGAAAGTGAATGGCCGTTATCAAGAGCAGTAAATACTAACTATTACTTAAATAGCAATGGAAATGCTAACTCGAGAAATGGCGATGGGCTACTTGCAACAAAGCAATCAGGTAATAGTGACACAGATACATTTATTTACGATCCACAATTTCCAGTACCAACAAAGGGCGGTGGCCTATGCTGCTACGATGCACTTGGAGGAGCTGGGGCGTTCGATCAGTCAGACATTGAGTTAAGAAATGATGTACTTGTATTTTCCACACCGGCTTTGGAAAAAGATATAGAGGTAACAGGTCCCATAACGGTTAAATTGTATGCGTCTACCTCGGGTAAAGATACAGACTTTACTGCAAAACTTGTCGACGTCTATCCAGACGAAGAAAAGGCAATAAACCTAACTGACTCTATAATACGAGCAAGATACCGAAATGGAACTGAGAAAGCTGTACTGTTGGAGCCAAATGAAGTGTATGAATACACAATAGATCTATGGTCAACAAGCAATGTATTTAAAAAGGGTCACAAGATCAGGATAGATATATCCAGCTCTAATTTCCCTAGATTTGATCGCAACTTAAATACTGGTGGCACGATTGGCGAGGAAACAGATTTCATTAAAGCTACTCAGACGATTTATCATAATAATGAATTTCCATCACATATAATATTGCCAATCATACCAAGATAAAAATACGATAACTTTATTGCGCGAGAAAACCGCCATCAACAACCAGTTCAGCGCCTGTGACATAAGATGAATCTTCACAGGCTAAATATAGCACTGGATTAGCTATCTCTTCAGCACTGGCAAGTCTTCCAAGTGGTATTTTTGAAACTCTGCTCTCCAGAGCACCTGGCAACGAGAATGGTGCGATCGTGAAAGGCGTTTCAGTATATCCAGGATGAATTGAATTCACCCTAATTCCTTCATGTGCATATTGAATGGCAGCAGATTTAGTAAAAGATCTTATAGCTCCTTTTGCAGCATGGTAAGCAGTGTTTGTCGGGCTTCCAAACATTGCACACATAGAAGAAATATTCACTATTGAACCTCCCCCTCTTTTGCGCATTTCCGGTACTACGTATTTAGTTCCTAAAAAAGTGCCTTTAGCATGAATTGCCATCATCCTATCCCACTCTTCACTACTTGTTTCTTCGGTGTTTTTTAAGGTATGAATTCCGGCACTATTGACCAATACGTCAATACCTCCGAACTGATCTGATGCAAACTCTATAGATTTTTGCCAGCTAGTTTCATCTGTTACATCTAATTCAACAAAAACTGCCCTTCCACCTGATTCATTTATTTGGTCGGCGGTAAGTTTCCCCGAATCGACATCTATGTCTGTTATAACAATAGCTGAACCCTCTTTACTAGCTAGCCAGGCGTAAGCTCCAGCTATGCCCATTAGTTCTCCCTTATTCCCATTGGCTCCACCAGTTATAAAAGATACTTTATTTTTAAGCCTGTTGGTCAAATCAATTCTCCTGCCGGCTACGTCTTGCTTGCTTTATTAACATGCCTAAAGTGTGTGGATCAAAACCATATTTAACGGCTTTGGCAAGGTTATCTTTTGCTAATTCCTCCTCTCCGAGAGCGGCGTTGGCTAAAGCCCGCACGGCGTACGGCAAAGATCGTTCAGGGTCGATTTTGATTGCTCGGTCTGATTCCCTAATAGCAACATCATAATGGCGAGACTCATAATGTGCCATAGCTGCATTACTTATTGCATCTACGTTTTCAGGATCTATGTTGGCTGACTGGGTAAAATCATCTATTGCTAACGACAATTGTTTAACATGAACATATGCCATTCCGCGATTGTAAAAAAGAGTCGAGTCTTCGGGATTTATACTAATTGCTTTAGTAAAATCATCAATAGCTTCCTTGGGCCTGACTAATTGACCCAGAATTAAACCTCGCCTTGAATAAGCGTTTACATCCTGAGGGTCAGAATCAATTAGCTTCGTTAGGTCTGAAACCTCTTTTTCCATGTTTTCTACTATTGAATCCATGTCAGGTAATTTTTTTTGATGCTCGTGGGACATTTACTAAACCTTCTGTGTTTTTATATTTTGATTTTCTCTAGCCCAGTTTAGCGCAAAAGCTGCTATTCCAAACATTATGGCTACCGCTATAAAAGCGACTCGATAACTTCCTGATAAGTCATATGATAACCCAGCAAGAATTGGTCCAAACCCAAATGATATTACTGTAGTCGCAGATATAACTCCCATTATTGTACCGAAACTTTTTATACCAAATGAATCTTGCACCAATAAAGGAACAAGAGCTCCAAAAGATCCCATAAAAAACCCGAATAAAGCAACGGCAAACCATACGCCTGCCCCACCACCAATGATTAGGATCAAAATAATCCCACATATCTGCCCAATGAAGCATACCATCATCACAAACCTCGTTTGAAGCTTCTCGGTTAAATACCCAAGAATAACTTTCCCAAACATTCCGCAACCTGCTAAAACTGTTAGGCACAATGCAGCGGATGTTTCAGAGATATCTATGTCAACTAGATGTGCAAAAACATGTCCAAGTATAGTGGTATATGTAAAATTACCGAGCATAATTGCAAAAGTTATTGCATAAAACGTTGGATTTCTGAGTAGGTCATTGATAGTCCAATTATCTTCGTCGAATTTTTTATTTCTAGCTTCATCAGTTTCTATTTTTATTTTCTCTGTGTGTGGTTCACTAATAATAAAAAACGAGAAGATTGCAATAATTAAAGCAGCAATAGCAACATACAGATAAGCGACTTCCCAGGAAGCCTTATTTCCAATCGCCAAACCTATGAGTATAGGCATGGTTAATCCACCAAAATTGTTACCCATCATCGTCATACCCATTACCCTGCCTCGAGTATTTGGAAACCACAGTCCCACCAGGCGACCGGCAGGCAGAATGGCTGCCCCATTTAACGCGCCAAACTGTAAAGCTGACAAAGCGTACCAATGCCAAAGATCAGTCATTAGAGGACGAAATGCAAAACCGACACCCATTAATAATAATGAACTGACCATAATAGGTTTAGCGCCATATTTATCCATTAACCTGCCCATAAATGGACTTGTTAAACTCCCTAAAGCCATGAAAGACAAGGATGCACTAATGTAAGTTCTGGTCCAACCAAACTCGTTAGCAAGGGGTTCTACAAATAATCCGAAAGCATAGTTTGATGCACCAATTGCTAATGCAGCAGACAAAAAGGTTACAAATACTACCAACCAACCACGATGGAATCCAAACGGATTCTTATTTTTTAAAATATCAACAACTCCGACTGAATAGCCTAAAAGATGATAACGCCGCGGCCATCTTCGCCACGACTTAAGGCATCAAAACCTTCATTGATTTCATCGATTGCATATCTTCTTGTTATTAATTCGTCTATACTCAATCTTCCCTTAAGATACCAATCTATTAATTTGTCAAAAGTTTCGTGCGAACTAGCTGAGCCGTAATAACTACCAATTAAAGTCTTCTGACTTCTTACCAACTCCACCATATTTATAGGAACTTCCGCACCAACCGGTGCTAACCCAACTAATACGGCCGTGCCATTCTTTCTTAAGGATTCGACTGCTGCTGAGGTTGTAATTGCTGATCCAAAACTATCAAAAGCTAAATCTACTCCGCCTCTGGTCATGTTTTTGATTTCCTCGACAGCATCGACCTCTTTTGAATTGATAACATCTGTCGCTCCGAATTTATATGTGAATTCTAATTTATGATTATAGATATCAACCGCTATTATTCTTGAAGCACCCATTAGCTTTGCTCCCTGTATTACATTTAGCCCTACTCCTCCACAGCCGAACACAGCAACTGTTGAACCAGGGCGAGACGCAGGGTTATTTATAACCGCACCAACACCTGTAGTTACCGAACACCCAATCAAAGCAGCCACTTCAAATGGCACCGCGTCAGGCATTTTATGGCACGCTTGTTCAGGTACAACACCCATTTCAGAAAAAACTCCGACTTTCGCCATCTGGTAGACAGAAGTTTCACCTTTACTTAATCGAGTCGTACCATCGAAAAGAGTTGCACCTGTTATACCGGCTGTGTCACACAGTTGCGGGCTGCCTGTCCTACATAAACGACAATACCCGCAACTAGATACAAACGATAATATACAACGATCTCCAGGTTTTACTCTGGTTACCCCTTGCCCAACTTCCTCAACCACGGCAGCACCTTCATGCCCAAGTACAATCGGCATCGGCCCATGTGCATCTCCGGTCATCCAATGAT
>CEVQ01113698.1_pt1 | contig 17887 bp, 22 predicted proteins | sample 356551 | NCBI WGS metagenome assembly CEVQ01 (sample SAMEA2623756, study PRJEB7988) | marine metagenome | biome: marine biome (ENVO:00000447); feature: mesopelagic zone (ENVO:00000213); material: "saline water (ENVO:00002010), including plankton (ENVO:xxxxxxxx)" | depth 250 m | reverse complement strand
TGGCGGAAATTTTTGTCAATAAGGAGTTTTTATTTTCGTCCAAAATTGGCCGAAAAGGACATATTAAGATTCTAAAGCGTTCATCAGAAGGCAAACTTTTCTCAAGAGTGGTTGGTTCAAAAAATGATATTGAGGTTTTCCTTAAAAATCGTTAAAATCATTTCTAAACTTTGGGTTTGATTTTAGAAATGTAATAAATTTTCTTAGCTGCTTAATTGTTTTTGGATTTAGGTGATGTTCAATACCCTCAGCGTCTTGATTGGCAATGTCTTTCCCTATTCCTAATATCTCAAAAAATTCTAAAAGTATGCCATGTTTCTGACGAATTGTTTGTGCTAGTTGATTTCCTTTCTTAGTCAGATTTATTCCATGATATTTTTCATATTCTAGATATCCGTTTTCATCTAAACGCTTCAACATCTTTGTAACACTTGGCGCACTTACATTCATGTATCTAGAAATATCTAGTGTTGTAGAATATCCTTTCATGTCAACTAATTCAGATATGACTTCCAGATAATCCTCCATTCTTGTCGAGTCTGGCTTTTCAGATTTGTGAGCAGCTTTGATTGACTCTAATCTCTTTGATGATTTTTTGACCAACTTGTTTGCTCAGAACATTCTTTGATATAAATTGCAAATGTTTGTTATCAAATCTTGACACGAATGTGACTCATTTTGATCACTGAATTTTAACTATTTTTTTCACAATTATATGGAATGGTAGATACGTTAGATGAAAAACTAAAACGCATTAGGGCAATGGGTGAATCAGCAAGGCGACGTTCAAACCTTTATTCTGGAATATCAAGCTTGGATGATAAAAAAACCGCAGAATCTCTCGGTGCGCTCAATAGAGCATCAGCACCTGGAAAAAAGATGCAAAAACTTGGATTTGTAATGCTATGGATTCCTGAACCAACTGGAGTTACATGTGCTGTAGGGGGCCCAATGATATTGGCTGGACGATATCTAGACAAAAAATACAATGGTGCCACACTGAAAGATATTGGCGAGCATACTAAAGAGACGCTCACATCAATTAACAGTTTCAAAACTGCATAACCATCTTAGTTTTTATCATGTTTGAATCATAAAAATTCATGCCAACACGACTTCAAGTTCTTATACCAATAGGTATAGCTGCGGTAATTGTTGGAATTGCTGGAGTAGTATCAATGCCATCTGAAGTTAAGCTTGAACAAGTAGATTTCCCAGTATGGACGATAAAACTGGATGAAAAATTTCTTAATGTACAGGTTGCTGATACAGAACCAAGGCAAATGCGTGGATTAATGTTCCAAGAAACTTTACCATATGATCAAGGCATGCTGTTTGTTTTTGATGGACCTGGAGAAAGATCCATGTGGATGCTGAACATGCAATTTCATCTTGACATGATCTGGTTTGATGAGAATGGAAACGTTATCCAAATTACTAAAAATGTTCCACCATGCAAAACACCACTTGAGGTGATGGCATGTGACACTGAACGTATTTCAGCTGATAACGTAAAGTACATTCTTGAAGTCACATCTGGTTTTGTTGAAAAATTTAGTATTGATAATGAATCAAAGCTTTACATTGATTTGGGTTAATTTAGATTATGAAAGTAACAAAAATCTCTGCAATTACAATATTTGTAAAAAACATGAAGGACTCTTGCATGTTTTACTCTAAAATCCCAAAGTTTGAGATATCATACGGTGGACCAGATTCAAACTTTACCACGTTTAAAATCAGCCAATCACCAGATATGTATCTCAATATACAATCAGATTCAGGGAAGCAAGAAGCGGAGAAAGCAATGAGCTCAAGTAATTGGATTAGCCACCACAGAATTATTTTTCAAACAGAAGACGTGGACACATTATACTATTATTTGAGAAATGATGACACTGTTTCCAATTTGGGTAAATTTGAGACTAAGCCTACAGACGCTGATTGGGGAGAAAGATACTTTCAAATGCGTGATCCAGATGGATATGAAATTGTGTTTGCCACTCCAATAGTCTAGGGTTTTAATCTGTCAGGGTCTCTTGGGTATAGCACCACTTCCCGAACATTATCAATTCCAACTAAAACTGTCATTAGTCTATCCAATCCCATTCCCCAGCCAGAATGTGGCGGCATTCCCCAACCAAATGTTTTGATATGTTCTTCAAAGCTTACAGGATCTAGATCTTGTTCTTTTAATCTAGTTTTTAGTTGCTCAGGATCATGTAGACGTCTACCACCAGAAGACAATTCCAAGTAACCGTACTGGAGGTCAAAAGAGCGTGAAATGGTTGGGTCATCATCTTTTTCATGAATGTAAAATGGTTTGAGTTTCATTGGCCAATCAGTCAAAAAGAAAAATCCAGAATGCTTCTCTCCCAATATTCTTAGATGTGAATCTAATAGGTCATCTCCAAATTCTAGTTTAGTATCTAATGAGTTTAATTCATCTAAGGCTTGGATATACGTAACTTTTTCAAACGGGTAATCTGGAATCTCAATCTTATTGCCAATCTCTTCTTGTTCTACTTTGCATTTTTCTGATGTGTTTTTGAATACATCTACAACAATTGATTCTAGAACATCCATAACATCAGTGTAGTCCATCATGGCAGCCTCAATATCGACACTTGTGAACTCACTAAGATGTCTTCCTGTGTGTGATTTTTCTGCCCTATAAAATGATGAAATCTCAAACACTCTCTCTAGCCCTATGGTCATTTGCTCTTTGTATAATTGTGGACTTTGTGCAAGATATGCTTTTTTTCCAAAATAATCTAAACCAAAAAGATTTGCACCACCCTCACTAGCACTTCCGATAATCTTTGGCGTTGTAATCTCGATGAATTTTTTGTTAGTTAATGTTTCCCTGATTGATTCTAACACATGATGCCTTAGTTTGAATATAGATGCAGTTTTTTGGTTTCTCATATCAAGCGCCCGAGAATTTAGCCTGTTATCAATATCACTTTCAAGTCTGCCTATAGGGTCTATTGGAAGAGGGTACTCTGCCCTTGCAAGTATATCTATTGTAGTAGCTGCAATCTCAAAATCAAAGTCTTTTGCCTTACTTGATTGAATCTTACCAGCAATTCTGACAACGCTTTGCCGGTTTAGTCCCTCAAGCAGATTCATTGACTCACCCTTTACTATAACTTGACACATTCCAGTGACATCACGAATTGTCAAAAATGCCATTTTTCCAAGTTTACGGAGATCTACAACCCATCCACCAAAAAGCACATCTTGGCCTTCCATGGAAGCATTTAGATCTTCAATTAGGTGTGTTCTTGATATGTCCATGGTTAATGTTGATATTGTTTTACGTAAAAACTTAGTTACTCCACTTTGCAAACATAATTGATCCATGACATTCATTTCGGTCGAAAATCTAACTACTCATTATAACACATCAAAGGGAAAAGTTCATGCCTTAGATGATGTCAGTTTCTCATTAGGAAAAGGTGAGTCGATAGGAATTGCAGGAGAAAGTGCGTGCGGTAAGAGTACACTTGGACTATCATTAATCAGAATGATATCAAACGGAAAAATTGTATCTGGCAAAATAATTTTTGACGGCAAGTCATTTTTAGAAATATCAGATTCAGAGTTTGATAAAAAACACAGATGGAAGGATATCACTATGGTGTTTCAGGGTGCCATGAATTCATTAGATCCGGTTTTTACTGTAAAAGAACAATTTGTTGAAATTCTGAGCGAGCACGATTTCAAAGATAATTCTGAAAAAACAATTCGTGAGTCTTTATCATCTGTAAATCTTGAAGATAATATTCTACAAAAATACCCACATGAACTAAGTGGAGGAATGAAACAGCGTGTAATTATAGCAATGGCATTGTTACTAAAACCAAAATTTGTAATAGCTGATGAACCAACCACTGCACTAGATGTTTTGATACAGGCTCAGATCATCAATCTGTTTAAGAGATTAAAAAAAGATGGAATGACCTTAATGTTAATTTCACATGATTTGGCTGTTTTATCTGAGATTGCAGAAAAGATTGGAATAATGTATGGTGGAAAGATGGTGGAGTTCGGTAGCTCATCTGAGATTTTTGGAAATCCAAAACATCCTTACACGATTGGTCTACTTGAATCCATACCACGTCTTCATGGAGATAAAAAACCAAAATTCATCAAAGGCACACCACCTGATTTACTAAACGCTGGAGAAGGATGTAGATTCATAGACCGCTGCCCAGAGGCAATGGAAAAGTGTAAAGAAACACCACCCAAAATTACCACAGATTCTGGATATGTTTTGTGTTGGCTCTACGAATAGCGTTTTACAACAGGCAAACAAGCATCAATTATTCGTATAACCTCGGTTCGTATAACATTCTTATCAATTGAGACCCAGATCTTTCTTGTTCCAACAGAGAATGCTAATGTTTGCACACCTGCTCTTTCCTCCCAGACAAATTCAACATCACCAAGTTGGGCATCAAATTGGTCTTCTAACTCTGTTTTGATAGCTATCTGTGCAAATTGATACTGTGTATTTTTTTGATCAAGCAATGGCTTTAGACCATCCCTTCGTTGATACGCTAATAACTGACCATTCTTACTTATTACACCAACAAATCTAATATACGGACTGATTTTTCCAATTAAATCAGCAATTTCATAATTTTCATTTTCTGTCATATGTCTGATACTAGTTTTGGGATATTTTAGTGATTAGCAGGCAAATCTTTTCATAGTGATAATTAATTTATACACTATTGGATCTTTGGGATTTCTTTCCATTCTTTTCTCCTGAGGTTGGATATATTGGTCTAACATTAGTTAGCTTTTTTGGTTCCCTGATTCCATTTGTTCCTATTCCATCTTTTATTTTATTAATCACAATGTCCATTGGGGATCAGTTTAACATCCATCTTTTAGCAATTATTGCAGCTGTTACTTCCACATTAGCGAAGCAGATAATTTTCTATGCAAGTTATGGTGGAAGAAAGATTATTTCTGATAAAACCAAAAAAAGAATGCTGCCGTTTCAAAGACTGGTTAAGCGATATGGTGCGGGTGCAGCATTTTTTGCAGCAGCTACACCGATTCCTGACGATTTGGTTTACGTGCCACTAGGACTGGCAAAATACAATCCTAGGAAATTCTTTATAGCAACGTTAACTGGAAAACTGGTTTTATGCTATGTTATTGTGATTTTGTCACATTATGTAAGCGGACCAGTTATAGATCCAATTTTTGAGAGTTTTGGCATATACTCAGTTGAGGACATGCAAGATCCTACACCAATATTAATTGGAATAATAGGATTTGGTGCGGGAATGACTGCAGTAGTACTAATTTTACTACGATTGGACTGGAGTCGTGTTTTAGGACGATTCGTTCCTTGGACGTTAGAAGACGATGATGATCAAAAGTAATCTTTAATGTTAATACTAAAATTCCATTGTTTTTCAATGCCCTTAGAAATACCGATCCTAGATTTTTGATTGATTTTTTTTGGTTTTATTCCATCACTTATGTATAACTCTGAGTTATCTGTTAAATCCTTGTTATGATGCTTCATGGTTATTCCCAAGGCAATTGTTAATTTTCCTGGGCCATTTGAAATATTTTGAGTCTCATTAACCCCCCTATTTTTTTTCATAATCTCTATTCCATTTTGTGGATACATTCCACGAATCAAAATCGCGCCAGCATTTTGTTTTTTGCTTTTTGCCACTACATTTAGCATAAAATACATTCCATAAGTAAAATAGACATATGAAACACCGACTTGACCAAACATAACTTTGTTCCGAGGAGTCATTTTTACTGCTGCATGACTAGCTGGATCATCATTCCCTCTATATGCTTCGGTCTCAGTGATTATACCAGTAAGTTTCCTACCACGAATCTTTCTTGTGAGTGTTTTACCAAGTAACTGTTTTGCCACTATTACTGTTTCGCGTTCATAGAATTTTTTTTGTAGGATCATTTTCTCTTAATGATTGTAAGAACATCTTCATCCAGTAATATATGACCTAACCCAACTCGTTGGCCACCAAACTTTACGCTTTTACCCCATACTAGTCCGAATCTAAAATCTTTTTTCATTTTTCTATGTAGTTTATTACAAACATCCAGCACAGAGTTGCCTTTTCTGATGATTAACGGCTCTTTAAAATCAGTTTTTCCGCCTTTTGGCCGCATGTAAATTCTGATGAATTGCAATTCATCATAGATTATATCTCTTAGTTTTGCAACATTGACATCTGCATCAGCTGAGACAGGTAAAAAATCAGTTTTTATTTTTTTTGAAGCTGCCTTGAGAAATTTATCATCAACAAGATCAATCTTGTTAAGAACAGTTATTGATTTTGCATATGTCTTATTCCCAGTAATGAAATCAACAAGTTGCTCTGAATCAATATCTTCGCGTATAACAACTCGTGCACTAGTATAACCATATACATTGAGTATGTCTTTTAGAAGTTTTTCGGACATTTTTTTTAATTTTACTTGCTGTGCAACGGCGATTCCACCAGTTGTTGATTTTTCAATAACTATATCTGGTGGTTTTTGGTTGAGTCTAATTCCGATATTTCCTAATTCATTGATCAAAACATTCTCATGATAAGGTTGAAAGACATCAAGAATAAGTAAGACAATATCAGCGCTTCTAGCTACAGCTAGTATTCTTTTTCCCAGACCTTTTCCACTAGACGCACCCTTGATAATTCCTGGTAGGTCAAGCATCTGAATTCTTGCTCCTCTGTGCTCTAAAACACCAGGAACGACTGTTAAAGTTGTAAACTGAAATGCACCAACAGTGGATTTTGAACCTGTAAGCTTGTTGAGCAGTGTTGATTTTCCAACACTTGGCAGACCTATGAAAACAACTGTTGCATCACCTGTCCTTTTTACATCAAATCCATCTGATTTTTTCGCACTTTTTTTTACAGCAATTGACTCTTGCTCTCGCTTTAGTTTAGCAATTTTTGCTTTGAGCAATCCTATGTGATGCTCTGTGGCCTTGTTTAGCTGCGTTCTATGAATTTCATCTTGTATCGCCTTGATCTTCTCTGGAATTCCCATTATTCCACCTTATTTCTCACTCATTTAATACGCTTCATATATTATTACCAATATGTCAAAACAGATCATTGAGCAAAAAAGTTTTGGCTGTTGACATTGATGGGACTATAACTCTGAATGGATGGGGCAGCATACATCTAGGCGCATTAAAAAAACTGCGTCAATTAAAAGATGATGGTCATAAAATAATCTTAGTTACAGGTAGATCATCAGTTGAAGGATATCTTCTATCAATTTTTGGAGGTCTGACACATATGGCAGTAGGTGAGAATGGTGGCTGCATCACACACGGTGACATCATGCGGCATAAAATCATTGGAAATAAGGGCGAATGTGTCCATGCACTAGCATTTTTACAAAATAGGGTTGATGGAGAAATAAAGGAGAAGCCAGTTTTTCCTAGAATGACTGAAGTTGTATTAGAAAGAACATTTGACATCAATAAGGCACAGAAGGTTTTAGATGATGAAGGACTTAACGTTGGTTTGTTTGATAGTGGTTATGCATTTCATATTAATTCGAGAGGAATTGATAAAGGAACAGGACTCTTAGAGGCGTTAAAAATGCTACAATGTGATGTGAAAGATGCAATTGCAATTGGAGATAGCGAAACAGACGTTCCAATGTTCAAACTGATCCCAAATAATATAGCAGTGCATAATTCAATCGATGATCTGAAGAAAATTGCTAGAATTGTTACAACAAAAGAGTCAGGAGAAGGTGTGCTAGAAGGCTTAGATATGATTTCATCTGACCTATAGATATAAGATGGCTTTTCTTGATCTGCTGACCAAAGTCAGGCATAATATTAATGAGATTGTAAAAAATCAGGGATATGAAAATGTAAATTTTTCAGTAGATGCATCAAAACCAGGTTTTGGTGACATTACATGTAATGTAGCATTCCTGCTGTCAAAGCACTTAAAGCAGCACCCACATGATATTTCTAAAATAATTTCTTCATTATACCCAATTGAACCAAACTCTGAAATCAAAAATGTCACAGCGCATCCTACAGGCAATATTAATTTTGAAATAAATTACGAGTTTTTCAACAACCATGTTATCTCTGCATCGATACAAGATAACTATGGACAGCTAGATATTGGTAATAAGAAGAAAATAGTTGTAGAGCATACATCTGTTAACCCAAACAAGGCACTGCATATAGGCCATATCCGTAATGTAGTGCTCGGTGATACAGTTGCTAGAATTCTAAGAAAAGTGAATTTTGATGTTAAAGTCCTGAACTATATTGATGACTCTGGACTACAGGTGGCAGACATCATTGTCGGATTTAGATTTGCTGGCCTTTCAGATAATCCACCAGACGGCAAAAAATTTGATCATTACTGTGGTGATGACATTTATGTAAAGACAACTGAGGCGTACAAGTCTGACAAGTCACTAGAAGAAAAACGTCATCAAGTACTAGAGGAGATAGAGGATGAAAATAGTGAGATTTCAAAATATGCCAAAAATATAACTAGAAAAGTTCTAGATGAGCAACTAAAAACGGTCTGGGAGTTAGACGCTTTTTATGACTGCCTTAATTTCGAGTCACAGATCATTCATTCAAAACTTTGGGAGATCATATTCGAAAAGCTGAAAGCTGATAATTTAGTCAGACTTGAATCATCTGGTGATAATACAGGTTGTTGGGTAATCTCAGCAGACGGTGAGGATGATAAAATTCTAGTACGCAGTAATGGCGTTGCAACATATATCGCAAAAGATATTCCTTATGCAGCTTGGAAACTTGGACTGGTCGATGATCCATTCAGCTACAAGATCCATACATTACAAAGCAATGACCAAACACTTTATGAAACAACTTTGGATGAACCTTCCCAACATGATGATAAAACAGATTTCTTTGGAGATAGTGTAATTACTGTAATCGACAATAGGCAGAAACGTCTACAAAAAATTGTTACTGATTTAATGTCAAAATTCAAACATAAAGATGCATATGTACATCTTGGGTATGAGTCTGTTACACTTAGTTCTGATGCTGTAATGACACTTGGCTCAGATACAGATGGTAAATCTGCTCAAATGTCTGGTCGAAAAGGCCTTTACATAAATGCAGACTTGGTAATTGAAAATCTAAAAGCAAAAGTTTTCCAAGAATCCAAAAAACGAAATGATGATTTGGACGAATCACACCTAACACAAATTGCAAGGGATGTTGCAATTGGAACCATCAGGTATGAGATGATAAAACCTGATCTTGATAAGATCATTACCTTTGATCTGAACAACTCGTTAAAGTTAGAGGGTGATACATGTAGTTACATACAATATTCTTATGCAAGAGCATCAAGGATCCTAGAGAAATCTAATATTGACCCAAATTTTGATGTAAATTTTGCAAATTTACTTGACCCTTATGAGACTGAATTAGTAAAAATGATCTCCATGTATGGCATCCATGTTAATGACGCAGCAAACAATCTTTCACCAAAAATCATTGCAAAGTATTGTTATTTACTTTCAACCACATTTTCATCATTTTATGAGAATGTAAAAGTAAACACGGCAGAAACACCAGAATTAAAAAATTCTAGAGTATGTCTTGTTCATGCCTATCGAAGTACGCTCAAAAACGCATTTTCATTGTTGGGAATAAATACGCCAGAACGAATGTAGTTATCTAAGAATTCCAGTTTGAAATATTTTGCAATTACACGTTGAAACCAGACACTGATTCTTTTTATCAATATGTTCATCAATTAAATGGCCACATTTACTATTTTGGCAGATTTTTCTATTAGCCTCTCGTGTAATTACTCTCTGCGCAATTTTGTTTGCATCCTCTTTACTGTAACCTTTTTTATCAATATAATAATGAACTATCTGGCTCCATAGTTTGTCAGTTTCTATCATCGTGTTTCACTTTTGATGATGCGTGAAATCTTTTCAGTTCAAATGCATGTTGTACTGAATATTTTTTTATTTTAGCATCATTTTTTATATTTTCAGCCTCATCAAGTCTTATTCCTTGTGCAGCCAGAAACGCATCATCATTTTTCCCAAGAGCCTCGAATGCTTTGGATTTTTCTATTGGTACATTTGAGAATTTTGGTGTTATCTCCTGAATCATATCATAATATGTGATTGCATCATTATACATTTGTAGATGATTATATGTAATCGCTAGATTCATTAATGCATCCAGATTATTTTTATCAGTAGTTAACACCTTCTTGTATGCAGAAATTGCATCCTCATGTTTTTCAGTCTTGTTGAATGCAATACCCTTTGCAATAAGCACGTCAATATTATCACAATTATTTTTCAATATTTTATTACAGCATATCAAAACCTGATCATGCATTTCTAATTTTTCAGATGCGAATATTTTATTTTTTAATGCAAATTCATCATTACTATCCATTCCTAATACTTTTTCAGAGCATAGTATTGCATCTTGGTATGCACCAACCATATTATATGCAGTTGCAATATTCTGTAGAGCAAGTTTATCATCAGTATTTTTCTCTAGTAATTTCTGACAATAAGTTATAATTTCATCAAACTTCTTTCCGTCAAAAAGCTTTTTAATTTTTAAATAGTGATCATTTTCTATAAGATCTGTCATTTGATTTCTTCCCTCCAGATAGTCGGCAGTTTTTCAATTCTTTCAATTATTTGCAGTGCTGTAACGTTATCCCTCTCTTGCATTGCAATTGAGAAATCATATCCTAGTTTGATTGCTTCTGGTGTGAGATCTTTCACATTTTTAAGAAAGCGACCCTCAATTTTCATTCTTTCCCCTAATGCACAGCTTAACCAATTATCCGAAAGGTTTTGATGTTTTTCATCCAAATTTTCATATATCTTACTCCTCCAGTCAACAAGTTCAAATTTTTTAATGATTGATTCTGTTTTTTGTGAGTAGTATACACGCATGGCACAGATTATCAGGCATCAAATAAAAATTTTTGAGATACAAATTACCTCTATTAATGTTGATTACACACTGTGATGTTTCTAAACCCCAAGATTCATAAGCTAAAGAAAACGAATAGCTAAAAATTAGGAATATAATATGGCAAACTTTGGAACGTTAGAATTTGTTTTGGATCGATATTCTGGTACTTGGTGCTGGAAGATCTCTGGCACTCGTGCTGTTAACATGGTTTCAAAGTTGATACCACGTGGCTGGTATGGCGATAAACCTAATGAGGTGATAGTTTCTGACACTGACGAAAATACCAAAAAATTGAAGATGATCAATGACAGATATCCATTCGAGGTTCTCTCAAAATCAGTATGGAAGAGAAAAATTATACCATTAACGATTAAAAAAAAGAGAGTACCCAAAATTGAGAAATTATCTCAAGAATTGCCGAGTAAGCAGTTCCGTGGTAAATTGCTTGATTTTCAGAGAGAAGGGCTTGACTTTCTACTGAAATCATCAGGAAACGCTCTTTTAGCGGATGAAATGGGGCTTGGTAAAACTGTTCAAACTTTGGCGTATCTATCAAAAGAAAAAAATGCATTCCCAGCCTTAATTATTGCTCCATTAGTAACTCTAACTAATTGGCAAAAGGAAATTGAGAGATTTCTAAAAAAGAAAGGCAAGAATGGAAAAATTGTAGAGAAGAAATCACCAAGTTGTTTTATGATAAGGCAAGGAAGGCAGAGTGATATTGCTGAATATGATTTCTATATCATCAATTATGAATTACTTCACAAAAGATTACCTGATCTACTAAAACTAAACATACGTTCAGTCATTTGTGATGAAGTCCAACACCTGCGTTCAAAAACTACACAAAAATACTCTGCAGTTAAAAAACTTGCAGCGAAAGACGGTGTAAAGTATAGGGTTGGTCTATCTGGCACACCAATTTACAATCGTGGTTCAGAAATTTGGCCTATCGTAGATATCTTAAAACCTGGGTTACTTGGAAGTTTCAAGGAATTTTGTGAATACTTTTGTTATGTAAATGAAAAAGGAAAGGCAATTGTATTAGAAAATAAAAGAGATAGTTTACGTAACCAATTAACTAAACATGTTATGCTACGAAGAAAAAAATCAGATGTTCTAAAAGAACTGAAAGATAAAGTAAGATGTCCTGAGGTAGTTGCTTCCGATGAAAAATTCTATAAAGCTGAGCTTGATAAAATTTGGTCAAAACTTGAGGAAGAGCAGAAATATGCACAGACTGCATTTGACAAGTCAGCTTCATACCATCGTGCAATTGAAAGCGAGCGCCAAGCAGCTGGCATTGCAAAACTACCGCATGTGATTAACTTTGTAAATGATATAATGGAAATTGAAGAAAGCGTTGTCGTTTTCTGTCACCATCGCGCAATTCACGACTTACTTCATCAGAGTCTTTCAAAATATAATCCATCATCAATAATTGGTGGTCAAACTGATAAGCTAAGAGAAAACGAAATTACAAGATTCCAAAAGGGGAATACAAAATTAATGATTGCAGGATTACGTGCAGGAAATGTTGGAATTAATCTTAATAATGCAAGTTATGTTATTTTTGCTGAACTTGATTGGAGTCCAGCAATTCACAGACAGGCAGAAGACAGACTTCACAGAATAGGCCAAAAAAACACCGTGTTTGCATATTATCTTGTTGGAAATGGCACGCTTGATGAACATGTGGCAGATATTTTAGTTGATAAGAGTTATGAGATAGATACAATTCTTGATGCCAAAACTGAATCATTTGAAAATAAAGAAAGAGCGAAACTAATTCTTGCTCAAATTCATGATAAAATTAAAACAAAATGAGGTGGTAGTATGGATTTTTTACTAGAAGAAGAGATGATCGACATACTAACATTTTGTCTACAAAATCCAGATTCATCTGATGTTGAACCAAAAAAGCAACGTCTGAAAGAAATTGGAAGAGAATTATTTGATGATGGTGGAGTTGACGCGATGGAGAATTTCTTTTTTGTAGTTGAAAACAGAATAGTAGGTGAGATTGAAAAAAATCCTAAACCATTCAGAAATTTATGGAATGGTATAACCGACGATTGGAACTATTAGTAGAAAAATTACTTGAAAAAAGATATCTGATGTTCTGACTAGGCTTTACCTATTCTGAACATCGATGTACTGCAAGTTGGACAAGTACCTTTCACTGCAGGTTTTCCATTTTTCATGGTAATTGCTGAAGTTCCTTGCATTTCTCGTTTGTCTCTGCATTTGACGCAGTAACCAATTGTCATGATTTTCTTGCAGTTTGCTAATATTAGCAAAAAACAGTGAAAATTTTTTAACAATTTACAATTTTTTTAACCATTTGAAAACATGATCAAAAAATTACGAATGATTTTGGTTAGATTACATTATATTTTCAGTTTTACATGTAGATACATGCAAAATCAGTTTCTGGTTATTTTTCTTATATTGATATTTTCGACGTCAACAATTGGGCAATCTCTTGCGGAAAATTATGATATTAATTTGGACACTACTTTTTATGAAAAATCTGACATAATCTCAATTTGGGGTAATGCAGAACCTAATTCACAGAGTACAGTGTTTGTATCAATCAAGGACGATGGTGGAAACATTGTATGGACAGAGCGACTTTCACTTGATGAAGATGGTCAATTCTCAACACTTGTAATTGCAGGCATTTCTGGTTGGGCATCTAGTGGAAATTATCAGGTAATACTAGAGTCAGGGCAAGTTATCAAAACAAAATCATTTTTTTATGATGCAGGGCCACAAGTTAACCCACCATCAGTTGTAGATGAATATTACATAAGCCAGGATGATCTCATTTTGATGTTTACAATTGCAATTATAATTGTGGCAGGAATTTTTGTGTATTTGGCACGAAACATTCTTCTGAGGAAAAAAACAAAATATGACGAAACCGATCTTGATTCTCAGAAAGATCGTGATTATGAAAAATATCATTCTGATTGGACTGACGAAGATATTTTTGGCTCACGCAAATCAACAATTAATGCAAAAGAATTTCGCGAAATGTATAATGACAAATCTCTTCCTGATTACTATTCAATTCTAAATATATCTGATAATGCATCATCCTTAGAGATTAAAAACCAATATAGAAAATTAGCAAAACAATTTCATCCTGATAGAAATAAAGATTCGTCGGAGAAAAAAATGGCAGAAATTAATAGCGCATATGAAGTATTATCTGATAAAAAACTAAAAGAAGAGTATGATAAATTCTATAAATTAATCTGATTTAATTTTAAAGTCTTTTATTGATAAATATAGTACAACCTTTGAAGAGTTTTGCATACTGTTTGTTAAATTTGTAACAAGGAAAATCTTTTTTCCATCACCAATTTCTGCTTCTAGATATATATCAAGAAATGATTTGTTTGGCCCTAACATTGCTTTTGTAAGGTGATCTGTTATATCAGTGTCAAAAAAAACAGCTTCTATTTTTCTCTCTTTTAGATCGGCTACATAAACACCGCCTCTTGTTGTTGGTTCTGTAACAGGATTTTCAGCTTGAAAAATCCTTGTTTTATTAATAGGAAAGACTTTGTCAGAAATAAGTAAATTAAATCTCGCACTATTTTTTTCCACGATTAATCCTAAATCATTTTCATTCATGATTATTGCTATAATTGGTCAAAAAATATATGTTATACAGTTCTGATATGTGTATGGCAGAATCAATCTCAAAAGATCAATTAAAAGAAACTCTAAACGAATATGTGATAATTGATGTCAGAGAACCAGATGAAATTGAGAATGGTGTAATTGAAAATTCGCGGAATATGCCACTGGGATTAGCTATTCGAAATGCAAAAAAGGGTAATATTGAAGAATTAAGAGACAGGAAAATCTGTGTTTACTGCGCGTCTGGATATCGTGGGAATATAGCTGCAGATGAATTAGCAAAAGCAGGTTTTTCCGCAGTAAACCTGAAAGGCGGTTATATGGCATGGACTGGATAATAAACTGAATAACTGAAAAATTTTTAGAAAGAAAATAAATAAAAAATCAGATCCAATCAATCAGATTGCTTATATACACCGTTTCGCTACCTGTACTAGTGAATCTCAAACACAAAAGCACATTACCAATATTGGCAAGTATGATGCTAGTAGCATCATTAGTATATGCTCCAGCAGCATTTGCAGCTGAAGGATTGTCAATAGAAGCAGATGCTGTTGAAGGTTCAACAACAATCACCATCACAGGAACCGCTAGTTCTTCTGGTGCCATAACACTAATGGTTATTGCGCCAAATGGGAATGTAGTTGCTGTTGATCAGCTTAACGCTGGCTCTGATGGTTCATTCTCTTCGACAATACAGGTTGGCGGTCCATTATGGAGCCAAGATGGTGTTTATACAATAAACGCTCAGCAAGGCTCTGCGGCAATCAATAAAGATTCTGTTGAGGTAGAAATTGCTGAAGGTGCGGTAGTACCGGAATTTGGTACAATAGCATCACTAGTTCTAGTTGTTGCAATTACTTCAATTGTAATACTATCTGCAAAAGGCAGACTTAGTTTCACACCTAGAATCTAACCTGTCACCGCTTTTTCTTTCATTTTTACTAACGTTAGTTAAGCTTCATAATACCCACCTTAGTAAAAATATTAAATTTGGATATAGAAAAATTTCAAAATGATGTTTATGCAATTAGCGAACTTCTTTCAGCTCAACTGGATGAAGAGAATGTGCCAAAACTCAATTTTGTTCGTCAAAGGCTAATTGACATGTATAAGGAAAATTTGGTAAAAATAAACCACTCAGTTCTAGAAATAATATGTGCGTCAGAACTAATTGCACACGGTTATTCAGTTGACGTTGAAAAATCTGTCTCAAATTTACTTACATGTGATATTTTTGCAGCCAAAGGTGAAAATACAGCCATAATAGAAATTGAGACTGGATTTACTCCTCCCGAGCATGCACTAGACACGGTTGATTACTATGCAGCAAGAATTCTGAGCAAAATTGCCAGATATAGTCAGCATTGTGTAAAGTTCTCACTTGCTACACCAGTTGTTAATGTCTTACCAATTTCAAAATTATTTCTTCTACCACCAAATGCAAGAAAAAATGAAGATGTGAGGAGATTGAAAAATCTTTGTGACAGATTCTACAAAAACCCCAAGATCAAATTTGAAGATATCCTAAATGCGCGTATTCATTCAATATATCTCATAAATACAGATAAGGGATTTGCAAAAGAATTAGATCCAGAAGCATATCTTGAGATGACAAAAGAAGTAATATCTAAAAGTGAAATTGATCTTTAAATTTTTCAGAAAGATGATCATTTTCTCATAAGGTTTAATACATGTTCATCTAGGACTATCGCCATATGACTAAATACAAGTCCACTGAACAAGTATTGAAAATCATAAGCGATAAAAATAAGATCCGAAATTTTGGTGTAATCGCTCACGTAGATCATGGTAAGACCACAATGAGTGATAGTCTTTTGGCACATTCCGGAATCATTTCGCCATCTACAGCTGGTACTGCACTTGCTATGGATTCAATGAAGGCAGAACAGGAAAGAGGAATTACTATCGTTCAAGCAAATGTCACATTACATTATCAGGAAGGAGAAAATGATTACGTCATTAATATGATTGATACACCAGGACATGTTGATTTCTCTGGACGTGTAATTCGAAGTCTTAGAGCAATCGACGGTTCAGTTGTTGTATGTGATGCGGTTGAGGGAATCATGACCCAAACTGAGACTGTTACTAGAATGTCTCTTGAGGAAAGAGTGAGACCTGTTCTGTATATTAACAAAATTGACCGGTTAATCAAGGAACTAAGATTAACACCTGAAAAGATGCAAGAAACACTTGCAAATGTTGTATCTAACTTTAACGAATTAATAGATACGTACGCTGAAGACGAGTATAAAGAAAAATGGAAAGTCTCTATCCAGGACGGTAGCGTCACTTTTGGCTCTGCAAAAGATCGATGGGCAATTAACGTTGATATTATGCAGAAAAAAGGCGTCACCTTCAAAGATGTAATTGATGCATATTCTGATTCTGGTAAAGTTGAAGACTTGGTCGAGAAGGCACCACTTGCTGACGCTGTTTTAGGAATGGTTGTAAAACATCACCCACCACCACATGTAGCGCAAAAATACAGAGTACCAAAAATTTGGAAGGGTGATTTAGATTCTGATATTGGAAAATCTATTCTCAACTGTGATGATAATGGCCCAACCGTAATGATGATTGTTAATATGACAATTGATCCTGCTGCAGGACCTGTTGCAATAGGCAGATTATTTTCAGGTACGATAAAAGATGGCCAAACAATTAACATTATTGATTCAAAACGTGAAGGAAGAGTTCAGTCAGTTAACTTTTTCATGTCAAATGTAAGAGAGCAAGTTGGTGAGCTATCAGCTGGCAACATCCCTGCATTATTAGGATTAACTGAGGCTCGTGCAGGACAAACAATCTCTAGCATAAAAGACACTGCAGTGTTTGAAGCATCAAAGTATGTTTCTGAACCAGTTGTTCAAATGGCAATAGAGCCAAAACATCCAAAAGATCTTCCAAAACTTGTTGAAGTGTTAAGGAAACTTACAATTGAGGATCCAAACCTCGTGATAAAAATTGACGAAGAAAGTGGTGAGACAATTATGGCAGGAATGGGCGTATTACATCTTGATGTTGCGGTGAATCTTATCAGGGATGCAAAAGTTGAGATAGTTACCTCCGAACCATTAATCAATTACAGAGAGACTATTACTGGTTCATGTGAAGCAGTAATGGCAAAATCTCCAAACCGTCACAATAAGATATTCATGCGGGTAGAACCATTAGAGCCTGAAATTGCTGAGATGTGTAGAAATGGCA
>CEVQ01020182.1_pt1 | contig 17954 bp, 15 predicted proteins | sample 356551 | NCBI WGS metagenome assembly CEVQ01 (sample SAMEA2623756, study PRJEB7988) | marine metagenome | biome: marine biome (ENVO:00000447); feature: mesopelagic zone (ENVO:00000213); material: "saline water (ENVO:00002010), including plankton (ENVO:xxxxxxxx)" | depth 250 m | reverse complement strand
GCAAATAGCACTTTATTAGATTACCGAATGCCTATTGCTATGGATGTCCCTTTAATTGAGACGGTTATCGTAGAAGTTCCAAATCCAGGTCATCCTTATGGAGTTAGAGGAGTTGGAGAAGTTAACATCGTACCTCCTCCAGCTGCAATTGCAAATGCAATCAATAATGCAATGGGATTAAGAATGACAGAACTACCCATGAAGCCCAATAAATTAATAGAGTTAATCTGGGGAAATAAACAAAAATAACTTTGAAAGAGGTTTATTATGACTACATATGAACGTAATGTAATTTTAGAAACAGGTAAATATGACTCTATCGGTAAACGTCCAGTACGTCACGATGGTCATGACAAAGTCACTGGTAGAGCACAATATGGTGCTGATTATTATCTTGTTGGAACACTGCATGCTAAAGTTTTACGTAGTCCTCACGCTCATGCTCGCATTATATCTATCGACACTTCAAAAGCTGAAAATCATCCTAATGTTCGTGCAGTAGTTACAGCAGCAGACCTACCTACATCAAAACCTGGAGAAACTATCGAAATTCCAGAAATGGGTGATTCTATTTTAAAGTATCTAAGAGGAAATATCTTAGCATCAGATAAAGTGGTTTATAAAGGTCATGCAGTTGCTGCAGTTGCTGCAACTGATCCCCATGAAGCAGAGGAGGCTTTGAAACTTATTGATGTTCAATATGAACCATTACCTCCTATACTAACAGCTCCAGAGGGTATGATAAAAAATGCGCCCATTATTCATGACGATCTAGAAACAAAGGAATTAGGGAAAAATATATCTGGAAAAACTAATGTTTCTGTTCATTTACAAGACAAATTGGGAGATGCCCAAAAAGGATTTTCTGAAGCAGATGTGGTGATTGAAAGAGAATTCAATACAGCTACAGTACACCAAGGTTATATTGAACCCCATAATGTTACAGCTTTATGGAATAAAGATGGAAGAGTAAGTATATGGTGTAGTACTCAGGGGTCATTTACTGTTCGTGATACAGTTGCTGCAATTTTAGATCTTCCTGTATCACAAGTCAAAGTTACACCTATGGAAATTGGTGGTGGGTTTGGTGGCAAAATCCCCGTATATGTTGAGCCAATAGCAGCATTATTATCAAAGAAAACTGGACTACCGGTAAAAAATATTATGACTCGAACAGAAGTATTTGATAGTACTGGTCCTACTCCTGGATCATATGTCAAAATTAAAATCGGTGCTAAAAACACTGGAGAGATAACTGCAGCACAAGCATATATGGCTTATGAAGCTGGAGGTTTCCCTGGTGGCATGATAGAAGCTGGAACAAAATGTGTTTTTGCTGCATATGATGTACCTAATCTTCACATAGATGGGTATGATGTAATCGTTAATAAGCCCAAAACAGCTGCCTATAGAGCTCCAGGAGCTACAAATGCAGCATTCGCAACAGAATCTGTTGTTACAGAAATTGCTGAAACAATTGGAATGGACCCTATCGATTTTAGATTAAAAAATGCTGCTAAAGAAGGTACGCGTAAACATGACGGAACACCAAATCCTAAGATTGGTTGTATCGAAGTATTAGAAGCTATGAAAAATCATCCTCATTATCAAGCTCCTCTAGAAAAAAACGTAGGACGGGGAATTGCAGTTGGATACTGGTTTAATGTTGGGTTACCTTCATGTGCGCAACTTAATGTTAATACTGACGGAACTGTCAGTCTAATAGAGGGATCCACAGATATTGGAGGATCTCGAACATCTCTATCTCAACAAGCTGCTGAAGTTCTTGGTATACCTGTAACAGATATTCATCCAAGCGTAGTTGATACTGACTCTATTGGATTTACCGGAGTTACTGGAGGTAGTCGAACTACTTATGCTACTGGCTGGGCTGTTTACAAGGCAGCAGAAGATGTTGTAAATCAGATGACTGAACGTGCGGCTAAACTATGGGGAATTGACATAGAAGATGTAAGCTACAATAAAGGCACTCTTACATCAAAAAATGGTGATCACTCAATATCATTCAAAGAATTAGCTGCAGAATTAAATGATACTGGAGGTCCAATTGCAGGAAATGGTGCAGTTAACCCAAAGACTGAAGGTGCATCATACGCTGGTAATATAGTGGATGTAAAAGTTGACCCAGAGACAGGTAAAGTTGATGTAGTACGTTTTACAGTAGTTCAAGATGCTGGAAAAGCTATTCATCCTAGCTATGTTGAAGGACAAATGCAGGGAGGATCAACTCAAGGTATTGGGTGGGGCCTTAATGAAGAATATTTTATGACTGACGAAGGACGTATGGCAAATAGCACTTTATTAGATTACCGAATGCCTATTGCTATGGATGTTCCTTTAATTGATACAGTTATAGTAGAAGTACCAAATCCTGGTCATCCTTTCGGAGTAAGAGGTGTTGGAGAAGCAAATATCGTACCTCCTCCAGCTGCTCTGGCTCATGCAATTTATAGTGCAACAGGATTTCGGCCAAATCGATTACCTATGAGCCCCCCTAACCTTATAAAAGTTTGGGGAAATAATAACGGTAGATGAAGCAATTCTCTATGGCAACTGTTTTTATTCCTACACTAATGCAAAAAATGTCTGACGGTAATATAACTGTTGATGTAAAAGGTACTACTGTCCGTGAAGTCATTAACAATTTAGATTCAACCTACCCTGGTTTTAAAGAACGACTCATTGAAGGATATAAGATAAAGTCTCATATCTCAGTTGCTGTAGACGGTATAATAACCCCTATAGGATTATTAGAAAAAGTTTCTCCAACTAGTGAAGTACATTTTTTACCAGCTATAAGCGGAGGATATATTTAAAATGAATTTTCAACAATACAACGGACTAGTCGTCCCAACCATTACTCCATTCACATCAGATGAAAAAATTGATGAAAAATCTCTGAGAAATCTAATTAGTTTTCTTATTTCTGAAGGAGTTCATGGCCTTTGGATTGCCGGAACTTCTGGTGAATTTTCTGCTATGCAAGATTCAGAAAGATTAAAATCTCTCGAAATTGCCATAGATGAAACAAAAAAACGAGTACCTATTATATTTAATATTTCTGCTACAAGTACCAATTTAGCTATAAATCTTGCAGAAAAAGTAAAACTACTTGAAATACAAGGAATTGCATTAACCCCTCCATATTACTTTAACAGTCCTCAAAATGAATTACTCGAACATTATAGAAAAATTAATGCAGTATGTCCTAATATCCCTTTATGGATATATAACATTCCTCAAACTGTCAAAACAGTTGTCTCAGTTGAAACTGTTATACAATTAGCAAAGGAAGGCGTTGTACAGGGAATAAAAGACAGTTCAGGTGATGGAGAATATTTTTCTGAAATCGTTACATCTTGTCACTTAAATAATATTAAATTGAATAAATTCCTTGGGACACACCACCGAATTGGTACAGCAAGCAACGTGGATGCAGATGGAATTATTCCTGGTACTGGTAATGCTATTCCCAAAATAATTGTAAATGCATGGGATTCAAGTATATCTAATGACGTGAGTTCATTAAATTCTGCTATTAAAAAAATAAGTGTGTTTTCTGGCTTCACTAAATTTGCTGTCGGAAAAGGTCGTACTCAAGCAAATTTAGGAATTATCAAAGCAACATTGGAAATCAAAGGTATTATTAAAAATAGTTCCCTCTCAGCACCTCTTGAATCTCTAACCGACCAGGAGAAAATACACCTTGAAAAGGCTCTAAAAGAAAACGATTTAATTTAACATTTTTTTTTTAAAAATCTCAATAATACATAGGATTTATGATAGAATAAATTATTATGAATCAAAATGATTTTGCTTTCTCTGATTTTGCGAATAATAAATTTTATTCTGCAGTTAATAAAACTCTAATCGAATTAGCTGATCTTTCTAATGAAAAACGTGTGGTAGATCTTGCTTGCGGAACAGGTATGGTAACTAGGCAAATTGCTAACACACTGAAAGATGCCAAGGATTCTGTAATAATTGCAATGGATCATTCACAAGACATGCTGAAAATTGCTGCTGACGAATTAAAAGACATATCATCGACTGCTGTAGAATTTGTTGAAAGCAAAGTGGAACAAATCTCTGAAAAAATAAAAGATCAAGTTGATGTAATTTTCTTTTGTAATGCTATTCATTATGTGTCTAATAAAGATGAAATACTTAATGAAATTAATAATTTATTACGTGTAGGAGGCAAGCTAGCTTTAAATACATCATTTTATAATGGTGCTCATCCTCCAGAAACTGAGTTATTTGCACGTAAATGGATGATTAAATCACTAAGAACTTTAAAAAAAGAATACGGATTAAAACCAGAAAAAACAAACAAAGTAGAATCAAGGAAACAACTTACAATTTCAGATTATGAAGAGCTACTTCAAAAACACGGTTTTGCTATAAAAACACAAATAGTTAATAAAATACCTGTTCCTTTAAAAGGATGGATAGATATTAGTACATTTAAAGACTTTATCTCAGGTGTAATGCCCGGAGTTCCACTTTCGGAAGCTAGTAAATGCCTCACAACAGCAGTTACTCAAACTTTTGAGGATCTAAATACAACAACAATACCTCGTAATTGGTTAAATATCATAGCTGTTAAACAGTAATATATAAAATTAAACTGAATTCATTAGAAAGGATTATATTGGAAACTAAAGATTTACATAATCTAACTTTAGATAAAAGGATTATTGATGGAAAGAATGTAAAGAAATTACGTAGAAATGGATTTATTCCAGCCAATATATTCGGGTTAAACTCTGAATCTGAATCTGTTCAAATTGAATCTTCAGTATTAGCTGAAACACTAAAGAAAGTACAAAAATCAACACCTATTCTAATTCAAAAAAAAGGTGATTCTGACAATGTAGTTTGCTTTATTGAAGAAATCCAACGTCACCCAATTACTGAAGAAGTGCTCCATATATCATTTAAAAAAGTTGACACAAAAAAACCTATCAAATTATCAATTTATACGTCAATAACCGGAGAAGCTCCTGGTGTGAAAAACTTAGGTGGAATTCTTCTGCAACCATTAAATTATTTATCAATTAAAACTCTCCCACTAGAAGTACCGTCATCTATAGTGATTGATGTTTCTTCTTTAGAAGAAATCGGTAATTCAATTTCTGTCAAGGATATTGCCGAAGAATATAATTGTGAATTTTTAGATGAACCTTCTTCTACGATTGTTCGAATTGTACCTCCAAGAATAGAAGAGGAAGTTGAAGAGGAAGTTGATGAGGAACTTGAAGGTGAAGAAGGTATGGAACTTGAAGGTGAAGAAGGTACAACAGAATCAGAAGATTCATCAGAAAACCAAGATACTACTCAATAAGTTATTATCTTGACCTAAAGATTTCATATTATTGTTTAATCTTTAATCCCTGATATGTATATATTAAAAAATATTCTTACTATGAGGAAAATACATCATGAAAAAAAATAACGCTAAGGCTAAAATGTTACGTGGTGAACTTGCTATTGGAGGAGAGGTAAACCTAGGATCATTACTTTCTACCGAAAATGTTGCTGATATGGGATTTGATTTTATTTCCGTAGACAACCAACATGGCAGCTGGAATGAACTGACTACAATGCAGGCATTTAGAAACTCTGCACTATACGGAGTAACACCAATGACAAGAGTCCGGACTAATGAATACAGTACCATTGGTAGAATGCTTGATATGGGAGCATTGGGCTTAATAATTCCAATGGTTGAAACTAGTGAACAAGCACAGGCTGCTGTAGATGCTACACGGTATCCTCCAGAAGGGAAAAGATCAGGAGGAAATTTTGCGACATCTTTTCACGGTGAAAATTATTTTGAGGAAGCTAATGATGAAATCTTTTTATCAATTCAAATCGAAACTGCCTTAGGCTTAAATAATGCTAAAGAAATTATGTCTACAAAAGGGATTGATGGATGTTGGATAGGTCCTTTTGACTTAGCTGAATCTTTAGGGATACCCTTTAATTCACCAGAACATTTTGATGCTATCGAACACATCATTAATGTATGCAAAGAAACAAATAAAATTCCAGGAATTTCATGTGGTCCTCCTAATTTTTCTACAGATCAATGGATAGAAAAAGGTTGTTTATTTGTCACTGCAGGTAATGATCAAATGTGGATGATAGATGGAGCTAAAAATACAATAAAAGAACTGCAAACTTATTGGCAACCTAATAATTCTGCTACCCCAAAATCTTATTGAAAATAAGAGATGCTTAGCTAGATATTAATAGCTAAAATAACAGATGAAATCAAATAATTTGTCCCAAATTACTGATATTTTAGCTTCAATGCCAGAATATCAAAAACTGATAAAACAATTAAATAAAAAAAGTTTTGATATTTCTGCTCAATTGTTACCTGAAGGATTTATTCCTTTTATTAATTTAATAATATCTAACTTAGATTACACAAAATTAGTTATTGTTCCTGATATTACTACATCTGAATGGATTGAATCTGAATTAAATCATTGGAATAACACAGATTATCCTATTTTATTTTTACCAGAACCTGAAACAGTCCCATATGAAATGTCAGATCCAAGATCGAGGTTAACTCAACAATATTTATCACGCTTATCAACAATTGATACAAATCAAAATTTTCCAGTAACAATAGTACTATCTCTACCTACACTATTAAGAAAAATCATTGATCCTAAAATATACAAAGCAAATACTATAACACTAAAATTGAACCAAGAAATTTCAATGCAGGCTATGACTGAATCATGGCAAAACAGTGGGTATGAACGAACAAATATAGTTGAATCATTAGGTTCTTTTTGTACTAGAGGTGGGATTATCGATATTTTCCCCACATCTACAAAGACACCAATTCGTATTGAACTACTTGGTAATCAAATCGAAAGTATCCGAAGTTTTGATCCATCTACTCAAATATCAATTGAGCATTTACAATCAATCACCATTCCACCTGCTCGAGAAATATTACCAAATTTTGAATCCTCTATTATTAACAATCCAGAAGATTTCTCAAAATCCAATCAAAAAAAAATTGAAGATCACATTAATTCATTTTTATCTGCATCAATTCTTGATTATTTACCCCAATCTTCTTTGATCATTTCTATTAATCCAGCTGAACAAATATCTATCGGGGGAAAAACAAAAGACCGGTTCGAAGAATCAAAACCAGCATACTATCCTGACACAATTTTTTCTTGGAATATAATTCAGAAAGAACTCTGCAAATATAACAAATCTATAAATATCTCTACTACTACTACATCTATAGATGAATTATCAATTCCTGTCTTACAATCACCTGTTTTTTCTAGCAATATTAATGAATTTGTTAATTATGTAGATATACAATCCAAAGAAGAAAAACAGATTTTTGTCCATACTACTTCTCCAAATCGAATTAAAAGTATTCTGCAAGAAAATTTATCAATATCTCAAAAAGAGAATGATAGTTCAAAATTAATTATAAATGGACAATTTGTAACTATACTAGAAAACTCAAATACATCTTGTCCGTCTGGTTTAATTATTAAACATTCAGCTAATGACATAATATTACTCACAGATAAAGAAATTTTCGGGAGGTCATATTTACAACAAAAATCTTCTTCTACCTCTTCGAACATTAAAACAGAAGAAGGAACTCGCTCATTAACTAAATTTTTGGAAGGTGATTATGTTGTACACAACGATCATGGAATTGCAAAATTTATTGGATTAGGCACACCCCCTAGTACAAATAATCCTGCAGAACATGTAATTCTAGAATATGCTCATAATGACAAACTCTATGTACCCCTAGAGTATATCAATCGGATAACACCTTATGTTGGAATGAGTGATCACAACCCATCTTTATCACTACTGGGAGGACAACAATGGGAAAAATCTCAACAGAAAGTCCGTGAATCTATGGAATCCATAGCATCAGATCTACTGCAATTATATGCAGATAGAAACCTTAACACTACTGATCCAATAGACTCAGATTCCCCTTGGCAATCAGAACTAGAAGATTCTTTCCCATATACAGAAACTTCTGACCAACTATTGGCAACAGAAGATGTTAAAAAAGATATGGAACAAACTAAACCTATGGATCGATTAATTTGTGGAGATGTTGGATTTGGCAAAACTGAAATAGCCATACGAGCCGCATTTAAAGCCGTAATGGACAATAAACAAGTTGCAATTTTAGTTCCAACTACAATTCTTGCTGAGCAACACTATACTACTTTTTTAGAAAGATTAGCTCCTTATCCCATAACTATAGAATCCCTTAGTCGGTTAAAATCAACAAAAATTCAACAAAATATCCTTACTAAAATAAAATCAGGTCAATTAGATATTTGTATAGGAACGCATAGACTAGTTCAAAAAGATGTCGTATTTAATAATTTGGGATTAGTAATTATTGATGAAGAACAACGATTTGGTGTGACTCATAAAGAAAAACTCAAACAACTGAAAAATAATGTGCATGTTTTAACTTTAACAGCAACTCCAATACCAAGGACATTACATCTTGCATTAAGTGGAATTCGGGACATTAGTAAACTTAGAACTCCTCCTGAACACCTTAAACCTATAAAAACTTACTTGGTAAAATCTGAAAAGAATGGTTCAAACAACTTCTTAAAGGAAGCAATTTATCGAGAACTAGATCGTCAAGGACAAATCTTTATACTACATAACCAAATACCTGAAATACCTGTCATATTTCAACAAATTCAAGGATTAATACCCGACGCTAAGATAGGTATAGCTCATGGACAAATGGATAAAGATAATCTCGCAAAAACTATGAAAGCTTTTTCTAATAAATTGATTGATATATTAATATGTACCACCATAATTGAATCTGGACTTGATATACCTAATGCAAATACCCTCATAATCAATAATGCAGAAACGTTCGGATTATCACAGCTTTATCAACTGAGAGGAAGAGTTGGACGATCTCAAAGAACAGGATATTGTTATTTAGTAACAAAAGACAATCAAACTATTTCAAATATTGCATCAAAAAGAATTAATACTATAGTTAATACCACGACTATTGGATCAGGTTTTGAAATAGCTCTAAGGGATCTCGAAATTAGAGGTACAGGCAACATACTAGGTCTGGAACAAAGTGGATATATTCATTCTATAGGCCTAAATCTATACACTGAGTTACTGTATCAAACAGTTACACGTACAAAAGAAAGAGAGTCTCAATCGATTAATATAATGCCTCTCAAATCTACTGTTAAGCTAAATTTATCTTCGTATATACCAGAAGATTATATTCAGGATATTTCTATCAGAATAGAAATCTATCAAAAGATAGCTGATATTAACAACAATCAAAATATTAAGAATTTGGAATTAGAATTAAAAGATCGCTTTGGGAAATTACCAATTCCTCTAGAAAATATGATTTACATATCTATACTTCAAATTGAATCTACTAAAGCAGAAATTAAATCAATAATTCAAAAAAACAACACAATAACCATCCGTATTTATAAGCCTGTTATTAAAAAAATTGAAAATTACTTACAAAAATCTAATTTACCCATTTTATTCAAATCCAATCAGATTATATTAGATATTAATCAATACAATGCAAACCAATGGATGCAAGTCCTCCAAGAAATAATTCAAAAACTTAATACTCAATCATTTAACAACTAAACTTAATAAAGAGGTTAAGTCCGAAATTCTTGGAGCAAGAACAAAATCCATATGATAATTGTACCGATCTATCAAAACTGGACTCATTCCTACATTCAAAGCACCTTGTATATCACTTTCAGGATTATCTCCAACATAATATGAATTAGATGCATTTGTTTCCATACGTTCTAGTGCTAAACTAAAAATCTGAGGGTTTGGTTTCATTACTCCTGCTTCTCTAGAAGTAACTATAGTTGTTAAATATTTATCTACATTCATTTTCTGAATTGTTGGAAACAAATCTACTTCTAAATTTGTAATTATACCCAGTTTAAAATTTAATGATTTCAGTTTAATTAAGATTGGAATTACATCATTGTACAAAGTAGCATCTTGTGGCTCCATACGCACACGTTCAAAAATTTGCCCAGCTATATCAAGTGGAACTTCAACACCACTACGCGACAAAATTAACTGCTCATATTCAGAAAAAAATTGATCCTTTTCCTTATCGGTCCGTGCAGAAATTGGTTTCTTACTATTTTCTTTGCTTAAAAAAAGATCTGCTAAAATATAACCTTCTTCAATATCTTTCCTAGATACTTGAATATTGAAATCAGCACAAGCAGTAGCTTGAAGTTCATACCTAGACTTTTGGAATCCAGCTAAAGTACCATAGAAATCAAAAAATATAGTATCATTCATACTTAAGTATTATAGTACTTTTATTGCAGGACAATCTAATTTGTAATATTGAATTTTAATTATGATGAAACCAGGCAAACTCCCTCCAAAATTATTACAACAACTTCTTGATAAAATCTCATTTGCAGAGCCTTCTGTTTTATTAGGACCAAAAATTGGAGAAGATGCAGCTGTATTAAATACTACTAGCTCAAAATACCTAGTGGTCACTACTGATCCAATTACATTTGCTACTGACAAGATCGGATGGTATGTGGTAAATATAAATGCAAATGATATTGCAGTAATGGGTGGCGATCCCAAATGGCTCTTAATAACTTTACTACTACCGCAAACAATTAATAAAAAAACTATCGATGATATTTTCTCTCAAATAATAGATACAGCTAGTAATCTAGGTATTACATTAGTAGGAGGACATACAGAAATCACTCCAAATATTATTTCTCCTATTGCAGTTGGAACATTAATAGGAGAAGTTTCAAAAAATCATGTTGTTAGAACTCAAGATGCTAAGCCAAAAGATGCAATAATACTAACAAAAAAAATAGCACTAGAAGGAACTTCGATAATAGCACGTGAATTTCCTAAAAAACTCAAATCTTTAGGAATTGGGAAGGATATTATCCAGAAAGCAAAAAAGTTTATCTCATATCCTGGTATTAGTGTAATTAAAGAAGCAAATATTGCAAGAGATTTCAAATATGTTCATTCAATGCATGATCCCACAGAAGGAGGATTATCTACAGCATTGATTGAGCTTGCAATTGCCTCTAACACAGGACTAATGATAGATGCTAAAAAAATTCAAATTGCCCCTGAATCAAAACAGATTTGTAAAGCATTAAATATAAATCCAATGGGTCTACTATCTTCTGGTTGTTTAATAATTACAATTCCTGAAAAAAACAGTAGCGAATTAATAAAGATTTTTGAAAACCACAACATTGAATCTTATGAAATCGGTCACTTAACTGCAAAACCAAATGAATACAAATGGATCTCTAAATCTGGTATTGAAGACATACCTATTTTCAAAAATGATGAACTAACAAAATGTTTTGAAACACATACTTAATTACTCTGTACATTGTTTGGCTCCTCTATTTTCTGAATGCTAGACTATATTCACAAAGGGTTTATCCTCTTCGCCCTCGGTCCTCGTCAGTCAGAAACGGCTCAACCTTCCTTACGAATTCAGCTACAGATTCCTCAACACTGACTCCACTGGTTTGGATCGCCAACTTTTGGTTCAGTTCTGATTCATCGTACTGCTCCTCAAACAGACCTATTACCTTCTCGACGTCATTTTCTCTGGGTATGTGGCCGGGCCGTGGATTGGAGAGCATTCGCTCACGAATCGCTTGAGGTGAGGACTTCAGTAACACCAGTACATACTCCGGAGCTACTTCAAGGAGTGCTCTATCCCATTCTCGCACTCGTTGCCGACGGTCTGAGAAAGACCCAGGCTCACCATACCCGTAATACATCGGCGCATAGACGGCCTCAGGATAGTGCAGACCGACTTCGATACTGTCCCGAAGAACTGCCCCTTTAAAGACATCCCGTGTAATATTGCTGGGGTGCATGTGACGCCATACCATGATGCGTTGCGCCTGCTCCAAAATCCACGGTTTTAGAGCTCGTACATCCGCCGCCCGCTCCTCTGTCAGTTTTTCGCTTCCGTAGTCACTACCGAGGTGAGCATACCGCCCCTCCTCTGGTATAACTGCTCCCGGACCTAAAATAAAACATTTGGTTGGATCCTGATCGGATATATCAGGGTATACCCAATGATCGTGGATGCGGACACCACTGGCTGAAAACTCCTTGAGTATCCAGTCACCTATCGCAAGGGCCATAGTAGTTCCACCCGAATACTCACACCCAATAAGAATTAGTCTCATACCACCTACCTCCTGTTACCAAAGCTATTTTTTGTTTCAATTGCATAATTAGTAACTAACAACTATTTGTTAATATTATTTTCAATCATATAATTTATACTATAAACTCTATACTATGTACACAAATCAACGTAAAGATAAAATTATGTAACAACTTTAAAAATACTTGGAGAGATTATGCTCTTAATGGCTTGATCAAGTTGTTAATAAGAACTTGTGTTATTTAGTCTATTTTAACTGCTTTTAAAAACACATACCTAATCAATACATTATTTGTTTGACTCAACTATTTTCTGAATGCTAGACTAAAATATATTCCTATTTAATGGTTGCTATCTTTCACCAATTATAGAATTAATAATTCTTTTGATCTTAAAACTTTATACAGTTAAGGAAGGTAAATTTGGATAAAAATCAACCCAAAAATGCTATGATCGTTGTTGCACATGCAGATGATGCTGAATATGGTTGTTCAGGTACTGTAGCTATGCTAACAAAAAAAGGCATTGACGTTACCTATGTCATATGTACAGATGGGAGTAAAGGAAGCAGCGATCCTGAAATGACTTCCGCTAAATTAATTAAATTAAGAAAAAAAGAGCAATTAGATGCAGCAAAAGTCTTGGGGTTGAAAGATGTTGTATTCCTTAATTATCCTGATAGTTATCTAGAACCATCACTAAGTTTAAGACATGATATTGCTCAAGAAATCAGACGTTACAAACCAAATATTGTTATAACTACATACCCTTCTCGCAATTTATCTACTCATCATGGAATTGGAGGTCATCCTGATCACATCGCTGCTGGAGAAGCAACTTTATCAGCTGTATTTCCTACTGCTCGCGATAGATTAACATATCCAGATATGCTAAAAAAGGGATTGCTTCCTCATAATGTATCAGAAGCATGGGTAATAGGAGCTCCAGATCCAAACTTATGGATAGATGTTACCCCCTATATTAATATATCATTCGAAGCTCTCTCACAACATAGATCACAAATCCAATCTATTACCAAAAAAGATGGATTTACAAGAATGAAGCGCTGGCGTCAAGATGTTGCTTCAGAAACATCTTTTACTTATGCAGAGTCATTCAAAAGAATAATGATGGACGAATCCATTGAAATACCCCACAATTATTTATACAAAGAACCCTGTATATAGTAATTTAAAGATATTTAAGAATACTTCACCTATAAATTCTTGATATCCAGACTACTATTACGTAAACTATTTTAGTATTTAAAATAATAATTTTAAACAAAATGTTTGACTACTATAGATATATTTTCACAACAAGACAAATAATAAGAAGTGAAATCATTTTCGCTGTATTATGCTGTATCTTATTAACAATTGCTTGCAGCAATACTGAAACGAAAACAAATACTAATACTACCATTACAAATCCTGCAACAGATTCTTCATCTATAAAAAATAGCTCTGATACAGATAAAAAAATTATTGAAAATAATTTTGAACATGTCACAACTTTATCTAAAACAGCCACTTCTTTTGATATTACTGCTGGAACCAGTAATGAAATTTATGCAGCATTAAAAGAAGAGTACGATTTATTTGTTTTACACTCTACTAATGGTGGATTATCATTCGATCCTCCTATTAAATCAAACAAAAAAGCTTTAATTACTGGATTAACCTCTGATCGCCCTGCTATTGCCGCTTCAGATAATGGATCTGTAGCTGTAACTTGGACAAATGGTCAAGAATATGCACGTATCTGGTATTCGCTTTCACAAGACTACGGACAAACATTTGATCGTAGTTTTGTATTATCTTATCGTGACCCAAAACCCTTAACTGGATTTTCAGAAATATCGTTTGATAGTAATAAAAACCCGGTAACTTCATGGATTCAAGAAGGTGGTATTAGGGTGTCACAATCCTTTGATGGAGGTGAATCATTTTCAATTGAAAGCGGTGTTGATTCAGAAGTTTCATCATGTACAAAAGCATCTATTGCTTCTGCTGAAAATGATTACATTCTAGTCGCATACAGAGATCGAGAACTATTAGACAACAAACCAATACGTCCTATAAAATTAGGGATTTCTACTGATTTTGGTCAAGTTTTTGGAAAACGTCAATTTGTTTCAGAAAACCATTGGGACATAGAAACATGTCCTTATGCTTTCCCATCAATCCAATATTATAAAGATAATGTGTATATAATTTGGATGGATGGTGGAGTACAAGATAATACTTCATTAACCAATATTTGGTTCGCTAAATCAACTTTAAACAGTCAATATTTTTCAATTATACAACTGAATAAAATTCCTCAACGACATTCTCATCCTTCGATAACTGTATCCTCAAACGGAGAATTACACATTATATGGGCATCTCGAGAATCAGATAAAGCCGTAATAAAATATGTTTCATCAAAAGATGGTATTGATTTCAGCAATCCTATTAATATAGTTAGCAGTAACGATGGATCAAATAGAAGAACACCTACTCATCCTACTATTATTAGTGACAAAGCAGATAATATTTATGTCGGATGGTCTGATGCAATTGGAACACATATAGGACAACTGAAGAAACAGGTCACTCAATAAATTAATATTTAGATATGGATTCTTTTAATCTTAAAAATAAAGTTGCTCTAATTACCGGTGGGAATGGTGGTATAGGTCTGGGTATCGCAAAAGGTTTAGCTCTCAGTGGTGCTACTGTTGTAATTTCAGGAAGAAATGATTCCAAAACATCAAAAGCTTTATCATGGAAAAGTTCAACTAATAAAACATTAGCTTCATCAATTACTATGGATGTCACTAATGAAAAATCGATTGTGGAAGGAATTCAATCAATCAAAGACAAATTCGGGAAAATTGATATATTAGTAAACAATGCTGGGATAAATATACGTAAAGCTCCTGAAGAATATAATCTAACTGAATGGAACTCAATAATTTCGACTAATCTTACCGGTGTGTTTCTATGCAGTCAAAAAGTATACCCATTAATGGTAGCAGCAGGTCATGGAAAAATAATAAATATTGGATCAATGACATCAGTTTTAGGTATAGGGGTTACAGCAGCATATTCATCATCTAAAGGTGGCGTAGTTCAATTAACAAAAAGCCTTGCCTTAGCTTGGGCAAAAGATAATATTCAAGTAAATACGATTCTACCAGGATGGATTGAGACTGATCTAACTGCTCCTCTACAAGCTACAGATCCTATACGGTATGCCTCAATTACAAACCGCATCCCTGCTAAACGTTGGGGGCAACCTGATGATCTTGTTGGAACGGCAATTTTTCTATCAAGTAAAGCATCTGATTATGTAACCGGAATTTCACTACCTGTCGATGGTGGATATTTATCGTCCTAAATGTAGCATTAAACTGTTAATCAGTAGATGTAATTATTCCTGCATTCAAACTGCCAGTTCTATATCCTTCAAGATCTAATGACACATCTTTAAATCCCAATTTCTTAAAATATTTATTCAAAGAATTCTTAGTTACAGGCTCCAGAAGTTTTTGAAAATTAATTGGCTCTACTTCAATGCGTGCTAATTCTCCATAATGCCTTACTCGTACTACATTAATCCCTAAATTCTTGATATATTTTTCAGCTTGTTCTATTTGTGAAAGTACATCAACGGAAACTTCTTTCCCATAAGGTATTCTTGAAGCTAAACATGGTTGGGCTGGCTTATTAAAAGTTGGTAAGGACAATTCTTTAGACAATAATCTGATATCGATTTTTCTTAAAGCAACTTCCACTAAAGGACTGCGTACACCAAAATCATTAGCAGCATTCATCCCTGGCCTATAATCACCCAAATCATCAACATTAGCACCATTTACAATATATTTCAGCTGTCTATCTTCAGCGATCTTAATTAAATGTTGATACAATTCTTGTTTACAGTAATAACATCTCTTTAAATCATTAACTTTATAATTCGGATTTTTGATCTCATTGGTCTCAATAACAAGATGATTCATCTTGTTCTTTTTTGCAATAGATATTGCTCCTTTTAACTCATCTTCAGGTAATGAAGGAGATTTTGCAGTGACTACTAGTGCACGATCACCTAATGTATCTGTAGCAACTTTTGCCAAAAAGGTACTATCCACTCCTCCAGAATATGCAACTATTATAGAATTCATTTCAGAAAGAAGTTTTTTTAATTCAATTAATTTGGTATTTATTGAAAGAACAGAAGTTTCCAAACACACACCTCGTTTATAAAATCATTATGGTTATCTTATTACTTTTTGGAGATAATTTAAAACATCTTTTTGTTATATCATTTAAATTTACTAGTCTTTACGAGTCAGGATTCCTTATCTATACTTTAATTTAAAAAAAATCGCTGGCAGAAAAAAATTCATCACTAATATGCGATTTCAAAAAAAGAAAAACCTAACAACTTTATTAGACAATCTAATTATCGAAAGGTAAAAAATGAAGGACTATATACCAAGTCCAAGACAATGGGTTGCTGATCAGGTTGATTTATATGAAAAAAGTGGAGGTACAGAAGGCATAACTCTAAGAGACACAGGTCTGCCTTGTATTATAATTACCCACAGAGGTTGGAAAACAGGAGCTATAAGAAAAACACCTGTAATGACTGTCCAAGATGGCGCAAACTATGTACTCGTTGCATCAATTGGGGGAGCTCCTAAAAATCCATTGTGGTATTATAATTTAAAGAAAAATCCTTTAGTTGAAATACGAGACAGAACTAACGTTTATAATATGAAAGTTCGCGAAGTACATGATCGAGAAGAGCGCCAGCGTTTTTGGCACTTAGCTGTTTTGGCATATCCTCCCTATAAAGATTATCAAGAAAGAACAGAGAGAGTAATTCCTGTATTTATTGCCGAGCCACTTGAAGGAGTAGAAAAATAGACGAATTAACACTGCGGCAACTACTAAATAGCCTCTTGAAAGGTAACACTACAATTGACTCTGTTATCACAGAATTAAAAAAATTACCTTATCAAGATTTGGAATTTGCAAAAATTGATACTCATAGAACTCTTAGAAAAGGTGCACCTGAAGTAATATTTGGAATAAATAAGACCCCAGATCAAATTACTTCAATAGCACTTAATATACTTGAATCTGATGATCGTGTATTAATTACAAGAACAAATAAAGATACATTCACATTTTTAAAAAATAAAATTCATGATGCAACTTTTAATGAACTTGGGAAATACATTATTGTAGATAGAAAGCCTAAGAAAAAGTTAATTCCTGGAATTACAGTTGTTACAGCAGGCACAGGAGATATTCCTATTGCCCTAGAAGCTATTGCAACATGTAAATTAATGGGATGTAGTGCAAATCAAATCACCGACGTAGGAGTCGCAGGTATTCATAGACTTTTCGATAAACTCCAAGAACTGTTTGAATCAAAAGTTATTATTACAATTGCTGGGATGGATGGAGTTCTTCCTTCAGTTATAACAGGATTAGTTGATGTTCCTGTAATCTGTGTCCCAACAAGCATTGGGTATGGCTCACATTTTGGGGGACTAACACCACTTCTAACTATGCTAAATAATTGTTCACCGGGATCGGCTGTAGTAAATATTGATAATGGATTTGGGGCTGGATATATAGCCTCAAAAATTAATACTAAA
>CEVQ01358603.1_pt1 | contig 17957 bp, 19 predicted proteins | sample 356551 | NCBI WGS metagenome assembly CEVQ01 (sample SAMEA2623756, study PRJEB7988) | marine metagenome | biome: marine biome (ENVO:00000447); feature: mesopelagic zone (ENVO:00000213); material: "saline water (ENVO:00002010), including plankton (ENVO:xxxxxxxx)" | depth 250 m | reverse complement strand
CATACTAATTTAAATTGACTATATTAAAACCAAAAATAGGTGCAGTATTTCCACAGACAGAGATAGGTAACGACCCTGACGGGATAAATCAATACGTTAATGCAGTAGAGTCAATGGGATACGACCACATACTAATTTATGATCATGTTTTGGGAGCGAGTACCACAAATCGCCCAAACTGGAAGGGAGCCTATAGACTTGAGGACTCATTTCATGAAGTCATGGTTTTATTCGGTTATATATCGGCAATAACGACAAAAATAGAATTGGCAACCGGTATTCTAGTTTTGCCACAAAGAGACACAGCACTAGTGGCAAAACAGGCCGCAGAATTAGACATTCTAAGCAATGGTAGATTGCGCCTTGGAGTTGGAATAGGTTGGAATGATGTTGAATTTGAAGCCCTTAATAGTGAATTTACTAACCGTGGTGCCCGCATAGAAGAACAGGTATCTTTACTTAGAGAATTGTGGACAAACGAGTTAGTAACCTTCCAGGGTAAATGGCATGATTTAGATGATGTTGGAATAAACCCTTTACCACCGCAGAGTCCAATACCTATATGGTTCGGTGGAGCAGCAAATGCTGTTATGCAAAGGATAGGCAAAATGGGCGACGGCTGGATATACCCAGGTTATTCTCCAATCCCAGACATACAATCAAAGACTATGCTCGACTCAATCAAAAACTCTGCTAATCAAGCTAATAGATCAATTAGTCAGATTGGCATAGAAAAAATCCTATCTGAATCAGAAAAACCTAAAGAAGGATGGTCAGATGCTGGTAGTTTATGGATGGAATATGGAGCGACTCACCTGTCAATCAATACAATGGGGGCAAATTTGACATCAATTAACGGGCATCTGGATGCTTTAGAATCGTTCATTAATGAGATAATACAATAACGATAATATGAGTCTACTTAAAACCCCATTAAATAAAACACATATTGAATCTGGCGCACGGATGGTACCTTTTGCTGGCTGGAATATGCCCGTTCAATATAGTGGAATAATAGATGAAGTTAAGGCTGTAAGAAATCATTGCGGTCTATTCGATGTATCACACATGGGTAGACTAGACATACAAGGATCCTCATCCTCTGATTTCCTTAATAGAACGCTTAGCGTCGATGTTATTAAACTTAGACCAAACAGAGCTAGGTACGGCGTTATATGTAATATTGATGGCGGAATTATCGATGATTGCATTGTATATAAATTTGACTCTGATCACTTTTTACTTGTCCCTAACGCATCGAATAAAACTGCTGTTATTGATTGGTTAAATCAATATACAGCCAATACCAATGTTTCTATAACTGATATAACGAATCAGCAGGCGATGATTGCTCTGCAAGGGCCTAAGGGCGTAGAAACACTGAATACTCAAGTGAACAGCGACATATCATTATTGAAGATGTTTAATTTTACCCAAGAATCATTTGATGGAACCGAAATAATGATTGCAAGAACGGGATATACAGGTGAAGATGGCGTGGAGCTGTTTGTACCCGAGTCTAAAGCAGCACATATTTGGAATATATTAGCCAGCAATGGCGCAAAACCATGTGGACTTGGGTCACGAGATTTACTGAGGCTAGAAGCTGGGTTGCTTTTACACGGAAATGATATGGATATAACAATAAATCCTTTTGAAGCTGGTCTAGAAAAATTTGTGAATTTTGATAAAGATGATTATCTTGCAGGTCCAGCTTTAAGAAAAATTCGTTCCGACGGGCCAGATAAAAAGTTATTGGGTTTATATGTAAATGGCAACCGAGCGGCCAGACCAGGTTATGCACTAACACACGAAAATGTACAAGTCGGTCATATTACATCTGGAACTTACTCGCCAACCCTTGATAGAAATATTGCTTTAGGCTATGTTCGAACAGATCATATTGATAACAATAAATCTCTAAAATGTGATATAAGAGGACAACTCACAGATGTGGAAGTAACAGAACTACCTTTCTATACTAGAAATAATTAAAGGTGCAAATGAAGAGGTGATGTAATGAATCCTTCAGAATTTAAATATTCAGAAGAACATGAATGGGTAAATGCAGAAAATAATGGTGAGGTTATAGTAGGCATAACAGATTTTGCTGCAGATACTCTGGGAGATGTTGTGTTTGTGGAATTACCTGATGTTGGCACTGAAGTAAAGCAATTTGCAAAATTTGGAGAAATTGAATCAGTTAAAGCAGTTTCAGATCTGTTTTCACCGATAAGTGGAACGATTGTGAAGCAAAATGAAAATCTAGTATCCGAACCCGAACTAGTTAACCAGGATGCTTACGGTAATGGATGGTTAATTACGATATCTCCAACAGATTTGACGGAACTTGATAGTCTAATGTCATCCACAGACTATGCTAAATTTACGGAATCACAGTCACATTAAGTAAAAATGAGTGCTGATCAAAACACAAATTTAAAATTTTCATCCCCTTATACACCTAACACCGAGAATGATCGGGCAGAAATGCTCTCAGCAATAGGTGTAAACAAGGTAGACGATCTTTTTAAAGACATTCCAGAATCTTACTTAAATCCCGAACTAAAAATTCCGGATGCTATCTCTGAAATGGAGTTAGTAAAGGAGATGGAAGCCCTCGCTGGTTTGAATGCTGTCCCCGGAGACTATGCATCATTCCTTGGATCAGGAGCCTACAGGCACTTCATACCATCAATTGTAAATAGATTGGCTTTGCGATCAGAATTTATGACCTGCTATACCCCTTATCAACCTGAAGTTTCACAAGGCACACTACAAGCCCATTTTGAATTTCAGTCTATGGTCTGCCAGCTAACCGGCATGGATGTGGCGAATGCTGGCATGTACGACGGTTCTACAGCTCTATCAGAAGCAGTATTAATGGCCTGCAGAATTACGAAGAAAAGCTCAATCAATGTAATGGATTCAGTTTCCCCGCACTATAGGGAAGTACTAAAGACCTTTTTAGAAGCACCAGGGATAAAGATAGAATCGGCAACAGATGGAATTAACAGTTCAAATGAAAGTCATGCCTGTTTAATAGTGCAGCAACCAAATTATTTTGGTTATTTCGAAGACTTAACTAAATTATCCGAAGAGATACACAAAGCAGGGGGATTACTAATTGTTGTAACAGACCCAATATCTTTGGGTATGTATAAAACTCCAGCAAACTATGGAGCTGATATTGTAGTTGCAGAGGGACAATCTTTAGGTATATCTCCTTCATTTGGAGGCCCTTATGTTGGATTGTTTGCATGTAAACAGGATTACATTAGACAAATGCCAGGGAGGATAGTCGGCCGCACCAAAGATACAAACGGCAAAAGTGGCTATGTTTTAACCCTTCAAACTCGAGAACAGCATATTAGAAGAGACAGGGCTACATCTAATATATGTACATCCGTTGGGTTAATAGCTTTAATGGCAACAATTTACATGATCTCTCAAGGAAAACAAGGTCTTAAGCATATCGCTAATCTCTGTTATCAAAAAGCACATTATGCGGCTTCTCAAATAAATGACATCCAAGGATACTCCGTTAACTTAGATAAGCCGTTTTTCAGGGAATTTGTAATTTCTTGTCCGATAGCTCCTAGCAAAATTAATGAGGAATTACTCGGTAAAAAAATAATTGGTGGAATTGACGTCAGTAAGCAAACTAAAAATGGATTATTGGTTTGCGTTACAGAGACCAACAGTAGACAGGAAATTGATTCACTAGTTACTGCCCTAACAGAAATCGGCGCGGAAAATTGAGTGTAATGAAAAATAATCCATTAAATACAAATGATTCCAAAAGACGACTAAGTATGGACAGAAGTGTCGCTGGTCGTATCGGTACAACTTTGCCAAAGCTAGACGTACCGATTCAAGCTAATCCTCCCCAAGAACTACTTAGAGAATCATTAGAAATGCCCGAGCTGAGTGAAAGCGAGATCGTACGCTACTTAACACAGATTAGTACTTTCAACTTTTCTATCGATCACAATTTCTATCCACTTGGCAGCTGCACAATGAAATATAACCCGAAGGTAAACGATGACATTGCTGCTTTACCAGGATTCTCTGCAATTCATCCCATGCAAGAAGAATCGACTGTTCAGGGAGCATTAAAACTGATGCACGATCTACAAAACATCCTGGCTGAGATAACTGGAATGGCAGGCACTTCACTGGCACCAATGGCGGGTGCAGAAGGTGAGCTCGCTGGAATGTTAATGACCCGAGCTTATCACCAAGCAAACGGTGATACAGAAAGGACTAAAATACTCGTTCCTGATAGTGCTCATGGAACCAATCCTGCTTCTGCTGTTATGGCTGGGTTCGAGGTCATATCACTGAACACAGATTCTAATGGAAATACAGACATTGAAGGATTAAAGTACGTTCTATCAGATGACATAGCTGGCTTTATGCTAACTCAGCCAAGCACGCTTGGTTTATTTGATACAAATATACTTGAAGTTGTGAACATGGTTAGAGATGCCGGCGGAATAATATACGGTGATGGAGCAAACCTTAATGCTCTTGTTGGTAAACTTAAACCAGGCCAATTAGGGTTTGACATATTACATTCGAATTTACACAAAACATTTACTCAGCCTCATGGTGGTGGTGGACCAGGGGCAGGAGCCGTAATGGTTAGTGAACGCATATTGCCGTTTCTACCAACACCAGTTATCGATCGTAAGACTGATAAATCAAACGCTGAATTCTTCACATTTATGAGCCCAGAAAAGACGATAGGTAAAATGGGAGCGTTCCATGGGAATTTTGGTGCTTTAGTAAGAGCATATGCATACATCAGAACACTCGGAAAACAAGGTGTGCCAAAAGTTAGTGAGGATGCAGTCATAAATGCAAACTACATACGATCACAACTAAAGGGAGTTTTTGATTTACCCTATGATAGAACCTGCATGCATGAAGTGGTTTTCTCAGCTAGAAATTTAAAACGTGATAACGGCATAACGGCATTGGATGTTTCAAAAAGATTAATTGATTATGGCATCCACCCGCCAACCATGTACTTTCCTTTAATTGTTGAAGAAGCACTAATGATAGAACCGACTGAAACTGAATCTAAAGAAACCATAGATGAATTTATAGATGTCATGAAAATCATTGCACGGGAAGCTGCGGAAGACCCATCTTTACTCAGAGAAGCGCCACACAACACTCCCAACACTCGCCTGGACGAAGCTTTAGCTGCGCGGGAGCCAGATCTTAGATGGAAGAAGTAATGGCAAATTTAACCTATCATTTGGTTACTGACGAATCAAAATATATATTCAATTTAAACTGGCCTCCTGGAGCCTAAGTCTATGGAAATCGGATCATCCGCTTTCAATTTTGAAATGCTTGATCAACACGGAACTCTTCACAAGTTAAGTGATTATGCCGGCAAAAATAATGTGCTACTTTCATTCCACATATATTCTTTTACCAAAGGGTGTAGCAATCAAATGACTGGATTTAGAGCCGCTTATCCAAAATTTAAAGAATTAAACACTGAGATTTTAGGTGTAAGCTGTGATGCCCAACCAACTCAAACTGCTTATTCAACTTCACTAGGTAACTTACCTTATCCAGTGCTTTCAGATTTTCATCCCAAGGGTCAAGTATCCAAAGAATTTGAGATCTATAATGAAGACCGAGGAGCATCAGATAGAGGAGTTTTTATCATAGATGCTAACGGTAAAATTCGATATAGAGAGATATATTCAAAGGCAGAAGACATAAATATTGATCATTTGTTGAAAGTGCTAAAAAATCTTTCTTAGGGAAATATATTTGTGTAGGAGCAAAGCATTAAAGGGAATTTTAAAGAAGCCGACGTCGCGTTATTAATTGACAGGCGTGGTAGACAATACATGGTTAAGTTGACATCTGGGGAAGTGTTTAATTCTCATAACGGTCATTTCAAACACGATAGCCTATTCAAGAAACCACCCGGTTCATGGGTTAAAACATCCCAAGGAAATTTAATGTTAGCTATCCACCCAACAATGGGAGATTTCACAAAATTAATGCCTAGGACCGCCACCGTGATATACCCCAAAGATCTAGGAGCCATTCTTGTATCAGGTGACATTTTCCCAGGTGCAAAAGTCCTTGAGGCTGGATGCGGCTCTGGAGCTGTCACTATATGCCTCATGAGAGCGGTGGGCGAGACAGGTCATGTTTACTCATATGATATTAGAGAAGACATGGTAGAAAGGACCACAAAAAACGTCAATGAGATGTTACCTGAGATGACTAATGTGTCGATTGAACTTGGAGATGTGTCTTCTAAAATTGATCATGATGATTTAGATAGAATCGTATTGGATTTACCAGAGCCCTGGAAGGTCGTAGAAAATGCAGGTCACTCACTAAAGTTAGGAGGAATATTATTAAGCTTTCTTCCAACAATCCTACAGGTACATGAATTAAGTGAAACTTTAAAGGTAAATCCGAACTTCTCTATGGTAGAGACATCTGAATTAATGGTTAGGTCATGGAATGTCGCACAGCGTTCAGTAAGACCAGACCACAGGATGATTGGCCATACCGGATTTATAACGACTGCCCGAAAATGCGTACCATTAAAAAACTAGTCTCAGGAATTTCCCGGAAAATCCTCGAATAAATTATCGACTTCAATATATGAATTTAAATATTGGCTGGGCAGTATACAGATATGATCAAGTGTTTTTAAAGGTGGGTCTTTAGCGAAAGCATCTAAATCATTTCTGGACGGCCATAATTTTTCTAAGGATAACCCATCCTGATCTTTCGACTGAATCAAGACCTTGAATCCACCAAGATGGTCGGTGCGACGCAACATATCAATTGCATATAAATTTTCTTGCTTATCTCTACTATCTAATTTTATATCTCTAATTTGATTTTGCATTTCTTCTATGCCATTACTTCTTAAAAAATCGGCCTGTTGAATTAAACCAATGCTCTCAATCCCATTTGCGTAACCTACATCTATAACTCTTGAGAAATCTACTTTTGCCGTCAGATCCTGTTGACCAACTTTTTGATATGGGCTTAAACCATAGACATGGTTGTAATACGTCTGAAGAGTTCCCTTACTATTAGATTTAGAGTACACGTCATCTTTATAACCTCCATAATCAATAGTCAGAACAAATCCTTTAGACAGTATCCCGGATACTTTCCTGATCCAATCATCTATACCAACATTAAATTCACCTTTATAACCTTCTATAAGAGGATTATTAAGCGACTGAAGATATTCGTTTATCTGCACATTAGAGCATCTCTCTGTGACTTCGATTATATTTTCATCTGTATCCAGGGTGATAAAAACCTCATGAATTGAGTTTTCTATAATCTTAAATCTTGCTACAGGAAATGCATCTAAAAGTTCGTTTGAAATCACGCACCCAGTTATCTTACTTGGAACTTTGTCAGTAATATCAGTAGGAAAATATTTTAAGCAGCTAGCAAATTCATTATCGAATTTGGGTGCAAAGCCAATAATGTCCCTAGACAGATTACCGTTACCAGAGCCTATCTCAACTACTGCAAACTCTTTTGGTTTACCTAGCAGGGCCCACATTTGGCGTAACTGAATTGCAATGCACGCACCAAACACAGGGGAAACCGTTGGGCTTGTATAGTAATCTTCTCGATACGGTTGTTTTTCATTAACACAGTAGTAACCGTAACTAGGTAAATAAAGGGCGAGTTCCATAAATTCTGAAAATGGAATCTTGCCCTTTCTCTTTATTCTAGATCTAACCTCATCAATCACATGCTTTGAATGTTCGCTATTTGAATTCATAACCTTGCAGCATTCATATATGTGTATAACCAATAATTAATTTAGAGACAATTAAGATATACCGAAAAGAGTTTAGAGATATAACTAACTAACGATTTTCCATCTTAATATACTCTCGATTCTTATCACCAACAAATAAAAGGCGTGGGCGCAAAAGTATATTGTTGTCTAACTGTTCCATCACTTGTGCTGTCCAACCAGGCACCCGACCCATTGCAAATATAGGAATATATAATTGTTCTGGAATAGACAAAATTTGATATATGGCACCTGACCAAAAATCTACATTCTCCGCTATTCCTTTTCTCGCATATGGCTTCATTGCATCTGCAACTTCTTCAAGAATACCAAACCATTTTGGATCGCCTTTACGTTCACTAAGTTTACGCGCATCTTCTTTTAAATGTTTAGCTCTTGGGTCTTCAGTCCGATAAACTCTATGACCAAATCCAACTATAACCTTTCTATTTTTTAATCTAGATTTAACGTAATCCCGAGCATTCTCTTTTGAACCGATCTCAAGAGCCATTTGCATTACACCTTCTGCCGCTCCTCCATGAGAAGGGCCTTTTAAAACCGCTATGCCGGCAGTTACCGCACAATGTATATCGGCTTTTGTGGATGCTGCGACTCGAGCAGCGAAAGACGAGGCGTTAATTCCATGTTCAGCATGTAAAACAAAATCTTTATCTATAAGAGCTGCATCATCTGGGTCTGGTGTTTCACCAGATATCATGTAGAGAAAATTGGCTGCATGACTTAGATCATCTCTGGGGCTAATTGGATCTTCGCCAATACTCAACCGATAATGAGCCGCTACTATGGTAGGAGCCATAGCAGTTAGTCTAACCCCTTTCATCAGCGTGGATTCAAGCGATATGTCTTCAACATCATTCTCTAATGCAGAGCTTGCCGAAATACCCGTCCTCAACGCATCCATAGGGTGTGACGCTTTTACTATGTTTAAAACTTCCAGAATCTCTGTTGGTATTGTCCTGGATGACTTGAGTAAATGGTCAAAGTCCGATAGCTGTTTCGCACTAGGTAAATCACCGTACAGCAAAAGATATGCCGTTTCTTCAAAGCATGAATTCTGAGCTAGGTCATCAATATTGAAGCCTCGATACAATAATTGGCCTTTTTTGCCATCAATAAAACTTGATTGTGTACGATCTATATAAACGTCTCTCAGCCCGCGTCTTATATCTACTTTTTCTTGTTCGCTCATACCAATAATAACAACCCGTAAATCTGATTCATGTGATGAAAAATACTGCTCATAAGCAATCAAAATATTAATTGCTTGTAACTCAGTATATCTATGCCTTCAAAGTCTTTGAAAGGCTACCAGTTCATAATGATGCTGTCAACAAACATATTTCGTATAAATGCCTGTGGCACGCGGTAAACAGTATTTTCATTTGATGGCTAAATAAGTTTCAAAGACCACAATAAATTTTTTTCTTTGACTACATCTGTATCTAATCCGTACAATAGCGCTAAACAAACTAAAATATTTTATTATGGTTAAAGATTCCAGTGTCCCCGAAGTAGTCATACTACGCCTGCCTTTATACATAAGAGCTTTATCGCAAATGTCAGAAGAAGGACAAAATGTAATAAGCTCTAAAACTTTAGGAAACAGGCTGCAAATAACCCCAGCTCAAATTAGAAAAGATTTGAGCTATTTTGGTCGTTTTGGAAAACAAGGAAGAGGCTACAAAGTTGATTCGCTTATTGAAGAATTAACAAATATATTAGGCCTGAACAGGCAATGGAATTCGTGTATTGTGGGCGTTGGGCGTTTAGGTAAAGCTATAATCAATTATCCCGGATTCGTTCCTGAAGGATTTAAAATAATTTCTGCGTTTGATAATGACCCGTCTATGATTGGTAAAACTGTAAATGAAATACAAATCTTGCCAATGGATAAAATTAAATCAGCTGTAAAACAAAATGATATTAAAATTGCTATATTAGCCGTACCGGCAACTGTCGCCCAGAACGTGATAACAGAGTTATTAAACACTAATATAAAAGCTATACTAAACTATGCTCCTATAGCTCCAAAGGTCCCAGAAACATTGGTCCTAAGAAATATTGATCCAGTTCTATCACTGCAATCAATGACATATTATCTGGATTAATAACTCTGGTAATTTAAGTTCCGTATTAGACCAACTACAAAGAATTACGAGTTATTACTTTGCTTTCGATTTAGAAGCTCTTTTCCTTTTTGAAACATAGACACGAGCTTGAGATCTCTTTAATGCCTGTATTGCCTTTTCGAGGTCCATATCTGAATCAGATGAATCAACCTTATCTTGAGCCCGTTTCATAGCTGCTTCAGCTCTTTCGAAGTCAATATCTTCAGCGCGTTCAGCAGTATCAGCTAAAATGGTCACAACGTTCTGTAGCACCTCGAGAAATCCGCCAGACACAGCAATATTAGATTCCTCACCTTCCTTTAAAACCTTCAACTCTCCAGGTTTCAATGAAGTCAGCAAAGGTGCATGGTTGGGCAAAATACCTAACTGTCCTGCTGACCCAGGTGCAACAACACTGCTAACTTCATCTGAGTAGACTAGCTTTTCAGCAGTGATAATATCTAAACGCATTGTGGCCAAGTTACTTGTTCTCCGATTTCATCTTCTCGGCATTTTCTACTGCTTCATCAATTGTTCCAACCATATACAAAGCCTGTTCTGGTAAATTATCATGCTTACCTTCCAAGATCTCTTTGAATCCTCTCACTGTTTCCTTGATTGGAACATATCTACCTTCTCGTCCAGTAAAGACTTCGCCAACGAAAAATGGCTGAGACAAAAACCTCTGTATCTTCCTAGCCCGAGCCACTATCGTCCTGTCTTCATCCGATAATTCTTCCATTCCAAGAATAGCAATAATGTCCTGCAAATCTCTGTATCGCTGCAAGACCTGCTGAACATTTCGAGCAACATCATAATGTTCCTGCCCGACAATACCTGGCTCCAATATTCTTGAGAAACTTGTTAACGGGTCAACCGCAGGATATAAACCTAACTCCGCGATTGATCTCTCTAAAGCGACAACAGCATCCAAGTGACCAAATGTTGTTACGATACCCGGATCAGTATAGTCGTCTGCTGGAACATAAATTGCCTGTAAGGATGTTATTGAACCGGATTTACTAGAAGTGATTCTTTCTTGCAAATCTCCCATTTCTGTAGACAAAGTTGGCTGGTACCCTACAGCTGAAGGCATTCGCCCAAGCAGTGCAGAAACCTCCATCCCTGCCAAAATATACCTGTAAATATTATCTACGAACAATAATACATCTTGCCCTCTTTGTTCCTTGAAATATTCTGCCATTGTAAGCCCACTTAAAGCGACTCTGGCTCTAATTCCTGGAGGCTCATTCATTTGTCCAAAAACAAGAACAGTGTTATCTATCACGCCTGATTCCTGCATTTCATGCCAAAGGTCATTACCTTCACGGGATCTTTCTCCCACTCCAGCGAATACAGACACACCTTGGTGTTCCGTGCCAATGTTCCTTATTAACTCCTGGATAATCACCGTCTTTCCAACTCCAGCACCACCAAATGTTCCAATTTTTCCGCCTTTAGTAAATGGAGTTATAAGATCCATGACTTTCACGCCTGTCTCAAGTACCTCCACCTCAGTGGCTTGATCTTCAAATGAAGGGGTGGGCCTATGTATAGGCCATGTTTCACTATCTTTTATCTCGTCTAAGCCGTCGAGTGTTTCCCCCAGAGTATTAAATAATCTACCTAAAGTAGGATCACCAACCGGTACAGATATAGGGCTACCAGTATCTACTACTTCAACTCCTCTTGTGAGGCCTTCAGTAGGGCCCATTGCCAAACATCTGACACGATTGTTACCAATATGTTGTTCAACCTCGAGTACCAGGCGCTGATCACCGATTTTTGTTTCAACGGAATTAAATATTGCTGGCATTTCCTCAGCTGGGAATTCCACATCAACTACTGTTCCAATTACCTGGCTTACCTTTCCACTAGACATCAATTTCTCCTATCAAAGAATTCATTATTTTTCTATGCCTCTACAGCTGCTACTCCACCTACAATATCCAGCAGCTCACTAGTAATAGATTCTTGTCTTACTTTATTCATTTCTAACGTTAAATCAGATTTCATTTCGATTGCATTATCGGTGGCATTTCTCATGGCAACCATTCGTGCAGACTGTTCACTTGCTATAGATTCCAATATTGAATGGTAAATTTCCATTTCAATGTAACGCGGAACCAACTCACTTAATACTTCACTAGAATCGGGCTCATAAATATAACCAACCTTATCTTTAGACTCTAATTCAGCCGGCTGAACAGGTAATATGGCTATTGATTCTGGCTTTTGTACAGTGGTATTTATATATTTCGAGTAAATGACAAATACAGCATCTATATTTCCTTCAAGGTACTCATCAACCATAACTTTGGCTATTGGTGTAACAACATCGACTGAAGGACGATCGCCAATATCTGTAAAAACCGCTTTAAGGTTCGATGTTCTAGCAAAAAAGTCTCTCGCTTTCTTTCCTACGGCAACAACTTCAGCTTCATGTCCTGACTGTAATATGTGTTGGGCAGCAAACCGGTTCACCGATGTGTTTAAACCGCCAGTAAGACCTCTATCTGGAGTTATAACAATAACCCCTATCTTGCTTATCTCCCTAGCTGTCAATAACGGATGCGGATCATCTTCAAATTGTGGCTGTGCAGCCAAGTCTGACAACAAACCCATCATACGTTCAGCATATGGGCGTCCCTGTAAAGCCATTTGTTGAGCTCGCGTCATTTTGGACGCGGCAATCATAGACATAGCTTTCGTTATCTTAGCAGTGTTATCTACGCTTCTTATTCTACGTTTTAATTGTTGCGCTGAGGCCAATTTTAACCAACCATAGTCTTTTTAAATTCTTCTAAAGCTTTATCAAGCTTTTTGGTAACATCGTCACTTAATTCACCGGATTCATTGATGGAATTTACAACCTCAACATGACTTGATTGCATAAAACTGCCCAATGACTCCTCCGCAGCTTGTATTTTTTCTACCTCTATTTCATCCAAATATCCATTGGATAATGCATACATCACAACAACCTGGTCAGCGACTGTGAGAGGTTTATTTTGATCTTGCTTTAAAATCTCAACTGCTCTTTGCCCTCTAGCAAGCTGATTTCTTGTGGCTTCATCCAAATCCTCGGTACCAAACTGCGCGAAAGTAGCTAACTCTCTATATTGAGCTAGCTGGATTCGCAATCCACCAGCTACAGATTTCATTGCCTTAGTCTGGGCAGAACCGCCCACTCGAGATACGGATAACCCAGCATTGATAGCTGGCCTTATACCAGAGTTAAATAATTCAGACTCTAAGTATATTTGTCCGTCAGTAATTGAGATAACATTTGTTGGAACATAAGCAGAAACGTCTCCTGCGGTAGTTTCAATAATAGGCAAAGCAGTTATTGATCCTCCCCCGCTAGCTTCGTCCAACTTTGCAGCTCGCTCTAAAAGACGGCTATGTAGATAGAAAACATCACCAGGATATGCTTCACGCCCAGGAGGTCGCCTTAACAAAAGTGACATTTGCCTGTATGCCCAAGCATGCTTAGTTAAATCATCATACACAATAAGTGCATCTTTACCTTGATTCATAAAATATTCAGCCATAGCACATCCAGCATAGGGAGCTAGATACTGCATTGCAGCTGGATCAGCAGAGTTTGCTGCAACGACAATTGTGTGCTCCATAGCTCCATATTTGTCCAACATGGCCACTGTTTGTGCAACTTTAGAAGCTTTTTGTCCAATCGCAACATATACGCAAACTAAGTCTCCACCCTTCTGGTTAATAATAGTGTCAATTGCAATCATTGACTTTCCGGTTGACCTATCGCCAATTATTAGTTCCCTCTGGCCTCTTCCTATTGGTATCATGCCATCCACAGCCTTGATGCCTGTGGCCGCCGGGGTGTTTACAGGGCTTCTTGAAGCTACGTCCGGGGCAACAATCTCTGCAGGCATGGTCTCAGTAACACCTGTGGGTCCTTTACCGTCAATTGGCTCACCTAGTGAATCTACAACCCGTCCTATAAGCTTTTCACCTACCGCTACTTCAATAATTTTCCCGGTGCTTCGAACTTCAGATCCTTCCTGTACTGATAGAGGGTCTTCTAGAATCACGGCTCCTACAGAATCTTCTTCCAGGTTCATAGCAAGACCTGTTATACCACCTTCAAATTCAAGTAGTTCAGAATAACTTACTCCTGACAATCCATGTACCCTGGCAACTCCATCTCCCACTTCAATAACTGTACCAACATCGACAAGAGTCAGATCACTACCAAAGTTTTCAATTTGTTTCTTTATTACGGCCGCTATATCCTGTCCCTTACCTGCCATTTTTTTCTCCCAAATTTATCCTGATTTTTATCTCGCTAAATCGCTTCTCATTTTGGTAATTTTGTACCGCAAAGAAGCGTCTATTAATTTATCGCCGATACGAGCGACCATTCCGCCTATTATCGACTTGTCTACAGTATTAGTAAGAATCAATTCATTACCGATATATCCCTGAAGAGCGTCCCTTATTTCTGACAATTGATTATCATTTAATGGTATAGCTGAAATTATTTGGCCTCTCGCAACATTTTTTTGAGCATCGATTAATGATCGGAATTCTTCTACGATGCTTTCAAGTTTATCGACACCATTTCTATCAATTAACAAAGCCACTAGGTTCCGAGAAGAACTTCCAACTTTGCCGTCAATTAAGGTGTCGAGTAATTCCAGTTTCTTTGGTAAAGGCAATCTCGGGGAATTGAAAAACTCTATCAATCCTTCATTTTCGAGAAGGTCTTTAATTTTATCCATGTCAGTAATCCAAGAATCCTGCTTGCCTTCTTTCGCAGCAATGTCAAAAGCTGCCTTGGCAAATCTCTTTGTTGCGATAACTGCCATTTTTATTTATTCCTCAAAACTGGCTGAATATTCATAATTACTTGTCTTTACCCAAAGTAGAACTTTCCTCTAGAACTTTATCTATCAGATCTTTATGCTTAGATTGATCTAGAGATTTTTCGACAATTTTTTCCGCAGCATCTACAACAATAGATGCGAATTCTCGCCTAAGCCCCTCTATCGCTGCATCACGCTCTCTTTGAATGTCAGCTTCAGCTCTCTGCTTCTCAGCTTTTATTTCTTCTCTTGCTTTGGCCAATTCTTCTTCTTTAAATCGATCCGCTATATCTTTAGCATTCGCGATCATCTTTTGCCCTTCAGCTCTAGAGTCCGCAATTTGCTTTTCCATAGCTTCTCTCGATGAATTTGCCTCTGCTTGAGCCTTATCAGCTGCTTCTAAACTATCTTGTATCTTTTTTGATCTATCTCCCATGGCTTTGGATATAGGTTTATACAAAACCATCCAAAGAACCGCAAACAGTATCGAAAAAGATACAAGTTGCGTTATCAAACCAGGCAGATTTATTCCTAGTGCATCCATAACATACCTTCTAAAATTTGACTGTGTGGCCGAAAATTTCGGCCGCTAAATTGATTACACGAATTTAATGATGATAGCGACCACCAAAGCATAAATAGCTATTGCCTCGGTAAACGCGATCGCCAAAATCATATTCTGCTGAATCAATCCAACAGCTTCTGGATTACGTCCTATTGATTGCATTGCTCCTGCAGCCAAAATACCAATACCTATGCCTGGGCCTAAAGCTCCAACTCCCATAGCGATTCCGGCTCCTAAACTAGCTACATCACCTTCCATAACGAATAACCTCCTTAGTATTAATCCTTGTTATTTAATCTTAAATATCTATCTAAAAATCACTTAATGTTCATCGTGTGCTGCTCCGGCAACACTAGCAAACACCAGTGTAAGCATGGAGAAGATATACGCTTGAACTAAACCAACAAATAATTCTATTCCCAAAAATGGCATTATACCGATAATCGGAATCAAAAATGCCATGGCAACTAATAAGACTTCCCCGGCAAATATGTTACCGAAAAGCCTAAACGTGAAACTGATAACTCTGGCTATTTCACTTATTAATTCGAGTATTCCTACGGCAAACCAAATCGGACCTTGCTTAATGTTTATGTATTTTTTAGCATGAGCAAAAAAGCCTAGGCTTCGTAACGCCCAAAAGTGGACGAAAAACATAGCGACCAATGCTATTGCTAGAGTTGTATTAATATCTGTGTTTGCAGACCTAAGGAAAGGAATCAGAATTCCTGCCTGCTTTCCATCTTCAACAATATCATGGTCATGTTCCCATTCTTCAGCTGTCACAGTTTCTGAAACAGAGCCAAAACCTAATACACCAACATTTCCACTACCATCAAATATGTTGAGTGTCACCTTAGATAACTCTTTATCCTTCTTTTCAGCATGATGTATCGCTTCATGCGGCGTTTCTATCCAGCCAATAGTGCCAAAGCCTGGAAGAATTCCAATCCAATTTGCCAAAACGATAAACAGGAAAATCGTTATAACAAGAGGAATGAATTGAGCTGACCTCTTGCCTGAAACACCTACACCGAGTTTCTGGAAGTATTCGATTACCACCTCAAAAAGATTTTGAAATCCACTTGGCACTTCTTTAATCTTTCTGGTAGCAAAAAAACTCATGACCAGTAAGATCACAATGGTGGCCCAAGTTGTGATCATTGTGTTTGTTATATGAAAGCTACCAATATTTGGCTTGGATGTTATTGGTTCTGCTGGCAATTGAAGAGCCGCAATCGGTGCTCCTAAAAACCCGAGACCAAAAGCATCCCCTAAAGCTCCTCCTGCTAGGCCTACTATACCCAACGTTCCAAATAGAATGATTGCAAGTAAAATTTTAGGTTTTTTTAGCAATTTCAAATTATTTATAGCCCTTTAAAATAAACCGTCACTAACCATATCATCTAATCCTTCAAGGTCGCCATCAGCATCCTGTACATTCCCCACACCGATATGGCTAATCCTAAAAGCACTCCTGCAATAGTGAATCCCGGACTCGAACCTACTGCTCTATCCAAAAAATATCCCCCGAAAGCTCCACCCGCGATTAAAATTGCGACAAACCATCCAATTCCCACAAGTCTCGCAACCAGATAGGTTTTTTTTGAATCTTTTGCCTTATCGAACAAAGGTTTTAACTTCCCAATTAAGAGGTTGTCCCGTGACCAATTTGGCTTCGATTGAAAAGTTTATCACAATCTAAAAACTACGGTAAAGAGGTTGTTCTCTATGCCACTCAGTTCTCATTTACGATTCCACCGGTTGATCCCCAGAATCTCCTTCATCTGATTTGGTTTCACCCAAATCATCCAAATCTAAAGTTGACACAAATTCAGTGAATGCAGATAAGCTTTTAAGCTCTTCTTCTCTTAAGGGAGCTCTCTGATTTGAATTGCTCAACTGCTTCGGCTTTCCTGTTTCTGCATCCATATCCACACCGGCCTTGTCAAGCACTGATTCATTAGCAAATATTGGCGCTGATGTACGTACGGCTAACGCTATCGCATCACTAGGGCGCGAATCAACTTCCATAGTGTCTCCATCGATAGCTAGTATAACTTTGGCATAAAATGTGTCCTGATCAAGATCAGACACAACGATGCCGTTAACTTTAGCACCCAGAGAATTAATTACGCTGCCAAGTAAATCATGAGTGAGGGGCCTAGATATCGCTACGTCCTGTAGTTTCACTGCTATAGCATCAGCTTCAGAAGCTCCAATCCAGATTGGAAGATATCGATCCGCATCTTTTGCCTTAAGAATAACCACTCTCTGATAATTCATTAAGCTTACTCTAATGCTATCAATTAACATTTCGCGCAAAAAACATTCTCCTTTAGCCACATACCACTGCATTTGATCACAGTCATTTTCTAATAATTTATCGATCTATGTGTTTACAATTCTAAAGTTGACTTTTCTCCAGTGTCAACGAAAACTGTGTTTGCCAGGGTAGACGAAAAAGCCTACCACTCAAATCCATTCTCACAGAGAAGTTTGTTTATGTCATCCTTTAGTTTAATTACCGCCATGTTGGCTGCGCTTCCGTAACCATTAGCTGAATGTGATGCGTATAAAATTGATCTCGAAGAATT
>CEVQ01031097.1_pt1 | contig 18035 bp, 16 predicted proteins | sample 356551 | NCBI WGS metagenome assembly CEVQ01 (sample SAMEA2623756, study PRJEB7988) | marine metagenome | biome: marine biome (ENVO:00000447); feature: mesopelagic zone (ENVO:00000213); material: "saline water (ENVO:00002010), including plankton (ENVO:xxxxxxxx)" | depth 250 m | reverse complement strand
CAGCGTGGTATACTCAGCCCATCAGGACTTTGTCTAGCACCTCATCTATCGGGTCTGCAGACCTCAGAGGTCGACTACCCGTGGCTCGATATTCGCGTCGAATACGCCTGAATTAGTCTCACGGTTTGGCTAAGCCTCTTGTGCCTATGGATGCGCGCGGAGCGCGCATGTTCAGAGTCAGACTGGTCGAAGCGGCGATGCCTACCGGTAGTCGTGACCCTGATGTGCTGCTCGCTTGGATACTAGATTCGATGGGGCTAGTCCGACGTAAGAGTGATGGTTTCAGCATCGATGATGATCAAGGCGCTCTACACCGAATGATGGGTCTGACATTCCTAGCAGAACCGCTTAGAGGCTGGGATGCAAAGTCAATCAGCGATGTCAGTGGACTCTCACAGACTGGTGTCCACCACCAATTGGTCAAGTTGCGAGAGGCCGGACTAGTAGCGACACAGACAGATGACAGGTGGCATGTCTATGTGCTACGAGGAGGTTCGATGTCAGCATCGATGGAGTTGATTTCTGCACAGTCTAGAGTTATTCTAAGCCAACGTCTAGGGGCTCTTTCAGCCTATATCTCGGATTCCGAAGAGAGGATGATTGTGCCTTCAGAGGAGGAAGAAAACGATTTCCGTATCGAGGTCGCCGAACCGAGGGCATTGGAGGAAGGGGAAGGGTCTCTGGATGCTTTGGTGCACGATTTCGGACTCAATGGAGAGCGAGCCAAGAAAGGAGACGCGTTATCGAGAAAATTGCTCGAGGAATTATCTGGAAGTGGTAACGCAGTCAGTTTACTGGCTCTCTCTGAGAAATTCGGAGAGTCGCGCTCGAGGGTACAACGATCGATTGAGCGGATGCGGGCAGCTGGGATTGTAGAGAGGGTACCTATGCTGGAGCGTCTGGCTCAGGACATCTATGCTGGCTTGATGCGTCAGAGTGATGCCAGAGGTGAAGATTGGCTAATGACGAGGGGTGGTTTGGGAAGACTGAATGATTCGGTCTCGAAGTCACTGATTACAGGAGTTCGAAAGAAGTCACTTGACTCAGACAAGGTGCAAGAGATTCTCAAACAGGTCGATATCAATGCTCAGCGAATCCTGCTCAATACACTTGGAGGCAGGATGCCTTACGGAATCAGGATAGCCGGGAAGGACGGTGCAACAGTCACAGAAGCGGTGATGAGAAAGGCAGAGAGGACTCTCAGACGGATGAGGACAGTTGCTCAGAGGCTTGACGAGTCTCTAGCTGGTCAAGAGAATTAAGCCGAGTGGCTTTCCAACATCTCGAGGTCGCAAACCGCCAATGCTTCCTCATGAGTGGCCTCGAGGACAACTGGACAAGCCAATCCGGCTTCGGCTGCGTCCTGCCACGTACTGGCGCATACGCACCACCTGTCACCCGCCTTCAATCCAGGGAAGCCGAACTGAGGTGCGGGTGTAATCAGATTATTGCCCTGTGAAAGAGCAAACTGTAGAAACTCATCAGATACAATCGCGCATACAGTGTGCGAACCTTGGTCGCGCTCATCCGTATTGCAACATCCATCACGCAACCACCCTGTCAATGGCTCAATAGAACACTCTTGCAACTCTGTCCCCTTGACATTAATTGAGTCGTACATCACACCACCGCCTTGGGGAAGGCAAGATCTTCAAGATAATCCGAGACTCTCTGGCCTAGTTTTTGTTGGTCGTGTATAGAGTGCAGCTCAACCCTCATCGCGGAAGCACCCGGAAGTCCTTTGGTGAAGGAAACAGCGTGGCGCTTGAGATTCTTGTTGCCATGCTCGCGATACAACTCCGAGCTCAACTCGACATATCTCTCCCAGCACCAGTGCCTGGCAACAGCCGGATCATCAATTCCCCACGGGGGCTTGTCCTCTGACCATCCGAGGTCGCGCTTAATCTCATGAAATAGCGTAGGTCTGCCGATGGCTCCGCGACCAATCATCAGACCGGCAGCGCCGGTCTGCTCCAGGCAGGCAGCGGCAGTATTCGCATCCACGACATCACCGTTTGCAATCACGGGGATGTCGACTGCTTGCACGATATCTCTGATTTGTGACCAATCAGACTGACCCGAATATCGCTGCTTGAGGGTCCGTCCGTGAACACAGATACGCTCCACGCCCTCGGCCTCAAGTCTTTGACAAATCTCCAAAGCGGTGTTCTCCCCACTCCCAGTTCCAAGTCTCATCTTCACGGTGATTGGGACGTTGGTAGTCCCTATGCACGCACGAACCATACGTACGACCTTGTCTGGATCGCGCAGCAGGGCCGCTCCCGCGTCGTTGCGGCATACCTTGGGAGCAGGGCATCCAAAGTTGAGATCGATAATGTCGGCTCGGTCCTGAAGCAGATTGACTGTGGTGACCATCTCGTCGATATCTCCGCCAAAAATCTGCGGGATGAAAGGGTTCTCTCTTGGATCGGTCTCTACCTTGAGCCATGAGTTGGTGTTCCTTCGGGTCAGTCCTGATGCCGCTGTGAACTCGGTGACAGTGTAATCAGCTCCGCACTCACTCGCCAGCAGCCGGTAGGCTAGGTCGGTTACACCGGCCATCGGCGCGAGGAAGAGTGGTTGGTCAGGGGCCCTCATAGCCATCGGTCCAGTACGAGACCTATGAGTCCGTCGCGACTCAGAAGGTGGATTCCCAGTCATCGACGCTCTGCGAGCGCTCCCAGTCGGCGTCAGAAAGTAAGCCTCTATTCTTGAGCATCTCACGTGCTAGCAGCCAGTAAACGAGTGCGAGCGAGCGTCGTCCCTTGTTGTTAGCTGGAAGAACTAGATCGACATTTCTCAGACGGTTGTTGGCATCGCAGATACCCACGACTGGTAGACCGGAGCTGACTGCCTCGGACAGAGCCTGCGAGTCTGCTGCTGGGTCGGTGACCAATATCACCTCGGGCTCAATGTAGGTCCTGAGGCTAGGATTGGTTAGAGTTCCAGGAATGAAGCGCCCTACTATACGCATGGCGCCGATGCTCTGTGCGAACATGCGAGCGGGGCGTTGACCATACTGACGGGCGCTGACTACGAGTATTCTCTCTGGGTCGTAGTTAGAAAGGAACTTAGCAACAGTTCTGATGCGCGAATCGGTCTGATGTACGTCAATCAGATGCAATCCGCCGCCGTCCTGGCGCATGGTGTCGAGGAACTTGCGCATATCCGCCGACTTCTGGTTGGTTCCTATGTGGACTGCATGCTGCTCGTACACATCAAGGGGAACTAGCGGGGCTAGACTCTCATCCACGTTGAATCCTCAGCGTCGCGGCGACCTGACATTGACTCATAAGCGCTACGCATCGCTCTGTATGGTGAAGCTCACTCCAAATCGCTCAGAAACGTGCATTCACCAGTGTCGTGGACCTCTGAGAAGCGCACGCACGGGCGTGTTATAGTGAGATACACATCGAAGCTGTCATGAAACGATAGTTGTTCTATCGGAGCGGTGATTCCGTATCCTCTTGCTTCGATCTCAAACAGCCAGTTGCCTTGCATGAAAGTGCCATTGCCAAGTGCGAAGACGGTCTGGGGGTAGTCCTGAGTAGCCCTTACTTCCCAATACGGATTGCCACCTGTCTCCTTAACGCCGGGCTCCCAAAGCCGCACCTCCACATAGCGTAACTCGTTGGTCTCATTGCCTACAACATCTTCAATCTGAGAAGACCATGGAAATTGGGCACGGAAGTTTATGACCAGTTCAGTGACACTCTCATCGAACGTGATTAACTCCTCTCTCTGATATGGCTCGGCCGCTTCAATTCCGGATGATTCGAAGGTGTGATCCCAGCCGAAATTCTCCTCCTTTGGGAAAGTCGAGGGAAGTTCACGCCACGACTCCATCGTCTCCCTTTGTGCGGCTAGCCCTAGGCAGCCTGAAGTGAGTGTTGAAGTCAGAAGAACTGCGAGGACGGTGAGTGCCTTGGTACGTCCTCGCATGGTGCGTGGGGAGGTCGATGTAACTTCAATACGCTGGATGTTTGGTGCCTCTCGGTACTCATAGGGAACGTCAAAGCCTTCGCTCGGTAACCCTTCGTCGTCATTGAGGCAGAATAATCGAATGGGCAGTAGGGGAAGAATGTTGCACTAGGCAATTACTCTTCTTCATCTGAAGCCACACGAGGCTCGTGGACTTCTCTAAACACAATAATTCCTACTCCCAAGTGGTCTCTCAGAGTGCGTACTAGGCTAAACTTCGTGAACGACCAGTTTTGATCGTAAGTCACCTCCTCGGGAGTGGTGATGGTCAGGTCGTCGCCATCGAACTCGACCTCAAAGTCGTCGCGGCCGGTATTCATGCTGAGAAGGGTCTCGACCTTCTCAGCTCGGTCCTCGACTACCTTGGTGATTCGGTAGTTGTAGCGCAAGGTAGCTCCTGCCAGTGGGTGATTGTAGTCTATCCTAGCGCGCCCTGCGCTGAGAAACTGCAGAACTCCCTGGCGCCCGCCAATCTCCACTGGTGAGCCGATCCCGAGCATCTCTGGTTCGCGCACGCTGCGCATAAGCACGTTCTGACCGATTGTCTCGACAAGGCTGGCGTCGCGCTCTCCATAGGCGTCCGAAGGCTCGATGTCGATGCTGTAGTCAGTCTCAGCCTCAGCCTCGCTGAGATGCGACTCGAAGCCAGCAATCAGTCGACCGTCTCCAACTACTGTAATCATCGGAGAGTAAGTGCGGTTCTCGTCATGGGCATCATTCTCCTTGGCGACCTCTTCACGAGTGGTCTCGATTAACTTGTCATTGTCTGCGTTGAATAGATCGTAATCGATGTGGACTATTGTGCCGTTGTCCATGGAATAGCCTCCTGAGGCGCCCCGGCGACCTATCGCCCCTTTTTGATACGCTCGGTCCACCCGAAGGGTGGGTTAGAACAGTCTACTCCTCTTCCTCAGCCGCTCCGCGGCTGCTCAACAGGGCCGCTAGACCGCCAATAATGATGAGTACCCAGCCCATCCAAACCAAATGGCTGCCCTGCAAATTGTAGATGGTTACCCTGACTGTCTCGACCTCATCCAGACCTCCAAGAATCATCGAGCTGAGCAGGTCGTTGGACTGGGCTAGATCCAGGATGACGATGGTATCTCCAGACAGTCTACTCATCCTGTCTACCTCGGAGCGGGAGTTGATGGCCCCGCTTGGTGAGTCGAAGCGCAGCATTCCGGGCCTAAGGGTATCAATCAGTTCCCCGTCCTTCCAAACTTCGATTGAAACACCGACGAAACCGTCTCCTACAGAGAAATCGTAGTCCTCATGGTCAGAAGCGAACATCTCAGTATCAACAAAAACCATCTCGTAGCCATCATGCGCTACTGCCTCGTCCCTCTGTAGGGTAACCAGATGCGAGGGATCTGAGCGGTCAAGCATGGTTGTGGTCATCACGTGGCCGACTAGAAGCAGTAGAATCCCGAGGTGGGCCAGGTGTGAGCCGAGCAATCTTGCCCGCGCGGCATTGCTACCCCTAATGCCACTGGCTCGCAGATATGGCATCACTCTCTTCACCGTGAGCCATGCCTGCCTAGCAGTTGTGGGAAGCGAGATGAGTAGCCAAGTCAGAACAAATGCTCCTACTGCTCCTCTGGTAATGCCGCTGGTAACCACCAGTCCAGGATCGCCAGGAAGTGGGAGTCTGTCGCTGAACACTGCTAACACGATTGAGGCGACTAGTGCGAGACCAATGACTGCGGGGGCTTTGTTTGCAGCTAGTGAGCGGCCCCAGCCATACAATGCTAAGCCCAATGCGAGTAGGCCGAGAATAGGTGCGCCGTAGAACTCGTGAGCCTCAAGGCTTGGCCCGTCAATCTCAACGGTCAGGAGCAACCAAGTGAGAAGCAGGAATGCTGTGCCACCGTACCAGGGAATCATTCGTGCCGCACGAATCCTCGCTGAGGAGTCAGAGAACGGCATTCGAAGAGACTCGAACTCTCTCTCATTCTCAGGAGAGAGGAGCCAGGGCGCTAGGAACGGGACCATGCCAGCGACCGACTGTTGGATATCAGATATCCATAGCCAGCTGGAGAAAAGCATCATCACGACCCCAAGAGCAATCCAATGCATAGGAGGTCGCTGCGAGTCGCCGTTGACAATCAGTAGCATCAGAGCTAATCCTACTGCCAAAATCGCGCTAGACCCTATCCAAAGAGCGATGATTAGGTATAGCAGAATCAGGACTCTTGACATCGCAGGGGTCTCCTCGAGCATTGTCTTCCTACCTGCTGAAAATACCGTAGCCCTCTGCTCTCTGAGCAAGTGCCGCAGGGCGAAGAAGCCCATGGCTACCATTACAATCAGATACGATGTCACTTCGATTCCAACAGGGCTCCACTCGGCAATCTCGAGAACTCTGAGGTAGGGGTCCTCGGACAGAGATCCTTCGCCATCAGCCACGAAGGCGTGTACAGATGCCCAAACTCCGTTTGCGCGGGTGACCATGGTAGCATGGAAGGCCAGAGCTCCGGCGATGATTCCAATCGCGGGTGAGGCAGCAACCGCCTTCGAACCAGGTTGGGCTCTGACGTGAATCACCAGCAGCAAGGCTAGCCAAGGCAGCAGGGATCCAGTTTCAACAGGGTCCCAAGCCCAGTATCCTCCCCAATCCAATACTGTGTACGCCCATAGACCACCAAGACCGATGCCTATGGTCCCTACGACGAATGCAGCCCTAGCCCAGCACAGTTGCGATTCGTGAATCTTCTCCGAAGAATCGTGCCTAAGCACTCCTGCGATTGCAACACTGGCGGTTGCAAGACACAGAGAGTAGTACGCAAATACGATTGGAGGATGTATTACCATCAAGTCGGTCTGAAGGAGAGGGTGTAGCTCGCCTTGTTGCGGTCCTGCAGGTGCGAATGGCTCAAGCAGCCAAGAAATCAGAAGGATCGATGCAACCAAGATATGCATGATTCGTACCTCAAGCTTAGCCGGCTTGTCCTTCTCGGCCATCAACCAGGTCACGACTCCGAGTAGAGCAGCCCAGAGCAGAAGAGGTCCGGCTCTGCCACCCCAAACAGCAGAGACTCGGTACAGTAGTGGCAGACCCGAGCCGCCATATCTAGCAACGAGATCGATTCCCGATGCATCGACTACGAAGGCTCCTACCAACAAGGCGAATGGCGAAATCTGTGCCGCGAGGGTGACGTTTCTGGCCAGTACATCTCCGGCCTTCTGAGGGCGCATGGTCTGATGGAGACTTGTCAATACTGCGAGCGCGAGCAGTACAAGTCCCAAAGTAGGGAGGATGCGGGTCACCACCCGTAGTATTTGGCGCGGCTGTATCCAAAGGCCAGCATGGCTGGGACTATTCGCTTGAAATACAGACTAGGACTTCGAGCAAGAATTCTGAGTGCGACCATTGTCTTACCGCTTACACCCATGTCTGACATCTCATCCGGGAAGCATTGTGCCATCACTGACATCTCGTCGTCTGTCAAATTAAACAGCGCGTTCTTGCCCCTGAGAATCTTATCATAAGGTGGGAACTCGTCCTTCCAGAGTTTAGTGTACTCAGCCAATCTCGAGTTGCTTAGGTCTCCCTCTGCGATTGCGGCTGCTGCTATCTGCGCGGCATAGACAGCGGACTTGAGTGCAAGGTGAGAGCCACCCTCAAAGAGTGGTGATGTGAACCCAGCGGCATCGCCCACAAGCATCAGTCCGTCGTAGTGGGTATTCACGAATGGCCCGGAGATCGGGATTGTCCCACCGAAGGCATGAGTTCCCTTCTCCTTCCAGGGCGGGTGAACCTGCTCGAGGTCCTTGAAGTGAGTGATTTCGATAAACTCGTCCAAGGCCTTCTTAGCACGGGGTCTATCTTCAGTTACAAGCCCTACGTTAGCCCTACCATCACACTTGGGAATCATCCACAGATATCCCTTCTCTGCATACTGAGGCCAGATGTAGAAGTCGAGGTAGCCATCGGTTGGAACCTCCAACATCTCGTACTGCATCCCAGCGACTACTTTGCCCATCTCGTTGAGGGGTTTGTCATGGTCTAGCTTTACTAGCTTCGAGCAAACTGCAGCGACGCCTGAGGCGTCAATCACTATCTTGGCTTGAATAGGGAAGTTGTCGCCCTTGCCATCACACATCCAACCGGAGAACCTGCCGTCCTCCTCTACTCTCTCCATAGATGAGATCTTGTGATTCAGATACATGCTCGCTCCTGCTGCAACGGCCTCATCTGCAATCCACCTCTCAAAGAGGTGCTTCTCGAGGACATAGCCCTCCTCAGTGAGGCACTTCTCGGTGCCATCGGGGAAGATTACACGGATTCCGTGAACCTCCATGCTCACTACATGGTCCGGGAGATTGATGCCTAGATTCTGACATGCAATCTCAGAGATACACTCGCCGCAGTGGACAGGAGTTCCGATTGCCGGATGGTCCTCTATGAGAATGGTAGAAAGACCGTTCTTGGCAGACTGTAAAGCCGCATTTCCACCGCCTGGGCCGGCTCCGATAACTAGGACATCGCAGGTGTTCACCGTATCCCCCATGACCCTGCGGGAAGGTATAGTATCAAAGAATCCGTCGGTTGCGCCATCTACGATGGCGAGCGAACATTCTCATTCTGTGAGCCTTCCGGAGAGTCATGGGTTGGAAGCGGCTGACCGATTTTGTCAAGTCGCTGGAGGAATCCGGAGAGCTCCTCAGAATACCCGATCCTGTGGACGTAGAACTCGAGGCGGGCTGCTTCGCCGACCGTATGGTTAAGCGGGGTGGGCCCGCAATAAAGTTCGAACAACCTCGCTTACCGGACGGTAGTATCAGTCCATTCCCATTGCTGATGAATCTCTATGGCACCAGGGACCGGACCAACAAAGCTCTGGGAGTTACTGAACCAAAGGAGGTCGGAGAGAAGATGGTGGCTCTGATGAAGCCAGATGTAGGGGCAATCATGAGAGCCCCTTGGAAGGGCATCGGGTTGGCACTAGATGGCATGTCGATGGCTCCTCGAAAGACTTCGAGAGGGGCCTGTCAACAGGTCGTTATGGAAGAGTTAGATGTGACTGTGCTTCCAATCCCTAAGACGTGGCCGGAGGACGGTGGCAGATTCATGACGCTACCTCTGGTTGTCACCGCAGACCCATCAAGCGGTGAGCACAACATGGGTATGTACCGAAGTCAGGTTTTCGGCCCAAGAGAGGTTGGACTGCACTGGCAGGCACACAAGCATGGAGCGGATCACGCTGATGCCACCACAGGCAGGATGCCGGTTGCAATTTGTCTGGGCGGACCGCCTGAACTAACCTTCAGCGCAATAGCTCCGCTGCCCGACAATCTGAGTGAGTACGAGTTCGCAGGTCTTCTCTCAGGTAGGAGGCTGCCAATAGTGAAGTGTAAGACCAACGACCTATGGGTCCCAGCCGACTGCGACATAGTAATCGAAGGTTACACCGTACCTGGAGAGGCCCGAATGGAGGGGCCCTTCGGTGACCACTTCGGATACTACTCACTGGCAGAACCTTACCCGGTTATGCACGTCACTAGGATTACCCATCGCAGGGATGCGATGGTCCCGATGACTATCGTCGGCACGCCTCCGATGGAAGATGGTTATCTTGGAGAGGCAGTTGGGGATGCTTTCCTACCTGTGCTTCGGTTCCAGCACCGAGATGTAGCCGATTTGTTCCTGCCGCTTGAGACCGGTTTTCACAACTTCGCCATAGTTGCTTCCAAGCAGCGCTACCCTAGACAAGGCCGTAAGACCGCGCTGGGTCTTCTGGGAGCGGGGCAGTTGATGTTCCAGAAAGTTGTAGTTGTGGTTGACGAGAATCATCCGGTAAAGGATATGGATGCACTACTCGATGCAATAGACTACCGCGTCCATATCCCGGAAGATCTAGTTCTACTGCATGGAATGGTAGCAGACACGCTAGCCCACGCAGCACCTTGGGACAACATACACGACAAGTTGATCATCGATGCAACCTCAACACCCAAAGGAGATCCTCACAGCGAATTACCTGAGCAGCAAGGCTGTCCTGAGTCGTTAGCAGTATCGGCATCCGCTGTCAGCGGAGTGATTCAAGCAAGAATGTTGAGGCCTTCCATGCTGGTGGTTACAACCGACATCGAGGGTGGGCCGAAGCCCGAGAGCAGCATGGAGAGAATCAGTGAAGAAGGTGCGACTAGGCAGCGCCAAATAATTAGCGAGATTTGTGAGTCGATTTGGTCACTAGAGGCGGCTAAGAATCTACGTTGGTTGTTCGTCACCGACGATGATGCGTATCTGGCCAGCGAGGACTGGCGCCGACGCATGCTCTGGCAGTTGTTCTGCCGCTTCGATGTGGGCCGCGACTTGCACTTCGACGAGACCGGTGGTCGCGTTGCATGGGATGCCACCGCACCGATTCCATCGAACAAGGGACCTCTACCAGTTAGACGCTGGCCGGGCATGACCCTGCACGACCCCGAGGTGGCCGAAAGAGTGGATGCGTGGCTGGCCGAGGGGGGCTATTGATGGGAGTCAGAGAGATTCTTGAATTCGTAAAGATCGAGCATACTCTGTTCTCACTGCCGTTCGTCCTCATCGGCTATGTTCTGGCACACTCCGAGTTCGGATCTGGGTCACTGGACCTGTTGTGGATACTGCTCGCAGCTGTGGGGGCACGGGGTCTGGCAATGGTTCTTAATCGTATTATTGACAGTGATATTGATGCAGAAAACCCGCGTACTGCGTCCCGTCATCTGCCTTCTCAGGAGATGTCTAAGCAGATTGCTTGGGGGCTCGCGGGAGCCTTCCTTATGACACTTGCATTTTCCGCATGGATGCTCAACGAGGTAGCGCTACAGATGGTCTGGCTTCCTGTGCTCGCATTCATGATTTACCCGTACACGAAGAGATTTTCCTGGGTCTGTCATCTGTGGCTTGGGCTGTGTCTCGGTCTCGCTCCCGCAGGTGCTTGGTTTGCCATTGCTGCCGATGTTCACGGATGGGGTGCGATAACCGGTGTCGAAGGAGGATTCCTGTGGTTTCCTGAGATCTTCTTCATCTCGATGGGTGTGGCACTCTGGATTGCCGCCTACGATGTGAATTACGCGCGCATGGATGTGAATGTAGACCGAGAGCAGGGAATCAAGTCATTCCCCTCAAGCTTTGGAGACAGGGCGACTACTGGGATGAGTGTTGCTCTGACCATGAGTTGGGCGCTATGCTTCGTGCTCACAGGATTACATGAGACGACAGGAGGGAGAAACGGTTACTCTCTGTGGATTCCTGTAGCTGTAGTGATGGCACTGGTGAACATCCTAGTGATGACCAAGAGAGCACAGACTTCTACGGATTCGGATGAGGCGATGGGTGACTTCCAGAAGATATTGTTCAATGCCTCGATGATGACTGGTTGGGCTCTGCTCTCCAGCCTCGCTCTGGAAGGGGTGATGTGATGGGAGATTCGGCCATCTTCACTCTGAGTTCAGACTACGACTCGGCTGGCGACCAGCAGCAGGCTATTGACAAGCTGGTCGAGCAAATTGAGAGTGGTCAAGAGCGTTGTGTGCTGCTCGGAGTGACCGGTTCTGGAAAGACATTCGCGATGGCCAAGGTCATCGAGAGGTTACAGATTCCCTCTCTCATCCTCTCGCACAACAAAACCCTTGCTCGCCAGTTGTGGCAGGAGATGAGCGAGCTGTTTCCGGAAAATGCAGTTGAGTACTTCGTCAGTTACTACGACTACTATCAGCCCGAAGCTTACATTCCTGGTAGGGATCTATACATCGACAAGGAACTGCAGATGAACGAGCGCATAGAGCAGGAGCGTTTCTCCACCGTGGCCTCGCTCGTCTCAAGACCTGATGTGATTGCTGTTGGCACAGTATCAGTAATCTACGGCCTGAACCCGCCCGAGGTGTTCCAGCAGAACCATCTCAGACTTGCAGTCGGTGAGAAGGCCGACCCGCAGGAAGTGGTCAAGCAACTGGTAGGCCTGCAGTACCGCAGGACTGCTGCTGAGATCACCCGTGGTGATATCCGTCTGCGAGGAGAGGTTCTCGACATCTGGATGCCGAGTCGTGATGATCCTCTGCGGATTCGATTCGGATGGGATGGTATCGAGCGTATCCAGGCTTGCGAGGCTGTGTCATGGGAGCCGCTAGATGACTTTGAGGAGGCGTGGATACACCCGCGTGAGTTCTACATGACTAGTGAAGAGCGGTTCAGTCAGGCTCTAGAGGATATCGAGCATGAGCTTGATGGGCGCATGGACAGTTTCCACAGTGAGGGTATGGATCTAGAGTCTCATCGTCTCGAGCAGCGAACTAGATTCGACCTTGAAATGTTGACCGAAATAGGGTCTTGCAAGGGCGTAGAGAACTACTCAATGCACTTTGATGGTAGGCAGCGCGGCGAGCGTGCTTACTGTTTGCTAGACTTCTTCGCAATGTGCGCTGAAAAGTATCACGGCGGAGCCGAAAAATACCTCGTTGTGATGGACGAATCACATGTGACCCTCCCTCAACTGTCCGGAATGCACGGGGGTGATTTTTCACGCAAGAAGAATCTGATCGACCATGGCTTCCGTCTGCCTTCGGCCTATGATAACAGACCACTGCGAATTGATGAATTCCAGAATCTCGTCAATCAGATGGTCTACGTTAGTGCCACACCCGGAGAGAGGGAGATGCGCCATCTCGCGGAGATTACAGGCCAGGAAGTCCCACAAGAACTACTGCATGTCCAAAGCGGGGGTGGGGCACTGCCCGCAAAAGAGGCCAAGCCTCTAGGAAAGGCATCAATGCAGGATCTAATGGGACAAATAGAGGGCATTGCTACGATGGAGATTCGTCCCACAGGTCTACTCGATCCAAGTATCGAGGTCCGCCAAACAGCAGGTCAGGTTCAGGACCTCGAAGATGAGATTCGCAAGAGAATAGAGGTCGACGAGCGAGTTCTGGTTACGGTGATGACGATTAAGTTCGCAGAAGAGGTAGCTGAGTACCTACAGCGTCAGGGATTCAAAGCCCACTATCTGCATAGTGAGATAGATACTCTTGAGAGAACTGAGATCATCAAGGCTCTGCGCTTGGGACACATCGACATTATCGTCGGAATCAACCTCCTCAGAGAGGGTCTAGACATCCCCGAGGTCTCACTGGTTGCGATATTTGATGCCGATAAGGAGGGTTTCCTGCGCAATGAGCGTTCCCTCCTCCAGACCATCGGTAGGGCCAGTCGCAACGAGCGTGGTTCGGTCATCCTTTACGCTGATTCTGTGTCTCCTGCAATGCAGGCTGCAATTGAACAAACGCTGGCACGACGCAGGCGCCAGTCCGAGTACAACAAAGAGCATGGAATTACTCCCAAAACAATCCAGAAGGCACTACCTGTGATGGGCGAAGAGGTTGAGGACCTAGTCTCGGGCGTGGCTGGGAGAGGCAAGGGGGGTGGGCGCCGCATGGTGGCTAAGGCTCCCGGCAAGAAGGGGCTAGAAGGTCTGGCCCAGAAGTTCGGGCTCGGTGCAGGTGTCTGGAACAGTTCGGACTCAGTATTGGACAATGTAAGCCAGCCTGAGTGGGTTGATGCGGGTGAACAGGTGCTTTCTCCAGTCAATGAGGATGAATCGGCCAAACTCAAGGAGAAGTTAGAGAAGGAGATGAGGCAGGCTGCGGCGCGCTTGGACTTCGAGCGAGCGGCTCGATTACGAGATAGAATCTTCCAACTAGAAAGTGCGTCGAATTGAAGTCCGGGAAGTAGTGCGAGGGGTCGTGTCCCGCTACAACAAGGATGACTTCTCCGCTCCCGTCGAGGACTACAACTTCTCTGCGATAGAAGATGTGAGGTCGTTAATCGACCAGATGGGGCGAGCGGGGGGCTTCACTGCAACCAAACTGGCTAATGCACGAGACATGCTTTCAGATGCTATAGGTAAGAGCTCGCAGGAGAAGGTTCTGAACTGGCTCTCATTCCCCGCTTGTCTGTGTGCCACAGGCACCCGTGGCTTCTTCCTTGAGGGACTCAAGCGCAAGGCTTTCAACGTAGTAATCACAACTTGTGGAACTCTTGATCACGACATAGCTAGGACGTACCAAGATTACTTCCATGGTGATTTCGAGTTAGATGATATAGCGCTCGGTGAAGAGGGGCTCAACCGATTGGGCAATGTGATAGTGCCCAACGAGTGCTATGGAGATATCATTGAGAGAGTAATGCTGCCTTGGCTAGAGGAAATCGAAGCGGAACGTTTGGCTCTACAGACCGATAATCCATGGCTCGGATTTGGATCGGTTGAACTGTGCTGGGCAATCGGTGATAGAATCCAGGACGAGGGTTCTCTCTTGCACTGGGCTGCCAAGCATCGAATCCCAATCGTCATCCCGGGCCTTTCAGACGGTGCGATTGGTTCACAGTTGTTTATGCATCGTCAGAAGAGTCCGTCATTCATGATTGACTTCCTAGCCGACGAGCAAATTCTGTCGGATCTAACTTGGACAGCCGAAGAGAGTCATGCACTGATGGTGGGCGGAGGTATCTCAAAGCATCATGTGATTTGGTGGAATCAATATCGAGGTGGTCTGGACTCAGCAGTCGCAATTACCACAGCTCCAGAGCATGACGGTTCACTCTCGGGCGCTCGTTTGAGAGAGGCGGTGTCATGGGGCAAGGTGAGACCTGAGGCCCCACAGGTCGTGGTTGAAGGAGACGCTTCTGTGCTTCTTCCCATTCTCGGCGCAGATTTGTTCAGGGACTAGTGGCAAAGTCGCTGCATCTGCCGTGCAAATGCATAAAGACGGTCGAGGGGGCGGGCGCGCCATGTCCGTTGAAGAAATGGTACAGGGAATGATTGATGCACTAAACGACGCAATAGGAGACGCAGGTAAGCACGACCGCGGCAACAACGCAGCCGGAACTCGTGTAAGGAAGGCCATGCAGGCCGCTAAGAACACAGCTCAGGATGTTCGCAAGCAGGTCCAGGCAGACAAGAACTCACGTTGAGCCTTCGCCCCTGTTAGCTAAGACTTCCATCAATGATACCCTCATGGGTACTAGTGGGCGCCAGCCATCACCTCCAGCTCTAAGCAGAGCATCGTGCAGTGGACCTAGGTCTGGTCTTGTCACAGGAGTTTCCTCAGAAGATACTGGACTACTGCTACCGGTAAGAGATGAGACTGTGTGAGTGTGCTGAACAGCATCTGTGAAGCGCCCCCACAGAAGTGACATTTCGGTGATAATCGATTCACGAGACCAAGCCCTCCTGCCACAGAGATCGATGCTACCCGAAGTCATATCGTCGGACAGAATCAGGATAGCGAGGGCATCCGTCGAATCCCTGACATGTACCCAATGTCGTGGCTCGTCACTACTTGGCTCTCCCTCGGCCCCTCCCATGACCCAATCAGCCCACTCATGAATCACTTGCGAACCCCAGATTTCTGCTCCTTCGGGAACCAACAGATCGTGTACCCTTACGACCAAGTCTGCCTCACCAGGCTGAGAGTCATAGGGCACGATAGCGATGTCTCCGCTGGCACCCTCTCCCATTGAGACCGAAATATCGGCTGCATCGGAGTCATCCGTGATAGTAGCGCCCGCCCTCTGCAATCTGTCTTCTAGGGCTTGTCGGAATGAATCCACCATTCCAGTGATATGGACATTCTTAGGCATCATCTTACCACTAGGCAGTCGATTCAGCCTTAACCTTCTCAGCTGAGGAGAAATGGTTCAGGCAGTCCCTGAGGATGTCAATAATCAAGTCAATCTCTGCTGAGGTGATGGCAAAGTGTGGTGTGAATCTCAGAGCGTTCTGTCCTCCGTGAATTACTCCCAGTCCGTTCTCTCTACACCATTCTTCGACACAGCCGAAACCGATTACAGGAAGATCAACGGGATGTAATTCCGCGCATAGTAGCAGTCCGGTCCCCTGGACGCTGACTATAGAATCCGGGAATTCTTCTGCGAGTGATTCTAGCTTAGCGACGAATTCCAAGCCGCGCTCCCTGATGTTCTTCCTAAGGTCAGGAGTGATTCTGTCTAGCACTGAGATAGCTGTCTCTAGAGCTCGTGGGTTGGTTGTCATCGTGTTGCCGTAGATGCCAACGACATATTGTGAAGCAGCTCTCTCGGACAGTCCAACGACAGATAGCGGATACTGACCTGCGTTGAGCGCCTTTGACCAAGTTTCCATATCCGGAGCCTCGCAGTCTTCGAATCCCTCGTAGTCTATGATGCTGAGACAGCCCTGTCCTCTGAGTCCTGCCTGAATAGAGTCCACCAAGAGCATGCTCCCATTCTCTGAGCAGAGCGAGCGAGCAGTATCGTAGAACTCTCTGGTCACGCACTGTCCTGGATTCCCTTCACCCATCACCGGCTCCATTGCCATAAGTTCGATGAAGAAGCCTTCCTCATCGGCGCGAGCAAAGACTTCCTTTAGTGAATCCACATCGTTCGATGGAGTGAAAATAACGTTGTCACGCTCACGGAAGGTTGCGAGGTTTTTCTCATAGGACTCGCTGCACGAGTCAGAAATCATTGCTGGCCTCTGAGTTCGTCCGTGGAATGCATCAGTCAAGGCGAGCAACTTGGTCGGTTTGCCCTCATGGCGCCCCCCTAAACCGGTCATGACCTGAGTGTTGGCATCCGCAATTCTCATTGAGACTGTGACTGACTCTGATCCACTGTTCAAACAGACGAATCGTGAGAATGGACAGCTTCCTCTAGTGTGCCCAACTTCTTTCCTGAGTCTATCAGCTAGTCGCTTCTGGCTGAATGAAGGAGTCATGACATTGGCCATGACCCAGTTCTGTTTCATCGAATGAAGCACATCATCGGGTCCGTGACCCATGCCCAGCATGCCGTATCCTCCATTGTCGTGAAGCACGGCACCATGAGAGGTGACTATCCAGGGCCCCCTAGCTGAGAGTGCGACATACGGATTTACAGTCGGTGCCGAGTAGAAGTTGACGTAATCAGACTGCAGGTGCTCTACTAGACTGGCCTCATCGAGTTTCAATTGTTCAGAGTGATCGATTGACAGGCGTTCGAATGTAGCTGCTGCCTCATCGATGGCGCGGCTGAGTGTGGGATCTGATTCAAGGAATTCACTGATTGCACTGTCCGAGATTCCGACGGTTCTGGAATCTCCTGTCGAGTTTCGAATAGACTCCAGAGTCACCAACCAATCCCCCATCGACGAAGCCAACACGGGCATGCACATCAACATTCGTCTGACTTCTAATCTCCTTCTTCGAAATGTTTGGAAAACTGGAGAAACTGGATTTCTGATAATCACCCAAATAATCAAACTGATTTTAGTTTTCCAATTGAAATTTTCATTATTGATTGAAATTTCTAATTGGATTATCGGTCTTTGTTATAGTATAGTATAAGTGCTAAACAACCTTCTTGGCAACAGGAGAAATGCCTGGGGGATGCAGTTCTCCTCCCAACGGGGGGGGATTTGAATGAGCGATGAATACAGAATACAGGAACTATTGGAGAGGGATGTCTACGTCGGCGATACCCATGTCGGTGTGATCACCGGCGAGCGATTCCATCCGCGCGACGAACTCGTGCAATCGATGCGAATCAAGGTCGAAGGTGAGGTAGCGGAAGAATACATGAGAAAACCAGCTGAGTTTGCTCCGCTGTCTAAGGAGTTGGTGCACAGCATCAGATCGGACGGTGGTGTGAAGCTGTCCAAGTCGATGCGTGAGTTGCAGCGACGTTGGAGGAACACCGTCAGAATCGACGAGAAGTTGTACGCTCCTGATGAACTGCTCGACAGAGCGGTTCTGGACAATGACGGAATGGATCTGGGCAACGTGATTGAGTTAGTGAAAATTAAGCGTACATACAAGGGAGTCGTTCTCCAGCCGCACTACATTGTCAGAGCAAAGCACAACCTGCCCGAGACCATCGTTGTACCGGTAGCACAACTGGCTAGGACGACAGCGCGACTCGATGAGGTCATTCTACGCTGCTCGATGAAGAGATTGGTGACATTGCCCAGTTATCTGAAGCTGAATGGTGAAAGTCTCGAAGAAGAATAAATTGTTCACAGGGAACATCTTGAAATCGGATTTGCTTCTCGCATGTCTGCTCA
>CEVQ01132005.1_pt1 | contig 18102 bp, 16 predicted proteins | sample 356551 | NCBI WGS metagenome assembly CEVQ01 (sample SAMEA2623756, study PRJEB7988) | marine metagenome | biome: marine biome (ENVO:00000447); feature: mesopelagic zone (ENVO:00000213); material: "saline water (ENVO:00002010), including plankton (ENVO:xxxxxxxx)" | depth 250 m | reverse complement strand
CCTCGGTGAGCCATCGTAGCCAACATTTCTGTCAATGCTACACCCACCGGAGCAGATTTCTCTCCGTTTTTTGTTTTGTACAGAACGCCACATACGCCACACATAAATTACTATCCTCAAAACCAATGATGACTTAGATGTATATCATAGTGATTTAGCCTTATCAAGACACTAGTGGAAACTACACCTACTACCGAACTTTCCCCCATGGGACAAGCAACGCAAATATCCCACTGATTAAAGCGATGCAACCTGCGAAAAAGAATACGCTTTTGACGCCTTCAGTATCAGCCAAAAAACCAGCGACCAAAGGGAAAATGCCCGCAAAAATCACAAACGATGAAAAAACCAGTGAAATCGTTGTGCCGTGAAGCTTTGGATCTACCACATCTGCGCACGCAGCCAAACAAATTGCCATGAGAGAAAAGTTCACGAGACCTGTAGCAATCACAATAGCTACAAAAGCAGGTCCTGACGACATTACAAAAAGCAAAATGTATAGCACTCCCATTAGCAAAAGACTAGGAACAATAACTGACTTCCGGCTGAAACGATCAGAAAAGTATCCCATAGCAGGCTGCGATAGAATACCAATCGCTTGAGCTGCAGTTAAGTAAGTACCTAAAACTACCGCAGACTGACCAAGATCTTCTCGAACATAGATGGGGAGAAACGTAATAACAATACTTTGAGCAGATGCATAGCCACCCGTGAAAACCAATACCAACAAAAGCTTTTTGTTGCGAAAGAGGTTGATAAATGCCGCAATATACAAGCGGACAGTTAAGTCCTGAGATTCTATGCGAATAGAGCGCAATGTTACAAAAACCATCACTGAGGTCAATAATGCAGGCACTAACCCCCAATGAAGTATCGATTGCCAAACCGTAAAACTCAAAAGGGCACCAACAAATATTGGCCCGATAGTCTCACCTATACTAGCTCCGATACCATGAATAGAAATTGCAAACCCACGTTTCTCAGCAAATACCCTGGAAAGTGATCCAATAGCTGCTGGATGCCATGATCCTATTGCAATATGACTAATCGCGGCCATAGCAAAAGCCTGCCAATAAGAGGTTACAAAACCGAATACAGAATGAGTGATCCCAATTAGAATCATACCAACTGCCAAAATAGTAACAAATTGATGACTAAATCTGTCAGATAGAAATCCCCAGGGGAAATTCCCTATCCCACCTGAGATATTCCTACCCATAGAAATCGTTCCAACCCCCGCGTTAGTTAACTGCAAACTTTGTTTAAGCTCTGGCAAAATGATAAAGAAGCCAGCGTTATAAATGTGTTTTACAGAATGGCCTAAACAAGTTATAACTAGTAACCAAAGCCGTTGCCTTTGGGTTACATTATCTCTCTGTATATTCATATATAAATTCTCTATTCACCTTAAAACATGTAGCTTATACAACGTCAGTCTTTTATCAATGTTGACATAGCCTATGGAGTCCATCCAGCGGAGCGGCATTGAACCAATCGAGTATTTTCTTGTAGGATAGATACCTATGCCCGATAGTGTAGCGGTAGCACGTCAGCCTTTGGAGCTGAAATCCCTGGTTCGAATCCAGGTCGGGCAGCCATCTTCCCACGTTTTACACGGGGATCCCACAAAGCCACTCTTATCCGACTGCACTATAGTATTAACCTAAGAGTCAGAGGCTAACACTCCTCCGTGAGCCATATTTGACTTAGGAACATCGTAAAAAATTATGTGGGTAGACTCAGGAGTTGATTTTGCTATATCAACAATGGCCTTTGTGATAGCCTTAGCAAGCTCCGCTTTTTGCTCTTTTGTTCTTCCTTCATACATTTCTACATGAATGGTTGGCATAAGCCACCTCCTAAAAATAAATTAGGGATCCGAACAATCCCTAATATTGCCGCAGGACCTGCAAACTATTTTGCAATGCACTACCTCTGTCGCGTTACCACAAACATCACATCGCGTATCATCCACCTCTATCAATTCGTCGAGGATCCGATCCCAATCAAACGTCCCTTGAACCATCACACCTACCTTTTTGCGACTCCGATTAGTCATCATACGTTGTCTGTTAGCCACACCATTATACCAGAGCAGGTAATTACTGACTCTGTATCAACACTTATACCCTGACAGTTGTTCCACACCATTGATGGAAATATTGAGTTATCATTCATACCACTATCCAATTCTTGCCTTTAAAGCAGTTGCCGCGTAGTTCTGTTGAAGTACTTATCATTTTCCACATATAATGTGGAAAATGATGTAAATAGGATACGCTCTACAGATCCAACGGCTCTGGAGACTTTTGATCAGAAGGACAGTTAGACTATGACAACGAGACAAAAAGTAGCACTGATAACCGGAGCAGGCTCTGGAATTGGCAAGCACTGTGCAATAGCTTTGCTGAACAACGGATACTCCGTATCTCTAGCAGGAAGGCGTGAAGACGCTCTAGCAAAAACAGCTGCCGAATCCGGTGCGGACTACAAAAATATCCTAATACAATCTACCGACATCGCTGATCACAGCTCAGTTCAACAGTTATTCGCTAAAACCAAAGAAAAGTTTGGTAGGCTCGATGTTCTCTTTAACAATGCAGGAGCTGGAAACGCTTCGATACCTATGGAAGATCTCACCTTAGCTCAATGGAAAACGGTGGTGGATACAAACCTGACAGGAACTTTTCTGTGTACACAAGAAGCCATCAAGATTATGAAGAGCCAGAGTCCGATGGGTGGGAGAATCATAAATAACGGATCAATATCAGCGAGTACACCTCGAGTGCACTCAGCCCCATACACGGCATCGAAGCACGGTATAACTGGCCTCACCAAATCAACCGCACTAGATGGCCGTAAATACAGTATAGCTTGCAGCCAAATCGATATAGGCAATGCGTCGACTGATATGACGCAAAGACACAAGACAGGAACTCCTCAGCCTAGCGGAGATTCTCAGTCAGAACCTACCTTCGATGTACAACACGTCGCAGATTCAGTGCTTTATATTGCGAATCTCCCACTGGATACAAATATCTTATTTATGACTATAATGGCTACAACGATGCCTTTTGTTGGAAGGGGTTAATCTCAAATTTCAGGCTTATGCTGTGTAGGCTGATGCCTTGAGAAGAGATTAATACCCTAACCTTTGAGATAAAAAGCCCCACAATGTTTGATAGACTGTCTCCAAAGTGATAGTATCCTTCAAGTTTAGGAAATAGGAAGCAACCGAAACCATGATGCCGAGAAATCGTAGACCTCAATCACAACTAGAAAGAGATCTCTTGACCTTGTTCACAAGAATCAGAGATTTGATTGAACCTCCCTTCAGCAAAATTGGTGGATTTAAGTTTAACTCGCTTTTTTTTGTTGGGTTAATTGCCATTGGTATAGTCTGGTTTCTCTCAGGGTTTTACCAAGTACAGCCTTCTGAACTGGCCGCCCGAAAACTTTTTGGCAAATTTTACCCACCACTTCAAAGCGCAGGTCTTCATTGGCACTGGCCAGCCCCTGTAGGAGAAACAATTAGAGAAACCGTTGAAGAAGCACGCAGATTGGAATTGGGTTTTAGAACCCAGGGTAATCAAATCAGTGATGTTTCAGCTGAAGCCCTTATGATCACAGGAGACCTGAATATTGTCGACGTGCAGATGATAGTTCAGTATCGGATTAACGATTTGACAAATTTTCTATTCCAGGTTGATGATCCGGGAGACGCTGACAGAGGTGTGGGACAAGGTTCCCCTGATGGTATGACTCTCAAGGATGCTACGGAAGCTGCCCTTCGACAGGTAGTTGGTAAAAGTAGCATTGATGATATTCTCACTGTTAATAAAGACCAGGTCCAACTAGAGACCCTTCATCTTCTACGGAGAATACTGGATGACTACTCAAGTGGAATTGAAGTCCTTGAAGTAAGGCTACAAAACGTCCGTCCACCTGATGACGTCCGAGATGCATTTGACGATGTAGTCAGAGCTCGGGTGGACAAAGAAGCCAGGATCAATGAGGCACTAGCCTATCAGCAAGACCAATTGCCAAGGGCAAGAGGTGATGCGGAGAAAATCATCAATGCAGCCTCAGCATTTAAAGAAGAACGCATACTCAAAGCCAAGGGAGAATCTGCACGGTTTTTATCGGTCTTAGAAGAATATCAAAAAGCCAAAGAAGTGACGAGAACGAGACTTTACTTAGAAAAAATGGAATCAGTGTTACCAAAGGTTCCAAAATATGTCATTGAACCGGAATCTGGGGGCAGTTTGTTGCAGTTTCTACCACTAGGGGAGAGTAAGTAACATGAGATTTATACTTATTATTCCGCTAGCTCTCGCTATACTATTAGCTTCACAGGTGTTTTTCGGGGTAGATGAAACTAAATTCGCCGTTGTAACGAGATTTGGTGAGATACAAAGGGTCATTAAAAACCCTGGACTGCAAACGAAAATCCCGTTCATGGATCAAGTAAACCTTTTTGATAATAGACTACTTCGTATCGATGTTCGAACTGAATCTATGCCAGACAAAGATCAACAATTCTTGGAAATAGATGCTTATGTCCGGTATAAAATCCTAGATCCAGAAAGATTCTTACTCCGTCTCAAAGATGAATTCACTGCACAAAACAGAATAGGTAATATAGTGATATCTGAGCTAAGAAGAGTAGTGGCTGCTAGTGACCGGGCAGATATTATCGGGGGAACTGCCGAAACTCAAGCAGACGGTACGATCATTGTTGTCCCGACAATCACAGGCGATCAAGAAGAAACAAGAGAAGCCCTAACTCGCAAGGTGATTGAGGGAGCTAATCGAGCAGTGGAATCTGTAGACAACGACTTCGGCGTCAAAGTTATAGACGTCCGCATTAAAGCAGCTGACTTTCCTACTACTGTTGAACTAACGGTCTTCAACAGGATGAGAACTGAACGAAATGTACAAGCACAAAAATTACGGGCCGAAGGCGAAGAACAAAACTTGAAGATAACTTCTGACGTGGATAGAGAAGTAGCAATAATTAGAGCAGAGGCTGAAAAAATCTCTAACACCCTGAGAGGCGAAGGTGAAGGACAAGCTATTGCCTTATTCGCAGAAGCACTCGAACAAGATCCTGAATTTTACGCATTCACTCGTAGTTTGGAAGCTTACGAAACCATCATAACCGAGAACGACATACTGGTTTTGTCTTCCAAAGATGAACTTTTCAAGTATTTAGAAACCTCCGCTGAAGATAGCTCTCTCTCTGAAAATTCTGACAACTAGCGATATAAAAACACTATTCTCTTTTGCTGGGTTCATCTTCTCAACTCCCGAACATTGTTTGCGGTAGCCACAAGGCAATTTGGGGAAACAGAATTAATATCCCTATCATCGCTAACATACACAGCACGAAGGGTAGGGCCCCGACTATGACATCGTTTATTGATCCTCTCGTTTGGCGAAGCCCATGAATCACATAAAGGTTTAATCCAACGGGGGGAGTAATCAACGCCATTTCAAGAAGGATGACGAACAACACTCCTAGCAAAACAGGATCCTTTCCAGTAGCAAACAAGAGTGGTGCTAGCATAGGGACAGTGGTAACTACAATAGTAAAACTCTCCATAAACATGCCTAAAAAGATGTACAACAGTATGATAACTACTAAAAGTACCCATTGAGATAACCCAAGACCTCCGACAGCAGAGGCAATTTGTTGCGGCACATCCAGAATAACTAAAGCGTAATTAAAAAGATTCCCAGCTATAACAATCATCAGAATAAAGGAAGAGGTTCGAATGGTCGATGTAACAGCCTCAGAAAGCATTCTGTAATTAACACTTCTATAACATAATCCCAACAAAAATGCTCCAGTAACGCCATAAGCTGCAGCTTCAGTAGGAGTAGCAACACCCCTGTAAATGCTCCCTAAAACAATGACAATAAGCACGCAAGTAGGAACAAAATCCTTCAAGCTTCGCAAACGAACTGTCCATGAAACTCTGTTTTCAATCCCAGTCCAGTTGGGGTTCAGAATTGATGCCCCAAAAATAAGTAACATAAACAACAACATAAGAACCAATCCAGGCATAAAGCCAGCCATAAATAGTTTTCCTATAGATGTTCCCGTGAAATATCCGTAAAGGATCAGATGAATACTGGGAGGGATAAGAATGCCTAAAGTTCCGCCAGCTGCAAGAGATCCCAATACCAATCTTTCGTTATAACCCCGAGAGGCAAAGTTTGGGATTGCAACGGTACCTATAGTCGCAGCAGTAGCAACACTGGAACCTGAAACTGCAGAAAAAATACCACAGGCAACAATATTGCTGTAAAGAAGGCCTCCAGGAATACCTATCAACCAGTAGGAAATTGCTCGATAAAGGCGGTCTGCAATACCAGCTCGCAATATTAGCTCTCCCATCAATATAAATAGTGGTATTGATAAAAGAAGCCAGTTAGTACTTGCTGGCCACAACCACATTCCCGTCAAGACATGCCATTTCGCGGGAATAAATACCCAAAACAGGATAAGTGCTACTGTACCGAGACTGGCAAAGACATATACCCCCATTGACAGAAAAATAATTAATAGCCCAAAACTGGTACCCAGTACTATTGCTGACATCCAATTAATCCACTACGTTTCTGTAAAAACTTATGTCTACTTCATTCAATACAAAATCCCTGTATACATACCAGTCTATGCTTCCTCAATGCTTGAGTTAGTGTCCAAATACGGCTTTGGCTGTCTAATCACAGGTGCTAAGGTTGAAGCTCTTCCGAGTCCTATTTCAAATATGCCAACGATCAACTGCAATAGAGCATATAACCACAACCAAAATAATCCGAAAACCCACAACGTTTGAGGGATTTTGAGGGGAGTACGAAGGATAGTGGCTGCCTTAGCATTCATGCTAAAAGTATAGGGTAAAAAGTCAGTCAATAGATACCATAGTATCGTTGAAAGAAAAATGCATACCAAAGCAATAGCGAAAAGATTAAGATATCCTTGTAACCACTTAGGCATAAGAATCAATAAAGTATCAATCCTTATATGCGCCCTCTTACTTAAGGCGTAGCCAGCCCCCCAAGTTACTGCAACTGCTAAGACATACTGTCCAATCTCTGTGTGTCCTTTGGACGACCAGGTAGTGTACTTCCGGAGCACTGTGTCAATAGTGATGTAAAAACCAAGGAAAAGAAAGGCCCAGCCTGCTATATGACCCATCAAAGCGGAGAGTTTTTCAACCAAATGTAGGGAATAATGACAACCGAGGAGAATTTTTTCTGCAACAACTCTGTAATGAAACGACATAGACCAGTTAACATAATTCACACCAGATGCACTACAAATGGCAGGAGTGGGAGGATTCGAACCCCCGACCTGCGGTTTTGGAGTACATCGCTAGGCGTTATCTTACGTTCCTCCTCGTGCTATTTGGAGATGAAAATCGCAGATCATAGTTCTCTATCAGTCTAACAGATCCATAGTCCTTAGTTGGCATATTTCTACATCTTTGTCCGTTTAGCATGTGTCGAAGTTAGTCTTGTGCTAGTGGTATGGGATCAATGGTAAGGTAGATTCGATGATAAAGATTGTTGTTGGTAATTGTGGTTTGTTGGGAGTCGTTTGTTGTAGGTATTGATTAGGATCTAGGAATGTTGATCTATGAAAACCAGTGAGCTACACTTGAGGTAGAGCATTATATGAAAGCAAAGAGGGTCAAGTGAGCTCAACATTAGTGAGAGGAAAATACGTTGTCCGTAAAATCACAGGTCCCCATTCAGCCGATGTGATTTCTGATGGGGCAGTGTTTCAACGCGATGGAGAAATTATTGAAATAGGCCCCTACGAAGACCTCAAGGATCGGTACTCGGACGTGGAGGTTATCGGTTCCTCCAGCTATTTGGTGATGCCAGGCTTGGTAGATGGCCATTCCCATAAGGGTCTCACACCTTGCCAGTTAGGTGCGATGGATAACACTTTGGAGCTGAGAGCACTCCATCAATTAGGATCCCGACGCATCGACCCTTATCTCGATCAGATGTACTGTGCTATCCAGATGATCGAGAATGGAACCACCACGGTTCAGGCACTCCATATCGGTATGAGGCCGGCGGGCCCTTCCCGCTTAATGGATACAGCTGACAAGGCCCTGAAGGCCTACCAAGAGATAGGCATGCGAGTTTCCTATGCTCCTAGTGTAGGGAATCAGAACATGTACATAGTTGGAGCCACCGGCGACGAGAGTACTTTTGCTGCAACAATGCCACGAGATCTCGGGAACAGGTTTACTTCATTCTTGTCTCCCCAAAGTGCTTCTACCGAGGAATGGATGTCGGCTCTAGAGGGAGTCGCAGCGAAGTACGGCAATGACCGGTACCCTAGGATTCGAATTACTCTCGCCCCCAGTAATGTCCATCGTTGTTCTGACGATTTGTTGGTATCCCTTAAGAAGATGGCCAATAAATACCAGACAGGAATTCATATTCACTTACTGGAAAGCCCTCACCAGAAATTTTATGGATCCGTGGCTTGGAATAAGACTCCTGTTCAGCATCTGAACGATTTGGGATTTCTTGGCCCAGAGTTAGTATGCGGCCACAGCGTCTGGTCTACCGATGAGGATTTGGATCTCATTCGGGAAACGGGCACCAATATCTGCCACAATGCTAGTTCTAATTTGCGGTTACAAAGTGGAATTGCTCCAATAAGAAAGGCGCTCCAGAAGGGTATCAAGATTGGTCTAGGTATCGATGAGGCAACCCTCAATGATAACAAAGACATGTTTGAGGAGATGAGACTGGCGCTACGGCTTCAGTATGTTCCAGGTACGGTCGACATTTCTCCAACCCCTTATGATATTTTCCAGATGGGCACCGAGAATGGGGCCTACTGTGCTTGGTTTGGAGATAAGGTTGGTACTCTGGATCCTGGGAAACGGGCGGACATGGTGTTGCTCAACCTACGGAACATTGAGTACCCCTACATTGACCCTATAGTGAGCCTAGTCGAAGGACTAGTGTATCGGGGAAGGAGCCAAGATGTTGACACCGTGATGATAGATGGCGATGTGGTTATGCGTGATCGCAAACTGACCCATGTTGACAAAGAGAGTTTGCTCAAAGAACTCAATAGTGCTTTGGATCGGCCACTATCAACGGCAGAAATGGAGACCAGAGATCTGGTTAGCAAAGTAGAGCCTTACATGAGGCAATATCTCAAAGAAAACTTTGCTCAAGACCTAGTTCCTCACACTATTTACAACTCTAGGTGCTAATTCAATAGGGATGACTTCAGGGTTGCACGATCTTTAAAGGTATTAGTTTCGTGCCTAAATTTTGGCAGGAGTGGAAGGATTCGAACCCTCGGCCTGCGGTTTTGGAGACCGCTGCTCTTCCAGCTGAGCTACACTCCTAATCTTAAAGTTGGCTTAGCGTAGCAGTGCTTTGAACTATGCGTCAAGCCATTGACTAAGACTCAGAGGCATCAGTCAATTGTAAGGTCAGGGCTTCCCATACTGGTTAATTGTAAGCTATATTTCACTTTTCGATATCGTGTATGAGAAATCCAATGAATAATCAGAATCTACAACAAATAAACCTTAAATCCTTGATTCGAACCGTTCCTGATTTCCCAAAACCCGGAATCCAGTTCAAGGATATCACTCCAGTCCTCAGGAATCCGACGTCTTTCAAAAGTGCCATAGACCAAATGACATCGCCCTTCGATAAGACATCGATAGATACAGTTGTTGCAATTGAGGCTCGAGGATACCTCTTAGGAGCAGGAATTGCTCTAAAGATTGGGTCTGGAATAGTTCCTGTGCGAAAACCGAATAAACTACCATGGCTAACCTTTGAAGAAAGTTACGAATTGGAGTATGGTTCAGAGACTCTTCAAATTCATCAGGATGCAATTGCTAAAGGAGATAATGTATTACTAGTAGACGATGTTTTAGCTACTGGTGGAACCCTGAGAGCTACGATCAATCTTGTCGAAAGATTTGGAGCCAATATTGTCGGAATAAGCCTGCTAGCAGAGTTGACTTTTCTAAACGGGCGTGAGCAATTGAAGGGATTGCAAGCCCATTCAGTAATATCTTATTAATTATTATCATGATACCTAAAATCGACATTAGAGTACCTGTTGGTCTTCCTATTAAAGAAACCGCCTCATTTATCGCGGACTGTGAACACATAGGTTTCAATGGAGTGGGTGTTCATGATCATCAACACAGTGGAAGAGATGTGTACATTACATTAGCTCTTGCAGCTCTTCAAACAGAAAGGTTGCATTTATATCCAGCTACATCAAACCCCGTTACCCGTCACCAAATGGTACTCGCTTCCCTAACCCACTCGTTAGAAGAAATAGCTCCAGGAAGGATTCGATTAAGCCTTGCACCTGGATTTCTATCAGTAGGGAACATTGGCCAACCCAGAGCTCGACTTTCTGAAATGCGAGATGCAATTCTCAACATCAAATCTTTACTATCAGGCGAAAGCGTAATGTATGGAGAAGTAGATGGGTATCTCAGAAATGTCAGCACTCAACCCACGCCTGTGTATATGACAGCAGCGGGACCCAAAATGCTGGAGCTAGCTGGCGAAATAGCCGACGGAGTGATGGCTATGGTTGGCCTTGATCCTAGAATCATAGCTGCTGCGACCGAGCATCTTAGCATAGGAGCTGCACGCGCAGGCAGGAATCTCAAAGACATTCCAGTGGTCTTTATCACTCATCTGGCTATCGATAAAGATCAGGACAAAGCCCAATCATGGCCACAGAGGTACCTAGCCCCCCAAAAACCATGGCTTTCGTACCCCAGTAAGTCGCATCATTACTGGCTGCGCCAAATCGGTATAGATCTCCCTGACTCGATAGACCCGACAACCATTTCGACAAAATTATCCCATCAGATTTGCGATGCACTAGGACTGTTCGGGACACCGGAATATTGTGCTGACAGACTTTTACAGGCTGTCAACGAAAGTGATCTAGACCACATATTTTTATTTCCCGTCCATACAATCGATGGTGGGTATATAATGCCTATCCAAGAAAAAGAAGCATTTCGGGATGTCATATTTCCAAAGCTTTATGCATAAGTAAAGGGAGTACCTTGAGCAAAGAACTTACTCTCAGTATTGTAGATCAAAGTCCTGTTAGAAAAAACGAATCAGCAGCACAAGCACTACAAGAAAGTATCCAGCTGGCCAAGCGTGCTGAACAACTTGGCTACAGTAGGTATTGGGTAGCTGAACACCACAATACAGGTTCATTTGCCGGAACTGCACCCGAACTATTAATATCCCAAATAGCGGCACAAACTAAAAAAATAAGAGTGGGTAGTGCAGGTGTCATGTTGCCCCACTATTCTGCCTTAAAAGTCGCAGAATTGTTTTCTATCCTTGAATCCTTCTTCCCAGGAAGAATCGACCTGGGATTAGGAAGAGCTCCTGGTAGTGACCAGTTAACAGCTGCCGCGCTAGCATATCCACAACCACTAAAAGATGCTTCTATGTTTCCTCAACAAGTACTAGATCTCATAGGATTTCTCTCAGGCACTTTGCAATCTGACCATCCTTTTGCAACGGTGCAGGCACAACCTGGCCCCGCTAGAAATTCCATTCCTTCTATTTGGCTACTTGGATCAAGTAATTACAGCGCTCAGCTTGCTGCATCTCTAGGATTGCCCTTTGCTTTTGCTGATTTCTTCGGTACTACTGGTGATTACGGTCCTCTCATAACTGAGTTATATCGGCAAGAGTTCAAACCCTCCGGTATTCTGTCAGAACCGAAATGCAACGTCTCTCTACAGGTTATTTGCGCAGAAACTAACGAAAAAGCTCAATTCTTGGGTGCCAGCAGAAATATCAATAAAATTGTTCAAAGCCGTGGTCGTCCATCAGGACTCCTTGACCCTCAAGAGGCAAATAACTATCCACTGACCCCGGCAGAACAAACCTACGTATCTCGGCTCACAGCAAGCTACATTGACGGTGATACGTCTTATGTGAAAGAGAAAATCCTAGAAGCCGCTGAAAGATACGGTACGTTAGATGTAGGTATTGTCACGATTTGCCACTCTTTTACCGATAGAATTCGTTCTTATGAGCTTATTGCAGATGCTTTTGGCCTAGCTAACACAGACGCTGCAATATCATCCCACCAGGTACAGGAGAGTAGACCAAAATGAAATGGATTTCTTCCGCATCAGATGATCCTCAACTTGAGACAGCAATTCGAGATTGCATAACCGTCATTAATGACAATCTTGAGTCTAAGAAGCAACCATCTCTTATTGTCATTTTTGTTTCTGCCCACTACCCTGAAGAAAACGATACAGTTCTTAATATTCTCAAAGAGTCTTTCTCTGAATCTGTCATCTTTGGTTGCTCCGCAGCTGGAATTGTGGGTAGTGGTAAGGAATACCAAAATAGACCATCTGTCACAATAATGGCGGCAATTCTTCCTTCAGTGTCGATTGTTCCTTTTTACACGGCGGGCAACGCAATCCCAAGCGCAGATGACCCACCAGAATCATGGAAGGAATTCCTAGGCATAACTCATCTTGAAAAGCCTGATTTCATATTGCTTGCTGAACCGTTCTACCCTCACATCAACCAGTTTCTGGCTGGGATAGATTATGCTTTCCCTCGTTCAGCAAAAATAGGTGGACTTACAAGCGGTGGGACGCAACCGGGAACAAATTACCTTTTCTCCAATGCTTCTGTATATACTCAAGGCTTAATCGGCCTGGCATTGGAAGGAAATTTAAAAGTAGAGCCAGTTGTAGCTCAGGGTTGCCGACCCATTGGTGCTCAGAAACAAATTACCAAATGCCAAGAAAATATCCTGCTCGGCCTTGACGGTGAACCTCCTCTTGATTACCTAAACGGTCTCTATCAAAAACTCTCATCCCATGAACAAGGTCTTTTCAGAAACCAATTGCTCATTGGCATTGGAACTGACTCGGTCTTCGACTCAGACCAAGAAGATAATACGGAATTCTTGATCCGAAATATTATGGGAGCAGATCCTGAAAAAGGTATCCTCGCAATCGGTGAATTGATAAGAGAAGGTCAAATAGTTCAATTCCACATTCGTGATGCGGTTAGTTCTGCCAATGATCTTCGTACCCAGCTTGTGAAGCATACTAAAACCCCAACGGTATCAGGAAATCCTAAAGCAGCCATGATGTTTCAATGCACTGGAAGGGGTTCCTACTTATATGGGGAAGAAGGGCACGACAGTCGCATGTTCACAGAAATAATAGGCTCAATCCCTTTAAGTGGTTTCTTTTGCAACGGCGAGATCGGCCCGGTCGGACACACCACATACCTCCACGGATACACCGCCTCTATAGCACTATTTCACGAAAAGATTGATTAAAAACCGACGTTATACGTTCGTACAAGTGTGGTTCTAGACATGCCATCAATCACAGTGAAGCAAGGTGTTCATTGGGAATATCAGTGATAAACATCGCTCCAGGGGCATGTGATATCAGCAAATCAACTTTAGAATTGCGTGCTACGAGTTGAGGAGTAACTCCACAAGCCCAAAAAACTGGTACATCTCCCTCTTCTGGTTGCGGTGGCGCACCGTATGTGGGTTGCAAAAAGTCCACACCTATTACCGAAGGGTCGCCAATATGCACCGGCGAGCCATGGACACCTGGGTATCTTGATGTGATTTGAACTGCTTTAGCTACTTTATCTGCTGGTATTGATCTTCCGCTTACAACCATATTGCCCTGAAAAGACCCTGAGGAAGCACATTCAATCGCGGAATCATACGCAGACACCATACAGCCTGATTCGATATGGCGCATTGGAACCCCACCATTCATTAACGCTTCTTCAAAAGAATGGCTGCACCCTAACAAAAACCCTACTAGATCATCTTTCCAATACTCTAAAATATCGGTTGGTTCATCCACTAATTCACCCTTAACATAGACCCTATATTGCGGTAAATCGGTTCTCACATCTGCGTTATCAGCCATTGTGCGAATAGTAGGATCTCCAGGATCCAATACCTCCAATAACGGACAAGGTTTCGGGTTGCGCTGGCAAAACAAAAGGAAATCAAAAGCTACGTCTTTTGGAACTATAGCCAAATTCGCTTGGGCGAATCCGAGACATAGACCACCAGTGTGATCTGTCCACTCACCCTTCCGAAAAAGCATTCGAGCTTCACTGGGCACTACAGAGACTTCACTAGCTGTTAAAACCATATTGACATCCTCCTTCAGTTGAATGAAACCTGAACTCTAGAACGTACGTTAGTTCGATATCCAGTATCTGTCAAGAATATGATAGGCAAAGTATTGCACTCATTGATCGACTACAATTACTCTTCAATTTGGGAAGTTTTGCACCCTGCAGCTTGAAGCGAAATATGAGCAAATGACGAATCTTCCTGCGCACCATGCCAATGTACTTCACCCTCAGGAATAAAAATTATGTCGCCTTGAGATACTTGGATTGTTTCTGACTCATTAACAACATATCCCTGTCCATCAGTTACAATCAATATTTGATCTGTACTGTGTATGTGAAATTTGTTACGCACTCCTACATCGAAGTGAATAATATTCATAACAAAATTAGTTGACGCACCCGGAATCAAGACCTTCTGACGACCAATCCGACCCGTAAATAGAGTTCCTGGAGGCTCAACCACTTTTGGATCTGTTAGTTCTACATCTTCTAGTTTAAAACGTTGCATTGATACCCTCCCCCGTTAACGATATTATGTCTTTTACAGGTTGATTCTGAACTGACCTGCAAGATCGCTTAATAATAACATAACAAAGAATTTAAATTCTTATATTTGATCCTTGGGAGTTGATTATGCATCCTCAGAGAGATTTCGTAGGGTATGGGAAACGTGCACCTGCGATAGAGTGGCCAAATAAGGCTCGTATAGCCATAAACCTAGCTATCGCTTACGAGGAAGGCTCAGAATATTCTCTTCTCCAAGGAGATAAGCATAGAGAGCCCACTAATGAAGTCACTTCTCCAGTACCCATGGATCGACGAGATCTAGTAAACGAATCTCTATTTGAATATGGGAGTAGAACCGGTTTCTGGAGAATCTTATCTATTCTTGAGAAACAAAATATTCCAGGGACTTTTTTTTGCTGCGGCATGGCTTTGGAATGCAATCCAGAGGCAGGACCTGCTATTACATCTGGAGGTCATGACATTTGCGGACATGGTTATAGATGGATTCAGGCATTTGAAATGGATAGAGCTACTGAGTGGGAAGACATGCAGAGAGCTTGCAAATCTATAGAAACAATGTCTGGACAAAAACCACTTGGATGGCACAATCGCTACGCGCCTAGCACCAATACACGTGAACTTGTAGCAGAACATGGACAGTTTCTTTATGACAGCAACTCTTACAATGATGATATTCCTTATTTCACATTGATAAACAACCAAAAACTCCTAATCATTCCTTATAGTTGGGATACTAATGACGCACGTTTATACAGGGGCGGAGGCAGTTCAACAGATCATTATAAAAGCCTAGTAGATACGTTCGATCAGCTCTATGAGGAAGGAACAACCAATCCAAAAATGATGTCAGTTGGAATTCATTGCAGAGTTTCTGGAAGACCAGGAAGGGCTAGAATACTAGAAGACTTCATTAAATATGCGAAAGGTTTTCCTCAGGTATGGTTTGCTCGAAGAAGTGATATTGCTAGATGGTGGTGGGATCATTACTCGGATTAGAATCCAACCCATTTATGACTTGGATTGACAGTAATTAACAGCACCAAGATAATGACGTAGTCAAAAAAATCTGGAAACCTGTGTACTCTCTGCTAAAGAGCATCACAAGCCGAGGTGGTGGAATCGGTAGACACGCGGTCTTGAGGGGGCCGTGGACGAAAGTCCGTAGGAGTTCAAGTCTCCTCCTCGGCACCATAGACTAGCATCAATGAATATGGGGCGACGTAGCCAAGTGGTTAAGGCGGAGGTCTGCAAAACCTTTATTCGGGAGTTCGAATCTCCCCGTCGCCTCCAAAATTGCACTACGCGATGCATCATGTACTAGCAGTATCCAATTTGCAGCTTTTTTTGATTTGGATTGCCTTATACATAGACAACAAAGAAATGATACCCACAACTCCAGACACAGAAAATCCAAATACCCAGTTTCTGGGAGACGTAAAAAGGTCCAGTAATAATCCTGATAAATAAGGGCCCACGGCACCACCACTCATTCCAGAAAAAGCATATACACCGAGAGTAGCTCCTATTTTATCCTGATCTGCCGTTTCAATAATGGCTGTGGAATAAACTGCAGAATCAGCACCAGTTAGAAATCCATATAAACTAATGAGTACCACAAAAAAGGCTATAGGGAGGCTGTACATCCATCCTAAACCTAGTGCACATAACGTACCTGCTGCAACAACTAAAAACGCGGTCTGCGCTCTCCCTAATCTATCCGATAAAGTACCTCCAATTACAGGGGCAACACATCCTAAGGAAAACAGCATTCCCAAAAGTGTAGATGCAGAAGCAGTCGCTTGAATCAAACTATACCCTTGCTGCAGTAGGATAAAAGTCATAAAAGGGGGGCCCCAAACTCTCAGGGTATATAGATCCCATGCGTGACACGTGTATGACAAAGTGAACAAACGAGTAAGTGGGTTTTTCAAAACACGCAAATTTATAATTCCAGTACTAGACTTTACAGAATCAACACCCATACGCCTAATGACAAAAAAAGCTACGGGCGTAGCTACAACACAACTCATCGCCACACAAAAATAAGCTGATCTCCATCCTAGAGGGGAAATCAACACTCCGATAAGAGTCAAGGAAATGTTTGTGCCGAAATAAAATCCAGCAACGTACAAACCCATTGCTGTTCCACCCATTTTGCCTGCAAAACGCGCTACTACAAGCCGGGCTCCTGGCATATATATTCCGACCAATCCAGCCCCGATCAAAAACCGTAAGACTAATCCCGATACCAGACCATACGCAATGAAAGGAAATAATATATGCGCCACCGAAGATATAATCATCGAACCCATGATTATGCGTACCGATCCAATGCGGTCTGTTAGTGGCATAAGAATTAGTGAGGCCAAAAGGTATCCGATCATCGACATAGAAAACAAAAGACCTGCTTCACTATTGGTAAGATTCCATTCCTCTTGGATTAAAGGCAACGCACCAACATAGCTTGAAAATGGCAATACGGAAAGACATAGGACTGCAGTCATTCCGAAAAGCAAACTTAGATCGTTTTTCATGGATTACACTTATACTCTTGCAATAAATTTGGCTATACAACGTGGCTATTTACAAAAGGCTAGACCCCAAAAGGGCATCTTGCAGTACTTTTGTCTGGACATGACATCCTGTCACTATAGTAGCAATCTTTTCACCAGATAAACTTGAAATATTATCTATAATACCTGCAAGAGTTATAGCCGCGGAGGGTTCGACCAAGATTCTCTCGGTATCTAAAAATGTTCTAACTGCCGAAACAAGCATTTTTTCAGGAACAAGCCATACGTCATCCACAAGTCCTTTTATCTCGTCAGTAATTTTCTGAATTGGGATTCGCACCGATAGTCCATCAGCAATTGTTTGGGTTTCAGCTCCTGCAGTCCCTTGGCCCTCATGGAAAGCCTCCCACATAGAAGGTGATCCTGAGGGAACTAAGCCGATAATACGGATTTTAGGAAGAATTTTTCGCATTTCAAGCGCGATACCTTTAATCAGCGAACCGTTACCAAGGGGCACCAAAATAGTGTCCCAAGAGGAAGAAACATTGATAATTTCTTGGGCTATGGTACCCGACCCAAGTGCCATTTCAGGCAACACACCATCCTCCCAGTAAATCATCCCTGTTTCTTGAGCATAGCTTTTGGCATACTGCTTGGACTCATCAAAGTCCCTACCTTTTTTGATAACGTAGGCACCCGTAGTTCTAATGCTACTCTCTTTGGATTCAGTTACATTTTCCGGTACAAATACCACATTCTCATACTTCCAAACGGACACTGCGAATGCCATAGCTAGCCCGTAATTACCCGCAGAGGCTACACATAGCCCTCTTTCTTTTAAAAGTGC
>CEVQ01019943.1_pt1 | contig 18157 bp, 27 predicted proteins | sample 356551 | NCBI WGS metagenome assembly CEVQ01 (sample SAMEA2623756, study PRJEB7988) | marine metagenome | biome: marine biome (ENVO:00000447); feature: mesopelagic zone (ENVO:00000213); material: "saline water (ENVO:00002010), including plankton (ENVO:xxxxxxxx)" | depth 250 m | reverse complement strand
CCTGCTGAAGAAGTGGTGGCTGAAGAGAAGCCTGCTGAAGAAGAAAAGAAGGAGAAGAAATCATGAGTTTGCGAATGGTGGAAATACGAAATATGCCAAAAGACGACCGCGATAAACAACTACATGAATTACGTTCTGAACTAATGAATGAAAAGGGAATCGCCTCGATGGGTGGACAGCCAAACTCACCAGGAAGAATGAGAGCTCTAAAACGACAGATAGCGAGAATTGAAACTGTTATGAGAGAGGAAAAAATAAGGGGTGAAATGTAATGGCAGAAATTTGTTCTACGTGCGGTTTACCTCAAGAAATTTGTGTTTGTGAAGATTTAGCAAGGGAGCAACAATCTGTTAAAGTCCGAATTGAAAAACGAAGATATGGTAAAATTGTAACTATACTTGAGGGGCTTGGTAATGATATTGATATAGATGACCTATGTAAGAAATTGAAGACTAAATGTGCAACTGGTGGAACTAAAAAAGGAAATACTATTGTATTGCAAGGAGATCACATTAAGAAAGTGAAAATAGTTTTGGGAGATTTGGGTTTTCCGATGGAGGTTGTATGAAGGGGTTTGAAGAATTTTTAGGTAAGAGTGTGACTGTTGAGAAACATAGTGATTGCAATATAATTGGTATGAGTGGTGTTGTTGTAGATGAAACTCGTGAAATCGTTACATTATCTTCGTCTGATGGAATTAAAAGAGTATCTAAAACTAGTGCTATGTTTAAGTTTGAAACTGGTAGATTAAATGGGGATTTATTGAAACATCGACCGCAGGACAGAATAAGGAAGGTGAAGATTTGAAAAAGCCTCGTGATATTGGAGTTAATGTATCATTACCTCAAGGAGAATGGGACGGGGATCCTAATGATCCGTTCTATGGTACTTTGTCTGTTAGAGGTCAAATGCTGAAAGGTGTTGTTGTAAAGAGTAAGGCACAGCGAACAGCAGTTGTTAGTATAGAAAGAACAAAATTTGAAACTAAATACGAAAGATTTGAAAAGAGAACTAGTAAGATCTCGGTACATAGTCCTGCCAGTGTTGATGCAAAAGAAGGTGATAGAGTCGTGATAATGGAATGTCGACCACTATCCAAAACAAAATCATTTGTAATTATAGAAAAGGAGGGGAATAAGTGAGAGCCGTAGCAGGAACGCAGACAAGAGGATTGCCTCAAGGAGCTCGTTTACATTGTGCAGATAATTCTGGTGCAAAAGTAATTGAGATTGTAACCGTACTGAAATATAAAGGTGTAAAGAGGAGATCTCCATCTGCAGCTATTGGTGAAATGGTGGTCGCTTCTGTAAAGAAAGGTACACCTGAAATGAGAAGAGAGCTTGTTCATGCAGTTATTGTTAGATGTCGTAGAGCATTTAGAAGGTCAGATGGCACTATGGTGCAATTTGAAGATAATGCAGCAGTTCTAACTAATCAACAAGGAGAGACAAAAGGCAGTGGGATAAAGGGTCCTGTAGCAAGAGAAGCTGCAGAACGGTGGCCCCGTATTGCAGCACTAGCCTCTGCAATAGTATGAGGTAATATGAAGAGTAAACAACCACGTAAACAGAGATTAGCAAGATACAACGCATCGTTACATAGACGTAGAGTTGAAATGTCTGCACCAATAGATAATGCACTTAGATTGAAACAGGAGGCGAATAATGTATTCTATCCTCGATCTATGCCTGTGAGAGTTGGAGACAGCGTAATAATTGTTCGTGGTGAAGGGCGAATTAAATCTGGAGAACGTAAGGGTCATAAAATATCTAAGATTGATCGAAGAAAGAGGAAAATATACTTAGAAAATCATACATATTTCAAATCCGATGGAACTGAATTGCAAAGACCGATAGACCCTTCTAATGTTGTAATAATAAATCCAGATTGGACCGATTTAAAACGAAGGAAGATATTAGACAGAATTAACGAAAGTATTGATGATGAAAAAATGATGGAGCAAATAGAAGAAGTTGAGAAAGAACATGAGCAAGAAGTGGCTCCTACTGAAGAAGTGAAAGAAGAGGCTGAAGAAGTGAAAGAAGAGGCTGAAAATAAAACGAATTACGATGATATGAAAGTTACTGAGTTGAAGGAAGTTTTGAAAGAAATGGGACTTCCTGTATCAGGAAAGAAAGCAGATTTGATTGAAAGAATAAAGGAGAGTGAGAATTAATGAGTTATATGAAAAGATTAACAGTTCCTAGAAGTTGGTCCATTGAGAAAAAAGCGAATGTGTGGACCACTAAACCAAACCCAGGACCACATTCATTGGATTTGAGCATTCCAATATCCACAGTTCTCAGAGATTATTTGAAAATTTGTGATAAAGTAAAAGAAGCAAAGAAGATTGTGAATGATGGGTTAGTTCAAGTAGACGGGAGAATTGTAAGAAAACATAAGTGGGGTGTGGGTTTGATGGATGTCTTTTCAATACCCTCCACAAAAACTTATTTCAGAATTATTTTAGATAAAAATGGTAAGTTGAGATTTAATCCGATTAAAAAGACTGAAGCGGGATGGAAGTTAAGAAGAGTGGAGGGAAAGACTACCGTTCGTGGAGGTAAAACTCAAGTGAATTTCCATGATGGTGGAAATTTAATTTATGATAAGAAATGTAAAGTTGGAGATGTATTTCAGATTGAGATACCAAGTGGAAAAGTTAAGAAAGTTTTAGAAATGAAAGAGGGCGTACATTCATACATAACTGGCGGAAGTAATGTTGGTAGAATAACCAAAATAAAGGAAAATAAAAAGATAAGAGGTTCAAAAGTTGATGAAGTAATTTGTGATGGATTTGAGACTGTGAAACCATATGTATTTGTCGTTGGTGATACGAAAAAATCTTTGATAACCATAGAGGAGAATAAATCATGAATATAATGAAAAATGTTCAGATAGGAAAGGTAGTTCTGAATATAGGAGTTGGAGAGGGTGGAGATAAATTAGAAAAAGCAGAGAAAGTGCTTTCTATGTTGTCTGGCAAAAAACCCATACGAACTATTTCAAAAACAACAAATAGAGAACTGGGTTTGAGAAAGGGCGTACCTATTGGATGTAAAGTTACACTGAGAGGTGGAAATGCAGAGAAAGTTCTTAGAGATTCTTTGTGGGTAAGAGAAAATAAAATGCCGAAATATTGTTTCTCTAAGACCGGAGGAGGACTCAGTTTTGGAATTCCTGATTACACTGCATACAAAGAACAGCGATATGATCCTGATGTAGGAATATATGGATTAGATGTTTGTGTTTCTTTTGAGAGGGCCGGTTATAGGATTTCTAGAAGAAAACAAACAAGAAAAAAGATAGGAAAGAGTCATAGAGTATCTAGAGAAGATTGTCAACAATTTATGTCCGATAAGTTCGGATTGGAGGTCCTGTAAATGAGTGAATTAAAAGAAAGAAAAGTGTTCAAGGGCCGAATCCAAGGTTGTAAACGATGCAACCGTAAAAGGGGAATGGTTAGGAGATATAATCTGAATGTTTGCAGACAATGTTTCCGTGAAATAGCTCCCAGATTAGGATTTAAAAAATATTCTTGAGGTAAAAATGAGTAACGATCTACTTTCAAACACTTTGGTCACGATACGAAACGCAACTCTTTCAAATAAAAATAAATGCGTTGTTCCTGCCTCACGCCTTATCGGAGAATCATTACGATTAATGAGAGAGAAGGGATATGTATCTGATTTTGAACTTATAGAGGATAAAAGAGGTGGTAAATTTAATGTAGACCTTACTGGAAGGATAAACAGTTGTGGTGCGATTAAGCCTCGATTTTCTGTGAAAATGAGAGATATGGAAAAATATGAAGCTAGATATTTACCTGCTAAAGATTTTGGCATTATTATTGTATCCACACCGAGCGGAGTTATGACACACAAACAGGCAAAAGAAGCGTTAACAGGAGGGAAGCTAGTAGCTTACATTTACTAATGAATATACCTGAATTAAAACACCGTATTGGCATACCTGAAGGTGTTTCCGTAGCCTATCAAGACGGCGAGTGTTCTGTCAAAGGGCCTAAGGGTGAATTAACTAGAGAAATGTATGATTCAAAACTCACTGTTGAAACTGGTAAAGAGGAAGTTAGTGTGTCTGGAAAGAATGTAAGAAGAAATGACAAAGCTCTTTTGGGTACCTGGAAGGCCCATTTGAAAAATATGATAAACGGTGTTAATTCTGGATTCAAGTATGAAATGAAAATAGTTTACTCTCACTTTCCTATGAAAGTAGCGGTTAAAGGAAATGTTGTAATTACAGACAATTATTTGGGTGAGAAAGCACCTAGAAAGGCTGCAATTGTTGGAGAAACGAAAGTTGTAGTCAAGGGAAAGGATATTAGAATTGAAGGTATTGACAAGGAAGCAGTTGGACAAACTGCTGCTAATATTGAAAATAGTACCACCATCAACAATAGAGATCGTAGAGTTTTCCAAGATGGAATATATGTAGTTAGTAAGGGTGTGATTTCGAATGAGTGATGATAACGATTACAAAGCGAAAATTAAGCCTGAAGTTTCAAAAGAAACTCAAAGAGATTTGGGACGGCGTAATGAGAAAAATAAATCCAGACCTGAATTCAAGAGACAGAATTGGTTCCGATACAAGCGTCTTGGTACTTCTTGGAGAAGGGCTAGAGGAATACATTCGAAACTACGAAGAGGATTCAAATATAGGCCTTCTAAAGTAAAAATTGGATTTCGTGGACCGAAATCTGTTAGAGGATATCATCCTTCTGGTTTTGAAGAAGTTTTAATTCAAAATGTAAAGGATTTGGATAATTTAGATGTGAAAAGGCATGCTGCTAGAATAGCTGGTGGTGTTGGTTCAAGAAAGCGTGAAATGATAATGTTAAAGGCGAATGAAATGGGACTTAGAGTATTGAATGGAGGTGAAGAATGAAATTAGATTATCAAAGAAGAGTATCTGCAGATTTACTTAAATGTGGAGTGCATAGAGTTTGGATTGATGATCGAGTAGAAATTCAAGAGAGAATATCTGAAGCCGTTACTAGAGACGATATTAGACAACTCATAGTTCAAAGATTTATAAGAAAACATCAAAAGAAGGGCGTATCTAGAGGTCGAGCAAGATTTGTTGACCAACAAAAAGCAAAAGGAAGAAGAAGAGGACATGGTCGAAGAAAGGGTGGTAAAAATGCAAGAACACCTAGTAAGAAAAAATGGATGTCTAAAATAAGAGCTCTAAGAGACGAACTAAAGAATTTAAGAGATGAAAAGAAAGTTACAGCCTCGCAGTATAGAAAATATTATCTAAGATCAAAGGGAGGGTTGTATAATTCGAGAGCACACTTATTGTACAATCTTAAAGTTGATGGCGTTCTTAAGGAGGAGAAATAATGGTTTCAAGAAAGAAAACTTTTAGAAGAAGACGTCAAGGAAAGACTGATTACAGAAGAAGATTAAAACTGATAAAATCTGAAATGCCAAGAGCGTCCGTTAGAATTACTAATACTAAGATTATGGTTCAAATAATAGAATTCTCTATGAAAGGAGATTTGATTCTTGCATCTGCTACATCGAAACAGCTCAGTGGATATGGGTGGAGTGAATCTAGTAAAAGCATACCTGCATCATATTTGGCTGGTTATTTAGCTGGGAAGAGATCTGTCAAAAATGGTGTGAAAAAAGCAGTTTTAGACGTTGGAAGAGCAAATACTACACCTGGTGGTAGAATATTTGCATCTTTGAAGGGTCTAGTAGATGGAGGTATGAAAATACCTCATTCTGAAAGTGTGTATCCTGTAGAAGAAAGGATAAAGGGATCTCACATTTCAGAAAAGATAGATAAGAAAATAGATAAGATTATGAAAGAGATTGATGAGGGGGTAAAATAGATGAATAAAGGTGGTACTTCTGAACGAGGTGGTGGTAAACCTAAAGGTAAAGGTGGAGACAAAAAACGTCCTGAAAGACCTGCGCCCCTTACGCCTACTGAACAAAGAAGAAAACAAGCTGAGGAACGTTTGGCAGTTTGGGATGCTAAAACAAAACTTGGAAAAATGGTCTCTTCAGGTGAGATTGACAATCTACATGATGCTTTGAATTGTGGACTGCCTCTACGAGAACCTGAAATAATAGATATATTGGTTCCGGAAATTAGAGAGGAAGTATTAGACATCCATATGGTTCAAAGAATGAGTGATTCTGGTAGAAGAATACGATTTGCTGTAACTACAGTTGTGGGTAATGAAGATGGAGCTATCGGTCTAGGACGGGCATCTGGAAAATTGGTAAGACCTACTATTGCTAAATCGATTGACAAAGCTAAAATGAATTTGATTGAGATAAGAAGAGGAAGTGGTTCGTGGGAATCTACTACTAGTGAACCCAATTCATTGCCTTTCTCTGTAGAAGGTAGATGCAGTTCCACTAGAGTGACTTTGAAACCTGCACCACCTGGTGTTGGTTTAGTAACTAATCAAGTTGGAAGAATAATGCTTGGTTTGGCAGGAGTGAAAGACGTATGGTCTTTTTCAAAGGGTCAAACAAAAACAATTTACAATTTCGCAAATGCCCTTTACACCGCTTTAAAGAAAACTTCAACAACAAAACTTCTAGCTGGTCAAGAAGAAGAACAGAACATGATACAGGGAGGTAGAAAATGAGTTGGGCAATAATAAGAGTAAGAGGAACTGTAAATGTTAAAGATAAAATATCTAAAACATTGAAATTTCTTAGATTACATAGACCAAATCATTGCATAATTGTACCAGAAAATGAATCGTACAAAGGTATGTTAAATATTGTAAAGGATTATGTTACATGGGGAGAAATAACTCCAGCATCTGTAGAATTATTAGCTAAGGATAGAATACTTTTAGAAGGTGGAGAGGTTATTTCTAGTAAGAACTTGAAAGATCTTGGTTTAAAGAGTGTTAAGGATTTTGCTAAACAGATTTCTGAAGGGGAGATACAACTTAACAACATAAAGAAAATAAAACCAGTTATAAGATTACATCCACCAATAAAAGGATATGAGGGAAATAAACGTAGTTACAAAGAAGGTGGAGCTTTGGGTTATCGTGGAAAAGAAATAAACGGACTGATAGAGAGGATGTGTTATGCCCAGAAGTAAAGCAAAAAAAACTGGTAGCCGTACTCGTGGAAGAGGACATAAGAAAGGTAGAGGGGCAGGACTAAGAGGTGGACGTGGTAATGCTGGTTCTCATAAAACTAAAAGAGTAATGTATGAAAGAGTAGGAAGAATTTGGGGGAGATATGGTTTCAAAAGACCTCAGAGTGTTGTAAAAGCTTCTAGTGTTACAAATATAAGAGAGATTGAAGAGAATTTGGAAATGATGATTAAAGATGGAATTGCAAAAAAGAAAGGAGATGTCATTACCGTTTCTCTTTTGGAAATAGGATATGACAAATTACTATCGTACGGAACCCCTAGTAAGGCTTACCGTGTAGTAGTACCATCGGCATCAACTCGTGCTATTGAAAAGATTACGAGTGCGGGGGGAGAAATCGTAAATGAGTGAGCAAACGCCCAGAAATCCAGCGCAAGCAATAGGGCCTGTAATTTTTGTAGTAATTGGTTTTTTTCTTTGGTATCAATGGAGAATGCCTTCTGAAACAGCCGCTCTCTTAATGGGGGGGTTATTTGCTTTCATAGCAATATTAGTCTATCTTGTAACTTCATATTCAGGAAATGACTCTAGATTGTATGGTTTACAGCCAATAATAGAAAGGATGCCTGTTGTTGGAAAGGCAGAAGGTCATGTTCATTTCAAAACTAAGATGTTGTGGACTTTGTACATATTGGTTTTGTATTTTGCCATGACTAATGTGACGATATATGGTTTAGGTGAAAATTCAAAAGATCTGTTCGTGCAATATCGTGCAATTTTGGCCGGTGCATCTGGAAGTTTGATGCATTTAGGAATAGGTCCTATTGTGACTGGAAGCATTATTATGCAACTTTTTACGGGTGCAAAGATAATAAATCTAAATTTACAGAATGCAAGAGATAAGGCGATCTATCAAGGTACTCAAAAAACATTAGTTGTTGTGATGATAGTAGTGGAAGCCATTCCTCAAGTTTTTGGTTTCTTAGAACCTAGTAGTGAATATATTTCAGATGTGGGTTTGACTTGGGCGAGAATGACCATTATCACTCAATTGATAATTGGTTCTTATTTGGTTTTCTTAATGGATGAAGTAGTTTCGAAATGGGGGATAGGTTCTGGAATTTCTCTTTTCATAGCTGCAGGTGTTAGTCAAGCATTGTTCACAGGTACGCTGAATTGGGAAGCTACTTCGAGTGCTCCTGGTTCACCAGCTGCGCCAGTAGGAACAATACCTAAAATTATTTGGTTTGCTAAAAATTCATCATCAACTGAATTGATGGATTATGGATATGAATTTATTTTATTACAGCCACCTAATCCAGTTGTTGCATTAATTGGAACTGTTGTGGTTTTCTTTATTGTTGTATATGCAGAATCATCTAGGCTTGAGTTGCCTTTGGCTCATGGAAAAGTACGTGGTGCTAGAGGTAGATATCCAATACGTTTGATTTATGCTAGTAATATTCCTGTTATTTTGATGGCAGCTTTGTTAGCTAATGTTAACATGTTTGCTCTATTGTTTTGGAGTCATCCCTCTTTATCAAAATGGCCAATACTTGGAGGTAATTGGATGATTGGTGCATTTGATTATGATGAAAGTGGAAATCCGTTTCCCACTATGGGGGGGGCGTATTACGTCAATAGAGTGAATGGTTTGGGAGATTGGTTGTTGCCGTTGATAAGTGATAATTATGCAATACCTGGAGATGGACATACAAATTTACAATTGATTATTCATGTATTAATTTATTTTGGCGTGATGGTGTTTGGTTCTATGCTTTTTGCTAAATTTTGGATTGAGACCACCAATATGGGTCCTCAGTCCGTTGCTAAGCAAATTCAAGGATCCGGTATGCAAATACCGGGATTTAGAAGAGATCCGAGAATTGTAGAGAAAGTATTGGAAAGATACATCCCAACCGTAACTGCATTCAGTGGAATAGCTGTTGGTGTATTAGCTGCTGGAGCAGATATGATAGGGACTACAGGTAATTCTTCTGGTACTGGTGTTTTGCTAACGGTAGGAATAATGATACGTACCTATGAACAAATTGGAAAAGAACAGATGATGGAGATGCATCCAGTTCTAAGAAGTTTCTTTGGTAATGAGTGATTTTAATTTTTAAAATTTGCTCCAAAAAGATTTAATTGTGACTTGTTTGATATCCGTAAGTAGATAAGGAGAAAATATGAGTGTAGTTGTTGTAACTGGGGTTCCGGGTGTTGGAAAATCTACTGTGATGAATGCTGCAGAAGAATTTGGATTTAAAATAGTGAATTTTGGAACTGTAATGTTTGAGCAAGCCTCTAAGGATGGTGTTGTGGATCGAGATGCGATGCGTAAACTTCCTGTTTCTAGTCAAAGAAAATATCAAAAAATGGCAGGTGAAGCCATCTCAGAAATGGGTAATGTTGTTGTTGATACGCACGCATCAATATTGACTCCTGCAGGATATATGCCCGGTTTACCTGAGTGGACTGTTAGAGCATTGAATCCGAATATTATAGTACTAGTAGAAGCCGCACCTGAAGAGATAGAAGGTAGGCGGAGCAAAGATTCGAGCCGTATAAGGGATGATGATGATATTAAATTACATCAAAGTGTGAATCGAGAATATGCTGCTGTTGCTGCTGTTATGACTGGTGCTACTGTGGCGATAGTTAAAAATCACGATAATCAAATTGACATTGCTGTTGAGCAATTTAGGGAAATTCTAGGGAAATGAGCGAAAAGGAAGCATCTACAGAAGAAGCACAGCCGCCTGCGATGGGAGGGATGTTGATCACTATGCTGTTCATGATATATATTATGATAAATCCGAGTATGCGAGATGGAATGGGTAATGTGGCTGGTTCAGTGTTGGAGCCATATGTTGGTTTTAATGGTGAGTATCCAATATTAACTATTTTTGCAGCCGGTCTTATTATGATTTGTTCAAACACAATAGTTAGGCATTTCCTAATAGATTGGACTTTGGCTGCTGAAATACAAGGCAAAATGGCAGAATATAATAAAGCGCTTCGTGAAGCACGTTCTTCTAATCAAGAAGGACGTTTACGTAAGCTGATGCAAATGCAACCAAAAGTAATGTCGATGCAGGGAGAGATGATGAGTAATCAAATGAGGCCGATGGGTTTCACCATGATTGTAGCTATTCCGATAATAATGTGGTTGTATCAATTTATGGAAAGTTTGACCTTGCAAGAACTGTCATTACCTTGGAATCCAAGATGGGATTTAATAGAAAAATGGTGGTTCTTACCTCATTGGATTTTGATATATTCTCTTTTAGCAATACCTTTTGGTCAAGCCCTACAAAGAGGTTTGAAAATTATGAGTAATTGGAGTGAAATACAAAAATTATCTGATGAGAGTCCATCTCTCGACTCGGAGCTCCTCGAATAGAAATTTTTCTCTTGCTAAAATTTCCCTATTCCAACCTTTAGGTAAATCACCCATGCGGCTAGAAATAAGTAATATCAAGCTTCCATTTTCTTCAAGATAATGAGGTGTTTGTTCTACTAAATTAATGGTGAACTCAGCGCCAGTAGGACCTCCTTCTACTGCTAACTCTAGTGCTTGATCATGATATTCTGTAGAGCTTTTTGGAAGATAAGGGGGGTTACAAACAATATTATCGAATTTGCGATTGGATATTGGTTCAAATTGATTACCTAATAAGAACTCTATTGAAACGTTATTTTTTTTGGCATTATTTGTAGCTAAATCTATTGCTTTAGAATTGATATCTGTGGCAGTTACTTTAGAACCATTAAGAGCGAGAGAGATGGCTACGATTCCCGTACCGGTACCGATTTCGAGTACAGTGCCTGGCAGAGGTGGTAGTGACCGAACTAGTAGCCAACTATCCTCTGCCGGTTTGTAGACTTCATCACTAGTATTTAGTGAGATTTTTGGCATATCGAAACTCTAAGAAACTTTGAACTGATTGAAAGAGGGTTGGTATATCAATCCCTGTTCAGACAGAGAATCTAGCGTTTCGTCAAGTCGGGCCGTGTCCATTTTGAGTTCGTTGGCGACTTCGACTAACATCTCATACATCGTGCCTTCACCGTCAACATCCAAAGCTGAGATTTTATCAAGTAATCTCTGCTCATGTTTTTCCGTTGGTTGATCTTCTGAAGAGGTTTCTTCGATATCTGAGGCAGTTTCAAAGTTACCACTGAATTCCTCCACTTTTTGAGTGGTAGTAATTTCTGCACCGGTGAGATTTTGTAAATGATCCATCAACAGCAATGCCATTTCTTCAGTAGGGAATTCGGTCATAGAGTGTAGCTCTTTGGCCAGAGAAATTCCTGATTCTTCTCTTGGACCTATTGATTCTGCAGCTTCTTTAACAATTGAAAATCTACGAAATAGATTTTGACATGCGGTTAGTGCCCATTGATTTACTTCGCTTTCCGAAACGGAGCGAATAGATTCTACTGAAATAGTAATGTAGGTTTTGTCTCCATCTTCAGGTGTGAATGATCTGACGCGTCCTACACATAGAACATATTCAGTAGATTCTAATTGAGATAAATCTGCTGCCCCTTCTGGTTGCCACTGTTGGTTTGCATTGACATAATAATAGGTACCTGCTGGGTCTGCAATTTGGGCTCTATAATTTGGTTCATCTTCTGAGCCATGATTTTCAACTGTTGTTAGTATACCTCCAACTAGCACGCGAGATAGTTTAGCACCCATATCTGAAATTAGATAAGTAGGAGAATATTCTCCTTTATCTTCATCTACATAAGACTCTGTAGCTCTAGAGAGTTCCTTAGCGAAAATTGGGATTGCTGGTTCACGTCTTTGCGCCATTTTACACCCCCATTTCTGAGATTAAGTTCTCGGCCTGTTCTTTAACGGAATCGGAATTTAGTAATGTTACCTCTTTGGCAAAGAACATCATTCCGTAATCATCTGATCTAGTAAAGCCTCGAATTTTCACTGGTTTTAATTTGAGTGCTTTTTCTAAATCATCTTTTATTGATTCTGGGTTGAAATTTGATTTGATGCTTTCTAAACAATCATCCAGTGTTTTTCCTAGAACTTGTTCAGTTAGTGTGTTGTCTAAGAATGTCGTAACAGACCCTGTGCCATCATCAACAATAGCTTTGGTACGTAAGTCTGGATTGCCGTCCTGCTTACCATGGACCATGCATTGATTATTTCTCAAAACTCGTTTACAATCTGTACAACGGAATATGAGACCGCTTCCTTCTCGGACATTGATTACGTAGCCGTCAACAACGACATCTGTAGAACCTCCTCTAACTGCTAAAGCCTCTATTGGCATTGCAAGTCCTGCTTCAAACGCCTCCATAGGAGGTAGATCATCAAGTTCCAAAGGTGAGATTGTAGTATAATCTCCTATGTTCAAATCTGGAACACCTTGCCACTCCTTAACATATCCGCTTTCTATTCGATATGCTTTGCCTGCTTCCATTTTTGTATCTTTCCAGGCTGTAAATCTAGTAACACCGCTTGCATCCGCCATTTGACCACTCCAAAGATTCTTTGTTTCATTTGTAGTTTTATTGACAAATTCTCTCTTTTCAATATCCAAAACACGAATGTTTAGATTAACTCCGTTCATTCCGTTTTGTAAAGTAGCTATTGTACATTCTTGAGAAGATGTTGTACCCCTATTCATAGAACCGACATCTATCTCTAATGCTGAAAGAGCTTCATCTTCTACTACATTTATTATCGCGCGATCACCCATGTTGACATCTATACGTTCGTTCCAGACTTTGCTATATGCGCCGCCGACGTCAACTACTGTGCCTGCTTCGTATGGGAATTCTTCTTGCCAACTAGTATAGCGTAAAACTGCGCTTGAATCACCTAAAGTTCCTTCATAAATCTGACGTTTATTTCCATCTTTGAGTGTTATTTCTTTCTGATTTACAGAAAGTAATTTTGCCCGAAAGTTGACATTTGGTTCTTCCCCTACTATTTGTGCTAGGGGTTTTGATGAAGGTGTGAAAAGTGCTTCGGGGTTTCCACCATATTTTCTAATCACTGCAGCTCTTGCTGTAGAGATGTCTATCTTATATCCATCAACAAATTTATGTAGATCGGATACTATTTGTGCTCTATCTTGATCTGTTTCTAAAACATTCAAGATTTCTTCAATGTGCTTTTCGTGTTTTTCTTCGAATTCTTGCATTGGAGTTCCTCCTTTGTTCTTTCTCGAGACTCCACCCTCGAGGATAACTTAATTCCTATATGGGTATATATACTTATTGGCTAATAACCTAAATGGATAAATGGATGAGAAATTAAAGGGGGAATGTGTAATATACTGTCGCATGTGAGGACTGAAGAGATAAAGGTGAAAAAATGAAGATAGATGAGTTAACACCAAGATGCCCCTCAGTAAATATGACTGTGAAAATTTTGTCATTAGAAGAGCCTCGAGAAGTTGGAGAAGGTAAGACTGTAAGAGAAAGTTTGATTGGAGACGAAACAGGAACTGTTGTGATGAGCTTTTGGGGTGAAGAATGTAACGAAGTTAATCAGGACGATGTTCTTTCAATAGAGAAGGGTAGAGTTAGTTTAGTGGGCGGATCTCTAAGAGTTAGTTTAGGAAGAGATGGATCTATGAATATTGTTGAAGATGGACCTGAAAATATTAGAAAAGATTTGAATATGTCAGATATAGCCTATGCACCTCCAAAAACATTTGGTGGTGGTCGCCGTGGTGGTGGACATAGAGGTGGTGGTCGCCGTGGTGGTGGACATAGAGGTGGTGGACATAGAGGTGGTTTCCAAAAGAATAAAGGAAGAAGAGGAGGTCGTAGCTATAGCTAGAAGAGGGAGACATCGCAGAAGAGGACCTACAAACGCTCGTCCGCCAATTCGAAAGGCAAAAAAAACCAAGATTAAGTCTAAGAAAATAGAATTGTTAAATGCCGCTAAGCAGACAGAAATACGGTATTTTATTGATGAGATATTAGCTGATCAAATAGGAGACGATAAGGAGCCTTTGATAACGACTTTAGTAGTCAAAGGCACCAGAGAATCAAAGGAGGCCTCTGTTGATTTTCTAGACATGAAAATTTCTGATGGTGTAATCTCTGAAAACGTTAGAAAACCGATATTAGATGTGATTCAACGTTTTACTGTTAAACGATAAGCTGAAGGTTGGTGCATAGGGTGTGGATATTATGGATGAAGAGACTGAGGAAGAATATAATGAAGGTGTAGAATCCTTAAGACAGCCGATTGTAGCAGTTCTAGGACATGTTGATCATGGAAAAACTTCTCTTCTTGATTTTGTAAGAGGTACTGCGATTGTTGATCGTGAAGCTGGTGCGATTACTCAACATATAGGTGCAACGGAAGTGCCTTTGAATGATATTGTAAACGTATGTGGGAAATTAATTAAAAAAGATACAATTGAATTGCCGGGTTTACTGTTCATAGACACTCCCGGTCATCAAGCATTTTCATCTCTAAGAACGAGGGGGGGTGGCTTAGCTGATTTAGCTATTCTAGTTATTGATTTTAATGAAGGATTTAAACCTCAAACTGTTGAAAGTCTGAGAATTCTAAAACAGCAAAAAACTCCTTTTGTTGTTGCCTTGAATAAAATAGATAAAATTTCTGGTTGGACATCTAAGGGTATTGGGCATTTAACTAATGCGAAGAACCAACCACCTCATGCAACTGAAGCATTTCAAAATCGTCTGTGGGAGATTATGGCGGATTTTGGAGAAAGGGGTTTTGATGCTGCCCCGTACTGGGAAATTGATGATTTTTCAAAGAAAATAGCGTTAGTACCCACCTCTGTGAAAGAGTCTGGAGAAGGGATACCGGAATTATTTATGGTATTGATGGGGTTAGCACAAAAATATTTGAAGAAAAGACTAAGACTAGATGAAGGAATGGCAGAGGGGACTGTTCTAGAAATGAATGAAGAGAAGGGTTTGGGAAAATCGCTTAGTATAATTCTATACAATGGCACCCTAAATGATTCAGATAATCTCGTTATTGGAGCTACAAATGAACCTGTGGTAACTAGAGTAAAGAAAATATTGAGGCCGAATGCGTTGGATGAGATTAGAGATCCTCGAATGCGTTTTGAATCTTCAGAGATTGTTAAAGCGGCTGCAGGAATTAAAATTGTTGCACCTGATTTGGATGGTGTTGTGGCTGGCGCCCCGATATATGGTGTGTCGAATGATGATGAGTTGGAAAATGCTCTTTCAAGATTGGAAGAGAGTATGATTGCAAATGTAGAATTAGATGATGAAGGGATAGTTATCAAAGCAGATGCTATTGGATCTTTAGAAGGTTTAGCAAGCGAACTGAAAGAGGTTGGGTATCCTGTTCTTAAAGCTGGAATCGGAGACATATCCAAGAAAGATATTATTCTAGCTGAAACATCTAAACCAGAACTAAGAGCGATTTTAGGATTTAATGTAAAAGTATTGCCAGAAGCTAAGAATGAGTTGGAAAATTCGGAAGTGATGGTCTTTGAATCGGATATTGTTTATCGTTTAATTGATGATTACAAAGAATGGCGACGTAAATATGATTTAGAGGAAGAAGAAAGGGTTAGGAAAGAATTTGCACATCCAGGTAAATATGAGATTTTAGAAGGTTGTGTTTTCAGAACAAGGGGGCCTGCAGTGGTTGGTGTCAGAGTACATGCAGGAAGAATTGCAGTTGGACAGCGAGTTCTGAGATCTGATAATGAAGTTATTGGAAGGATTAAATCGATGCGTCGTGGTGATGAAGTAATTAAAGAGGCGAACCAAGGCGATGAGGTGGCTATTGCAATAAGTAATGTAACTGTTGGAAGACAAATTAAAGAGAATGATATACTGTATATTGAAATGAATGAAAGAGATATTATTAAAATAAGAGAAGCGGGAGTTAAACTGAATTTAGATGAAGAAGAGGTTATAGGAGAGATGCAAAAAATAAAGAAAAAGGATTCTCCGTTTTGGGGGCGCTAGGCCTTATAATGAATAGTCAATAACCTATTATGACAAGTGATGTTATAGAACTTGAGGACTTACCTGGTGTTGGTCCTGCAGCTGCTGAAAAGTTGCGTGAAGGTAGATTTCTGTCGATTGAAGCTATTGCCACAGAATCACCTGCAAAAATATCTGACGCTACTGGGATTGGAATCGGTTCCTGCACTAAAATAGTTGCAGAAGCGAGGAAAATAGCAGAAATAGGGGAATTTATCACAGGGGATGAATTAGAAAAAAGAAGAGGGGAGGTAGAGAAACTTACTACGGGTTCGAATGGATTGAATGAATTACTAGGAGGGGGCATTGAAACTCAAAGTATAACTGAATTCTATGGAGAATTCGGTTCTGGTAAGACCCAGATAATACATCAATTATTGGTGACGGTACAGCTTCCTATAGAAGAAGGTGGATTGAATGGTCATGGAGTACTCATTGATACGGAGAATACGTTTAGACCTGAAAGAATTAAATCGATGGCAGAGGGATATGGTTTAGATCCGGTAGAAGTCCTAAGCAAAATACACGTAGGAAGGGCATATAATTCAGATCAGCAAATGTTAATGGTTGATAAAGCTCTAGAATTAGCAGAAAAATATCCTGTTAAGCTTTTAGGTATAGATTCACTAACTTCAGCCTTTAGAGCTGAGTTTTTGGGAAGAGGGACTCTAGCGGAAAGACAGCAAAAACTTCGAGCACACATGCGTGATCTTGATAAATTTATGGAAGGCACCAATGCCGCAACAGTTGTAACGAATCAAGTTCATTCTAATCCGCAAGCTATGTTTGGCGACCCGACAAAGCCGGTTGGTGGACACATTGTTGGACACACTTCTAAATTCAGAATATATCTAAGAAAAGGAAAAGCCGGAACTAGGGTTTGTAGGTTGAAAGATTCACCACATCTTCCTGAAAGCGAAGCTGTAATTTCAGTGCTGGAAGAAGGAATTAGAGATTAATCTTTTTTCCAAAAAAGAGAAGGGGAATTGAAAAGAACCTTTAGACCGAACCAATTTTTTATTGCTATTTTCAAAATACTCTCAGTATCGCGATTGAGTGTTTCCTGTTCACGAATGCCATCAGCTTGTATGAAACAATGCATGGAGCAATAACCACTACTAGCGCCGTCCGATACATTGTGTTGAACATCATCTGGAGTATTGTTAGTCATTGCATTTCCAACTTTGAAAGGCCAATTAAACGGCTCTTCGCACCCTTTACACATTCGTGTCTTGATGTTTGCAACTGTTGAATCTTCATAGCGCGCTCCTTGTTTGATTTCATCTTCCTTATAATCATAATGAGTTGAATCGGCAGATGGATAGTTCAAATCGTCAAGGTTTACCATAAATCCTCTATCGATAGTTAACGTAGCCCGATTTAAGGGTTAATGCCGTATTTTTCATAATAAGATTCATCAAAATGAAAGTATATTCGTTCGCCTTTAAATTTTCGAGTGGTGGCGTCCCAAGGAAAGAAAATTGCTACTTGGAATTCTATTTGATCGCCTGAAGCAGGAAAACCAAGCCAGTCCCTTTCGTGAGTGCCGATGACTCTGGCCTCTTCAACAACGCCCTGTGGACCGATGACTATGTTGGTTAATCTAAAATCGACATCTGGAAAAGCGGAGAGTAAGTCGTTGTAAAATTCTGTAGCGCCGCTATGACCGTGCCAAATTTTATTTTTTTGAGGGATTTCGTAAACACAGTCTTCTGAGAGTGTGGAAATTAATCCATCTATGTCTCTATTGTCCTCAGCTATTGAGTGTTTTTTCCATAGCTCTTTGATTTCATCATATTCCTCTTGGTTAATTGGCTTCTTCAACAGTTCCTTAGCTAATGCATGTTTATCATCGAATGATGCAGGGGGTTCAGCACCTTGTAGTTCTCTAACTAAATCGACATAGGATTTCATTGCATCTTCTTTCGAAGTGCCTTTTAGTTCTGCCCATGCACCATGTTTTGCAATTGCAACGGGCCCTTTCAGATAGGGGGTTTTGCCTGTCGCATCCCCTTCGATAGATTGTTTGTATAGAGAATATAATTTCAATAATGTTTCTTGGCT
>CEVQ01035747.1_pt1 | contig 18187 bp, 17 predicted proteins | sample 356551 | NCBI WGS metagenome assembly CEVQ01 (sample SAMEA2623756, study PRJEB7988) | marine metagenome | biome: marine biome (ENVO:00000447); feature: mesopelagic zone (ENVO:00000213); material: "saline water (ENVO:00002010), including plankton (ENVO:xxxxxxxx)" | depth 250 m | reverse complement strand
TCTGATGAACGCCTTGTGGTCCCTGAGTTGTCCTGACGGATTCTCTTCCGACTTACCCTTGGGGTCATCGCGTGGTGTTATCGCTGTGTCTGACATGTCGAATTTCAGACCCATGACGACAACAGTCGTGTCCCAAATTCCGTCATTGTTCGTGTCTCGAATGAAGCTGGATAGTAGAGGTTCTGCGTTCTCTACGAAACGATCAATTCTCTCTTGAGCACCATCTCCTTCGGGAATCGAGTATCCTTCAAACGGATTCAAGGAAGATACTGCGCAGTCCTCTCCGTCTCCAGTAGGTAATGCGTACTTCTCCATAGCGCAGTTGAACCTGTAACTGGATGAGTTTGCCTCCTTGACAATCTGGGCTGGAGACAGAATCCAGACCACTCCATCTATCGCCCCTCTGTCTTCCTTGTTGTAATCCAAACCGGATTGGAAACCTCCGATGCCACGATTCTGATCATCACCCTCAATCCAAGATATCTGTTTGAGAATTTCGACATGAGTAATGTTCTCTGTGCCTCGCATGGATGGGTCAGCAATGGCATTGTCAGTCTGGATGTAGAGCATGAAGATATCAGTGGACCATTGTTCACGGACCTGTTGTAGAAGTTCTGTGGAATCGGCCCCATCAGGCAGATAGATCTCTACATCTCCGTTAATCTGATGTTCGAATTCCATCGCATCTCTGCCAATAGTAGCTGTAACTAGAATCATCAGAATCACTACAGCTGCAGGGCTTCTGAGAATCGAGGAATAGGTCAGTTCAGCGGTCCTCCGGGTGACTGCATCTGCGGCATCACTGGCATCATCCATCAGTTGTGCAGCTGTATCTAAACCGCCACCGATAAAACTCGATGAGAATGCTTTCTTTGCATAGTCGATTTTCTGCTTAACTGGTTTCAAGGATTCAAAGAATCGGTCCCAGAAGGCCTGCTCGTCGTCGCGGTTATCGTCGGACTCGACAGAGTATCTGTCGCCCGATTCCTCCTCTGCCACGCTAGGGTGCCCCTGCGGGAGCCAAATGAAGCGTTCGCAATGGCTCTCCGTCAAAGACGAATTAGAATGGTAACTCTAACATTGGACTCACGCCCGATGGACTCAAGGCATACGTTAGGTTGGCCGACACATGGAGCTGGTCACCGGAGGAGCCGGATTCATCGGCTCACACCTAGTGGATTCTCTAGTTGCAAATGGCAAGTCCGTAAGGGTGCTTGACAACTTCAGCAGCGGCAGGATGGAGTTTCTCACCCATCACGATGACTCAGGGCTGGTCGAGGTCGTCAAAGCGGATTTACTCGATCATTCGGCAGTCAGACAGGCAATGGTCGGTGTCGAAGTCGTTCACCACATGGCGGCTAACCCTGATATCAGACTAGGCACAACTGTGACAGATACCGATCTCAAGCAGGGCACTGTAGCGACCTACAATGTGCTTGAGGCGATGAGGCTAGAGGATGTCGGGCAGATTTCGTTCTCGTCCTCATCTGCAGTATACGGGGAGGCTGATGTCATGCCCACACCCGAAACCTATGGTCCAATCAAACCAATCTCTCTTTACGGGGCCTCCAAACTGGCATCAGAGGCACTAATCACTGCCTGGTGCGGCACCTTCGGAGCGAAGTCTTGGATTCACCGCTTCGCTAACATCGTAGGTCCGAGAGGAACTCACGGGGTGATTTACGACTTCATCCACAAGCTGAAAGCAGACCCGGGCAGGCTCGAAGTTCTGGGTAATGGTATGCAAGAAAAATCGTACATGTCCGCTCAAGATTGTGTGCATGCTATGGTCCATCTCATCGGCAACACCGACTCAGATGTCAATTTGTACAACCTAGGTACTGGAGACACTTGCTCCGTGAGACGTATAGCGGAGATTGTAGTGGAGGAAAGTGGTCTCGAAGGAGTCTCGATCGAATACACAGGCGGCGACAGAGGATGGGCAGGCGATGTTCCCAAGACTTCCCTAAATGTGGATAGTCTGTTCGACACCGGTTTCAGGCCGGAGATGAAGTCGGAGCATGCAATCAGGCACACTGCAAGCGCGCTGATATCAGAGATTGGGCTTTGATGTTGAATCGGCAATGACCATTTCATTAACCTGAACCACGAGGATGCGTCGTGAGCAAGCGCTGGTATCAGGATAACAGGAGGGATGCTTGGAGGCGCATAGCGCGCTCAAAGGGATACAGGACACGGTCCGCGTACAAGTTGAAGCAGATACAAGAAAGATTCGGGATAATCAGATCCGGTGACTGTGTGCTCGATGTTGGATGCCATCCTGGAGGGTGGTTGCAGGTTTCAGTCGAGGAATCAGGAGAAGAAGGGTTGGTTATCGGGGTAGACTTGCTTGCCACCTCTCCAGTCGAAGGTGCTATGGTGATTATCGGAGACATTACTGAAGGCTCTACCATAGAAAGAATTGGCGAAGCCCTCGAGGGGCGTGAGATAGATGTTGTTGTAAGTGACATTTCTCCCAATCTAACTGGGCGCTACGACACAGACCAGACCATCTCGCTAGAACTCTCTACTCTAGTTCTGGATGCTGCTATGCAATTCGTTCCTGCAGGAGGGTCATTCGTGACCAAGATATTCCAGGGTACCGGAATAGAGGGCTTGGTCGATGCGGCCAAAGATCGATTCTCAAACGTACAGAGATTCTCTCCTACTGCCAGTAGAAGTTCGTCCTCAGAGACGTACCTAGTCTGCCAGAAAAGATTGCCGCGTGTACGTGCTGCAGCTCGTGGTAAGACTGCCTTGGATCAGGTAAATGAACATCTGATTGATCTCGGCATACTAGTAAATGATTCAGATGAAGAGGAGGAAACGGTAGTTGGCTTCAGAAGACTGGAAAAAAACGGTTAGTGAAATATTCATTCACTCAGAATCCCGGTCGTAGGGGGCGATATTCTGCCATTCTGATGCATCTGATCGGGCTACTACAGCATGCACCCAATCGACATCAGAGCAATTGAACACCTCGTGCGGCAGGCCCGGCTCGATGTAGAACATGTCTCCAGCACTGTGTACAACTGACTTCCTGCATCCGGGCCCATACTCATGCCTGACGCTACCTTTGAGCAAGTAAATCATCACGTCGAAGTCTACATGGATGTGCGCCTTAGCTACTCCTCCGGGGGGGATGTACGCGCGATTCATCGACAAGCCGGTCGAGGGGGTGTTCTTACCTGAGAGGCCGGGGGCGTACTCGATATTATTCCAGCCTCTGACTTTCTCTAATTGTCTCAGGCTCCAGATTCCACCCTCGTCAGTGACGTAATCATTCAGATCGATTGTGTCGCCTGACAGACTCGCTTCATCTTCCGACATCTTGCTCGTCGATTAGTTTGGCCTGTGGTATTTCACCCTAACCTAAGCGGGGCATTGTCGTCTCTGTAGTTGAAATTGGCTAAGTCAACGCTAAAAAGGGAGTGCGATTCGCCGCGTCACTGGAGTTCTCTTGATGGGTCAAAGAGCAGACATCTGTACTTCATCTGGTTTACCACTAGTCGACAAGAAGAGTACAGCATTCCCTTGCCCCGAGTGTGGACACTCAATTGGGCGCAGTGAGCAATGCAGAGTCCAAGCAGTGGAATACATATGCACAGAATGCGGATTCAGTGGTCCCTGAGGTGATTTGATGGGGCATGTTGTAGTCAAATACAAGGTAACTATTGACCAACCAGAGGATGACACTCCCGATTACGAGGAGATTGCAGGAAGAATCGAAAATTTCGATGAAGTGCAGGCTGTTGAAATCAAACCCCTCGCCTTCGGCATGATGTTCATCGAGGTCCAAGCTGTTCTCGGAGAGGGGGAAGGCATAGTCGATGGATTCGAATCACGAGTTCGCAATCTAAATCCCCTAATCGGGCAGATTGAGGCCCTAGAGATGGGCCGTCTCTAGTCAGTAGTGGTTAAGTGGCGATTTCATCAGTTCCCGCATCAGAACCGTAGCGTAGGTTCCTGGTGGCAATGAGAAGCTGAGTCTTAGACAGGCTCCCTCTGGGTGCCACCTGTCTGTGCTCGATGGCCCGTCTCTCCACCTCTGTGATAGTTGGTCTTCGGGCATCTCTTGGGCTTCCTCCACACTGAAGGAATCGAATGGGACTGAGAGAGGGCGGCGGGTGCCCGAAGACGTGAGTCTTGGAATACTGGTGACCCTCCAGTCCACTTCTGACAAGCCAGATTTCTCTAGTCCTATGAGTTCGAACCTGCCCTGCTCACCGGATGCAAGTTGAGATTCCAATCCAGGAAGTGGTCCTGTCACAGTCAGCCTTCCAAGATTGCAGTTCCTTCTGCACCTCTTCAGATTGGATTCTGTTACCTCTGCCAACTTCGAGACATCTATTCTTCCGTTGGCATGTAAGGGGGCCACTAAATCACCTAGAATAGGCTCAATCAATGAAAGTCCTGAATCCATCCTAGCAGCTAGTGCATGATTGAATGCAAGTGACTGTAAAGAGTGTACTGAGAGCAGTTGGAGTGAATGTGGCAGCCTCTTGAAAGCCCTGAGCCAATTGCCGGGATCATCAACAAGTGATTCGAGGATTGATCTCTCATAACCTAGGTGTTCGGGAATTATCTCTAAGCATGCATTCGCATCTCTGTCATCTCTCCAAAGCTTCCTGAATTGCCACACATCCTCGTTATCGCTCTGACCCTCCATCCCGAGGTATAGGTCACAGGCTTTCTCGAAGTCCCCTTCGACTACGGCCCTGCCGACCTCGGGTGTGACGGGGCGGGTGGAGCCGAACCTCTGCGGCCCAATCCAATTCGGAAACGAATCTGCGCCCATTCGCTCTGACATGCCTGAAATAATCTGCCTTACTCTAGACATTGTCTCCTTGCTGTCAATCGGATTTCCGTCTGAGTCTGAGCACCCTCTAACGGTTATTGTAAACCTGTTACCATCGTGGTCACTCATTCCAATCTTGTGGTGAGTTCTTCCAATGACCTCAATTGTAGCATCGGTAATCTCAGCTGCTTCGACCTTCGAGCGATGAGCGTCGATGACAAGGATCTGGCTGGTAACAGCACGCTTGTCCTTCATGCCGGATGAAAATATTCTCCTCCTGCTGATTCCGCATGCTTTGGCCAATCGTCCTAGAAAACGATTGGTCTCCCAATTATTCAATGAGACTCTAGCAACTGTGAATCTGCCCTTAGGATCTAACGCCGGGATGCGGGCAATCTCTTCGACCCGGAAGTCCTCGACTCTGGTCTTCAGGAGGCCGCCAATTCCATCGCCCTCAGCCGACCATCCGGTCAGACCCAATTGCCCTTCTATAGAGCTGAACGGCAAAAGTCCACCGCCATCACAGTTTGAGCTTCGACAATTCCTTAGAGATGTCTGAGCACAGGCTCTTGAACACCTTCTCGGCGCTCTTTCCCTTGACTGTTCTGATGTATAGTTCCGGCTCATCTAGGTCGGGGTGCTTCTGGAAGTAGTTGGAGTACTCCACGTCCTTGCTGGAGTTGAGTCTTGAGCGGAATAACTGCAGAGAGGCATGGTCTTCGCCCGACATACGCAGTCTGAGTTCGCGTCCTTCATTCATTAGTACCTTGATTGGCATGTCAGCCGCGCGACCGGACGCTCCCTTTTGAGGGCTTTCATCTCTATGTTGGACCCCGAAGGGTCCAAACGGAGCCTAAGTTATAGATAGGGGTCGATTGGGGCGCCGCATGACCGAGGGAATCGCATCCTCGGAGGCCCTTGAGAGGCTGTTTGAAAAGTCCTCCTTGGCCATAGTAGTCGTAAGCGTCCTGTTTACTGCTGCCATGATGCAGGTCTTAATCGACTTCCCTGGCTTCACTACTGAAATTTCATCTTTCGCTCCTGAGTCTGATTCTGACTCTGCAGAAGACAGGATAAACGAGGAAATGGGGGCTACACCGCATCTGCTTTACATTGATGTCAGGCCTTACAGTGAATCAGCAGACGGAGGCAATGCCTGTGATGATTCCCCGTGCAATGTGCTAGAACTAGGGGCGCTCCAACAACTTGCTGTGGATCTCGACCGAGTTGAACAGTATTCCAGTGACAATGGTGGCTTCATCGTCTCTCACCTCAATGCTGCAGGGATTATCGAGACGGCTCTGGACGAACGTGACGAGCAGTCTAGGAGTCTCTCTCAGTTCTCAGATTGGACTGATCTACTGGATGCAGTCTCGGATGGAGAGGAGTGTTCGGATGCCATTGGTAACAATCAGGCAATCGCCTCGGCGTCGTTCGCAGCTTCAGCTATGCTACATACGGACTTCGATTACGACCCTGTATGCGAGTGGTTGGACACTGGAGAAGGTAATCCCACTCCAGTAGCATCGAGCACGATGTGGGTAATTGAGATTAGTGGAGACATTAGCAACGAGGACAGGCGCGATCTATCAGCAGGAATTAGAAGTCTTCTGAGTAACGGCGATGTACTGAGTTACGGTGTAATCTCTGATGATTTGATTAGCCACGATATTAACCAATCCACAATGGACAATCTCGTGTGGTTGCTACTAATTGCAGTTCTAGTGGTTGTAGCACTTCTAGCCTTGGCCTTCCGCTCATTCATGATGGTCGCAGCCCCGCTGATGGGGTTGTCAGCAGCATTAGTCTGGACCTACGGAATAGTCACTCTAATGGGTATGCGGCTGTCTGTCCTAGAAGTCGCTGTAGCGCCTGTAGTTCTGGGGCTGGGTATAGATTACTCTATCCACTTGCAACGTGCCTATGAATCGGCCAAGAATCGTTCGGGGAGCGCCGCACAGGCATGGGTCGAATCAATCTCTGTGCTACGTCTAGCTCTCTCTCTAGCAGTAGTAACAACAGTATTCGCGTTCCTAGCCAACACCTTCTCGGAGTTGCCTCCGCTGAGGACTTTTGGATTCACACTAGCTCTCGGTGTGGTCTCGGCATTCTTAGCCAGCACAATTACCGTAGGTGCAGTGCATGTGGTGGTAGAGAAGAGCGCTGGCGAGATATATCATCGAGGACTGAGGCTGGATAGTCTGGCCGATGTTTCCACGCGCTTCCAGCGCAGGAACACGGCAAGAGTGCTACTCATTGTGGCGATGATTACCATGGGCTCAGTAATAGTGGCAATTAGAGAGTTGGATACGAGTTTTGAGCTCACTGACTTCCTCTCTGAGGAAGGCATGGATATAATGGAAGTCAGGAACGATATCTACGATTCCTACGATGCTGCTGCTTGGAAGTCAGTAATACTGCTGGTTGAACCCGAAGACGGAGGCGATTCTCTGGCTGTAGATGACCGGGATCTACTAAGGGGATTGGAAAGGTTGGACAGCAGAATCTCTGCCTTACCAGAGGTCGTTAATCCAAACTCTGTTTCACAGCGTCCATCTTACGATGGCCTCTATACCATCCTGCGTGATGCTGTTGAAAACGACCCGTCATTCGGCGAATCTCACCACCTGGGAATCTTTGACGGCGGCCTGGGGCCGACTGGGGACTTCTCTCACGGAGATGTCTCAACCGCAGTCTCATCTCTGTTGAGTAATGATAGCATAGGGGACCCATTGAGAGGAGACTCATGGTCAGATAGAATTGGCATGCATGTGGCTCTGACTGAGGACGAGACTGCAATCAAGTATCTGAGGATGAGAGTGGATGTACTGGTCAGCAACAGTGAGGAGGCTCAGGAGGTCTCTGACGTATTTGCCAAGCAGGCTCAACTGCTTACGGAAGACGGTCTCGTTGGAGGCCAAGTCCATGTCACTGGAGATGTGATTGTGCTCAACAATGTGCTTTCAGGTCTGGTTCTCTCTCAAGTCGAATCTACAGCAATCAGCTTATTTGTATCGATGCTGGTTCTAGTTCTGCTGACTCGCCGGCTAGGGCAGTCGCTGGTGGTTATTCTACCGGTCGGCCTTGCTGGAGCATGGGTTGTCGGAGCGATGGCTATGCTCGGAATTAACTGGAACGTCCTGACGATTATGATCACTGCTCTTACTATCGGACTGGGGATCGACTATTCGATTCATGTTTGGAGGAGAATAGAGGCTAATCGGAACTCCGGCATGAGGACGTGGGAAGCGATGCGGGACATGTACTCGACTACTGGAACCGCATTGCTGCTATCTGCGAGTACTACAATTTGCGGATTCATGGTTCTTCTCCTATCTCCAATTCCTGTGATTCAGGACTTCGGAGTCGTCAGTTCAATCTCGGTTCTATTCTCTCTAGTGATGGCCCTTCTCGTGCTCCCTGGACTTCTGGCTGCCGAGTTCCGCAGTGGTAATGGATACTAGCTCGATTCAAGGTCTATGGCAGATACAACTTCTCCCATATCGAGTCCTTGTTCCCTAGCGACCAAAGCCAAGGCCATCCACAGAGTCACCGGGCCAAGCGCCCTGCGTTTACGCTGTGCGCGACGCAGCACCTCCTTGTTCTGTAAGCCTGAGCCAGAAGAGATGATCTCAATCAGAGAGGGAATTGATTCCTCGGTTTTGTCAGGAGGTAAATCACTTCCTTCGGGATTGGAAATCTTGGGCTCAGAGGTTCTCGTAGGATGGGTTGTATCTAGAATAAGATGCTCGGGCTTTGAATCCAATTTCAATTCCGGCACAGATAGGATACTGTTCATGATTGGCCTCCAGCCGAGAGGAGGTCTCGATAGGTCGAGTACAAACACCGGAGATAGAATTCCGGATTCTTCTACAAGCCACCCTGTAGAAGTCAGGTGGTCGATTATGGAAGCTGATTCCTGTGGAGTGAACCATTGCAGTTCAAGCGACCAGATTCTAGAGAGAGTCTCCCTAGATACTGATTGCTTAGGGCCATCCAAGAAGGCAGAATGTAGAAGGTGCCCGACTTCCAGATGTGGCCCGTCTGTCATGTCTTTCGATTTGTGATTGGCCTGAAATGCTTGATAATTGTCCCTGTTTGATTGATCATTTCAGCAACTGATTCAAGAGATAGGGCGATATCGGGGGCCGAAAAGATGGCCAGAAGGTACGTTGCTAGAGACCCCCGGACTTGGAAGAAGATTGGTTCCTCGGCCGTTTCTTTGGATGTCAACATCCAAGGGCTGCTACCTATAGAAGGGGTCTGGGAGAGGATTCCGAAGCACGAGGTTATTTCACTTGCAAAGGGGGATGTTTCAAGTGTTCAAATTCCTCTTGGTAAGGGAGGCTCTTTCGCAGTTAGAGTTGATGGAATTCTAGCCCTTCATACTGTCCTGGACAGCAGACTCGATGAAGCACACGAACTAATGCTCGATTGTCTAGATGACGATGATGAGGAGATCAGGGTGGCGGCCCTGAGGGGACTCCCTCCAATGGCACTCAAGAGGCATGAGGGATTGCTCCAGTGCCTATCTGACAGACTGTTGGACGAGAGTTTGCAAGTCTGCCGGGCGGCAAGAGAATGTCTGACCCTTGTAGCTCCTGTGTTCCCATCGGGTTGCGAGGAGATACTCAGAAGGGAGTTGAGGAGTCCTGAGAAAGATCGTCGCAAGAACGCATTCGAGGCGCTTAAATTGACTGCTGAGAGTTGGCCTGAGGCCGGATGCCTACATTTGGATGAGTTGATTCGAGAGGACGATAAGGACCTAAGGCGGAGAGGTTCTAAAATCCTGAGAATAATCGCTACTAGATCCGGCTCTGCAGGATGGGATCTGGTTGGATGGTCACTCGAAGACGAAGACCCTCAGGTTAGAAGGAATGCATCCAACACATTGGTGCAGATGGCTAATGCAGAGCCTTCCATAGCTACCATTCTCATTGAGGCGGCCATGCAAGACGATGATTCGGGAGTCAGGAAGTCCGTGATTAGAGCTCTCAAGCGTCTTGACATGAGGAATCCTAGAGTCAGTAAGATGATTATCGATGGAGCTAGGAGTCGGGACTACAATCTCAGAAAAGCTTGCATTGAGCATCTCTCAGTAATCATGACTGGTGAGGATTTGCGAAATGCAGCGGCTGAGTTGCTACGTCAGGAAACCAGAGCCGACCTCAGGCGTCGATTAGCCTCGCTAGCACGGGATGTGGAAATAGTTGGAACTGAGGAGGAGAAGAATCGATTCCTAGCCCCACTAGACAAAGTGAAAGATGAGGAGGACAAAGGGGCACTGCGTAGCGGTGAAGCGGCAGTCAGGCGTGAACATGATAAACAGAAGTCGGGTCGGCCGCACAGCGAGGATTGAGAATGAGCGATGAGTTCGACGATAAGCTGGAGCGATTTGAAAGGCTCTGGGAGGGTGTTACGCCCAAGGGAATAAATCGTAGTAAGGCAATCAGATTCAGACAATACATGCGCCAACATGTACTGCAGAAGTTCCACAAGAGGCAGAAGGGGCAGTTCGCGTCTGCTGACAAGGGGCACTTCAATCACAGCTTTTCAAGTAAGGACCAGTTCCTAACCAAGGAAAACTGTCGCAAGTACTGGATGGGTGAACTGCAGAGGGAGATCCGCGAATCGGAGACCTTCTGAGGCGATAAGATGGTTTCATCGCAATTGGGCTTCTCATCTTGGGACCTAGAGTCCTCGATAGCGAAGGGGATTTTATCGTGCGGTTGGGAAAGCCCTACTGAAATTCAAAGGGAATCAATACCTCCTGCAAGAAGAGGACAGGATATTGTCGGCCAAGCCAAGACTGGTTCAGGTAAGACCGGTGCCTTCGGAATACCCATTCTCGAGTCATGTAATCCGGCTGGCCACCCTCAGGCAATCGTACTGTGTCCTACTCGTGAACTAGCAGTTCAAGTTGCAGAAGAAATGGATTCACTGCAAGGCGACAAAGGACTTTCAATTCAAACTGTTTACGGCGGTACTGACTTAGAGAAGCAGGCAAAGAAACTTGGTAAGGGCTGCGACATAGTAGTCGGAACTCCTGGAAGAGTTATCGACATGACCAAGAGAGGTCATCTGGGCTTGGAGCGAATCTCGATCTTCTGCTTAGATGAGGCCGACAGAATGCTCGATATGGGTTTCTTCCCCGATGTATTGTGGATTCTTGAGAAGTCTTCCTCGCGCGAGCAGACGTTATTGTTCAGTGCAACCTTCCCCGAGGAAGTACTGGATGCAGCTGAGGAGTTCATGACTGATCCAATCCACATTATGAGCGAAGACATGGAAGTTGAGATTCCTGAAATCGAACAATTTGCGATTCATGTCGGGAGGATGAACAAGCTCTGGGCGCTTGGAAGAATCATCTGCAATATGGATGAAGGCGACCAGATGCTAATTTTCACCAACACCAAACGAATGGTCGAGATTCTGACAGAGAGGCTAGGCAAGTTCAGGATTCGGGCAATCGGCCTTCACGGCGACCTTTCTCAAAACAAGAGAGAGAAGATAATCGATTCATTTAAGCAAGGAAGAGAAGAGATTCTTGTGGCTACCGATGTCGCTGCCAGAGGGCTCGATGTCGATGGAATCACTCATGTCGTCAACTACGACCTTCCTGATGATTCGGAGACCTATGTCCACCGTATCGGGCGCACCGGAAGGATGGGTAGGAAGGGAGTTGCATGGAGTTTTGTTACGCGTCAAGAAACAACTCAGGTTGTGAAGATTTCTTCGACATGGAACCTATCCATAGATTTCACTGATGCACCCGATTTACCAGATGGGATGGATCGAGACCCGATAGGTAAGAGAGAAGACTGGGATGAGGTCTCAGATATCTTCGGAATGGTCAAAGTGAGAGTTTCAGTGGGGAGAGGCGATTCTAGCAAGAGAGATTTGGCTGATTGGATAATTCAACAGGCCAGAGTTCCAGACATCGCCATTGGAGAAATTCTACAGGATGACAATGAGAGTGATGTAGAGATTCACGTCGATAAAGTAGCATATGTAATGGACGTTATCAAGACTAAAGAATTCAACGGTTTGTCTCTGAGTCCGCAGATAGTCAGTCATTAGGTGTTGCAAAATGTCGGATGAGTCCGTCATCACTGTGAATCTGGTCGGATTCATGTGCCCGATTCCAGTTCATGAGACTCGTATAGCGTTTGAATCGGCTGCCTCTGGTACCGAGATGCTGATTCTTTGCGATGACCCTGAGACTCTGCATGACATTCCTGCTCTCTGCGATAGAATGGGGCTCAATCTGCTTGGAGTAGATGAGGAGGCAGGAGAGTATGGATTCAGAATTCAAAAGTAAATTGCTTCGGGATACCATTCAAAGGCATGGAGAAACTCGCGGAATCATGACGAGTGCTGTAGATGTCAACGAGATGGGAGATATTCCCGCTGAGGCTCGCCTGCCGACACCTCACGGAGACTTCAGAATCCGTGTTTTCCATGAAGAAGGAACTGGATTCGACCATGTAGCTTTGACACTGGGAGATATGGATGGCCCTAATCCTGTTCTAGTAAGAGTTCATTCTGAGTGCCTTACCGGCGATGCATTTCAGAGCCTCAGATGCGATTGCGGTGCCCAGTTGGATGCGGCCATGAGGCAGATTCAAGCAGTAGGGTGGGGTTGTATCGTGTATCTCAGGCAAGAGGGGCGAGGGATTGGTCTTCACGCTAAGATTCAGGCATACAATCTGCAAGACAGGGGCGCCGATACTCTGGATGCTAACCTGATGCTAGGCCATCCTGCCGACAACAGAGACTACGGGGTAGCCTCAGAGATACTGTCAGCCCTGGATATAGAGAATGTCTGTCTGCTCACCAATAATCCAGACAAGATCTCGCAATTACGAGATTTGGGAATCAATATCGTAGAGAGGATGCCCATCATTGTGGGAGTAGGCAATGAAAATCGCGATTACCTGATAACCAAGGTAGACAGGATGGGGCATGACATCGATTCAGACAGCCTCAACGGTATAGAATGAAGTGGGGCCGTGACCGGGACTCGAACCCGGGCCGGCGGGACCACAACCCACCGTGCTAACCGCTACACCATCACAGCCGTACGTGGGACTAGGGACTATTCCCTGTTTATCAACAGTACCGGACCTTAGGGCGACTTGCGAGACCAACGGATTGAAGCGGTGCCCTCTATCGTTGTGTATCATGAGAGGCCGTTTTCGAGCGGTATTGGCGACTTTACTTCTGGTAGGAATGGCCCAGACTGCCCCCATTACAGGAGCAGATACCGTAATCGGAGCTGCAGGGGTCCAATTGTTGGAGGCAGGGGAATTCTCCGACCCTGATCTTTGGGAAATAAGTAGCACTTCTGGGTTCTCACAAGACGTGGCTGAACATTCAATTGGAATGATTGCCGATAATGAGTTGTCTTTCACCCACAATAGGCCAGATAATTTCGCCGAGATTACTGCTTGGGCCACCTATAGTTCGACTGGTTCGAACTACACTCTTGGAGAACCTGACACATTCTACACTTGGTCCAAGGGGCCTAATATTTCCATGCAAGGATATGATTTCTCAGGCCTCCATGGGATGTTAGTCTCTAATGTGTCAATGGTTCTCCATTTCTCTATACCGGATGTTCTCAATCAGGATTCGGTCAGAGTGGTTCTGAAAAACCATGGTAATGATAAGTTGGTGACTACATATGCACGGACTTTAGGCCCTGTCCATCGAATCTCCAATCCTATGGTGCTGTCTTTGGATGGAATGATTTCACAAGACTGGAATGATCTCGAAAATACTCAGTTCACAATAGATTATGTGTCAAACAATGTGGGCTCAGATGACTCCGAAGTTAGGGTCGATGCAGTCGGCTTGCGGGTGAAGTACCATCAGCCGTGGTACTCTTTTGAAACTGTAAAGGCAGTCACAACAGTTCTCGACGCAAATTCTCCGGTGCTGGACTTTGGGCCCTATGACGGTGAGACCACTGGCCTGGGTGCCGAAAGTTGTGGACTAACTCCTACCAGTCCTGCCGCAGGCAGTTGGAGTTTCGATGTCGAGGTCCCTCCGTTGCAGCAATTAGGCAGAATCCATGTATATGGGTCTGGGAATCATACGATTTGGACACTTCCCGAAGACATGGATGGAGATTACATCCAGAAGCAATCAGGGGATTTGCTAGAAAATCGTGATTCCGCGCAGCAAATCATAATTGAAGTAAATGATGGGTGCATTTCAGGAGCTAGAGTAGATGTTAACGATCCTAGATTGATTGTTAGTGGAATGGTTAGTGGCAATACACTGGGTCTGGCCGATACTAGTTACATTCGCTTTGCCATTGGAAATAATTTGGCCACTAGTATTGCACTCGACAAGGGTGAATTCACGATTGATGTTCCCGTCGGGCACGCTCTGCCAGGATTTGGAGGGGAGTTGCAAGTCGGAGTGGCGAGCAGATTCCAATGGTCCTCCAATGGCACTGAGGAAACGACTGTTGTTCACATCGAAGAGATGTCAATCAGCGGATCATTCGAAATCCAGTGGGATTACGATCCCGAATGCTTGGAACTGGAGGACATGTCATTCAACGAAGATGATCCAGGAGTCCATCTGCCCATGGATTCTAGATGCCAAGATGATAACACATCTCCAGGAGAATTGTCAATCAGCGCAATGAGCAGTGATTCAGAAGTGATTGAGGCGAGCATAGTCGATCAGTATGTCAGAGTACAACCAATCGGAGACGCTTGGGGTAGTTCTACCGTTTTCGTTGAAGTGATGGATTATCTCGGAAACACATGGTCTGATTCATTTTCAATTGTAGTGAATCCTGTGAATGACCCTCCAGCCATGGAGGGATTACCTGTGACAGTGTACATTGAATTGGGAGAGACTATGGTAATAGATCTGGATGTATTCGATGTAGATTCGGAATCTCTTGAATTGCAAGCCAGTAGGTCATGGGCTACTTTCGACTCGACGAATGATCTTGTGATGACCCCCGTAAGCAAAGGGAACCATATCGTGGAAGTAACGCTAAGTGACGGCGAGTTGAGTGTATCACAATCCATTGAGGTGATTGTGACTGCCAAGTCAGATTTAGCAATCGAGATGGTTGAGATATGGAAGGATGGTGCTAGGGTTTCTGAAGTGACTCATGGTGATGTGGTTGAGGTTCATTCACATGTCAGAAATCTTGGGCGTGAAACCGCCGATGCAGTGGATGTGAAGTGCTGGGTGGATGATGTTCTAATCGGATCTGTAATGATTGACAGTATAGCTCCGGGCGAGTTGGGCATCGCTATTTGTGATGCTCAGGTTCCTAGCATAGGTAGCGAGGTATCATTCTATGTCTTCGCTGATGCTACCGATTCCATTGACGAATCTTCAGAGGATAACAATGGAGGTTCGGTCTTCGTACCAATATCGGATTTAGAAGAGGGTGATGGAGTAATCGACTCAATCGAGCGTGGGCCTGCGATATTTTTCCTAGCGATTGGATTGGTACTGATTTCACTAACTGCGCTGTATTTTGGTCCGGGCAGAATCAACAAGCCATTCGAGCGACGAAAGTAGTCGGCTCACCAGTATGCAGACCTACCGTTGGCTGATAATCAGGCAATTTCGGGGAATCATTATACCAGTCAGGAGTTCGAAGAATGATACTGAGCGAGTCTAGGCCCGTACAGTGGTGTGTGTAATTATGATGAAGTTGAAGATTCGTCTAGAGACCGACGAGTGGGTTTACGAAGAGCACGAGATGAACTAGGGCTATTCCTTGGACCAACTCTGCGGATACGTCCCAGGCTCCATTAGTACAGACTTAGCAATAGCCACTTCTCCTGTTTTCATCTCGCCTAGGGAATCTGAATCGACCTTCATCGTCGCCACAGAAACAGCTTCTCGCTTTACTGTTCTCAAAAGCACCGTAGTTCCCTCTGTCACTCCCTTCTGAGCACTGATTACTCCTGGTCTTGCTAGAGGTGCTCCGTGAGAGAGTGCTGCTGCGGCACCATCTTTGATAGTGATTGTAGGCAGTTTACTCAATATCGACTCCACGGGTGAGATCAATTTTCTCAGGGCTCTGTCATCATCGTGCTCATTATGCAGGAATGCGGCATCAGCTAGCTGTTGCATAGTGCAGGCCATTCCCTGTGAGAACGAGCCGGTTTGGCTTCTATGTAATTCCGTCAATTCGCAGCTCGTCCCTAGTAGTAGTCCGATGTCCTTTGCTAGGGTCCTGACATAAGTGCCAGCGCTACAAGAAACTTCGAAGGCAGCAACCTTGGAATCAGTGTCCACTTCCATGGCCCTGAAGGAACGGATAGTTCTCGTTCTAACTTGAATTTTCACTGCGGATTCAAGGGGCGGGACATTGTAGATTACCCCCTCAAGTTTGGATAGCAGGTCGCTCAATTCTTCTTTCTCTACCGGCCTACCGAATCTGAGTATTCCAGCATATGTCTTGTCTCCTCGTAGGACAATATCTGTCAACCGGGTTGCCTTACCCAATAGGAGAGTTAGCAATCCCGTAGCGAACGGATCCAGAGTTCCACCGTGTCCAATCTTGCTAATCCCAAGCAAGTCCCTAGCCCAAGCTGTCAGTTGATGGCTTGTTGGTCCACGAGGCTTCTCCACCAATATGACTCCCGAATTGAGGAGGTTATCCAGCGTTCTTTCTTCGGGCAGGCAACCGAAATCCGGATTAGTGACCGGCTCAGATAGTTTCCAAAACTGAGTTTCTTCCATCTTAGCCTCCGAGTTCGTTAGAAACTAGGCGAAACACCTCATCGGCATCGATATCATCGGCATCGACAATCAGGGTATATGGGGCCATGTCTGCCATGTCTATGCCATAGAGTTCCTTGTATCTCTGATTGTCATCGGACTGCCTCTGCTTGGATTCCTGTAGCCGATCTGACAAGTCTCCTCCCTCTCGGGTCTGAATCCGTCTGGCCATCTCTTCATCTGAAACCGAAACCCAAACTCTCAAGCAATCCAAGCCCAATTGATGCGCCCACCAACCACTCAATCTACTCTCGACGATATCAGGGGAATCTGGCCTAGATAAGATTGCTTTCAACTTCTCATCTAGGGCTCTGTCAACATTTAGGTCCTTCTTGCAAAGGGCGCTGAATTCCACGACCGATAGGTTCCTTTCAGCAGCTTCAGCTCGGAAGATCTCGCCGCCGTTCAGTGAAGACCAATTTCTGCTTTGACAAATCTTCTCCACTAGAGTGGAGGTTCCGCTACCGGGTGGACCACTCACTGTCAGTCTGAGCATATTCATCTCCACTCGTGACGACAGACGTCACATCTCAAACGTCCGCTCTGGCTCCTCGAAATCATATCAGTGGAGCAGGAAGGACAAGTAGTTCCTGCCCTAGGGGCCGAGGTGTGCGTATTCCCTCCCTTTAATTTTGTAGATTCAGCCTGTGGGCCTTTCTTCCTAGGCCCATCTCTCCTCCTCTGCGCCATCCTTGATCTTCTCTCTCTAGAGTTACTCTTCGGCTTGTCTTCCTTGATTAGATGCAGTAGTGGCTCTGGAAGTGGATCTGCAGCGAGCACTACAGGATGAGATTTGTACCGTAAAATCTTCAGATGGCGGTCGATTATTCTCGAAAATGGTGCACTCATTGTGATGTAGGTTGCAATCCAGGCAGGGAAAATCCAGAGGATTCTCTCATTGAATGACCACATGGGAAGCCAAGGTAGGCTAACGAATGAGACTCTGAAAGTTTCTACCTCACTGGCCATCCAACTGAAAATAGCTATGATGAAAACAATCGTGAACATCATTGGCCTCATCATAGCAGATTGCATGGCCATATTCTCAGGCATCATCTCCATCTGCAACTTCTGCATCTTCTCCACTCTAGCGGTATCCCTTGCCACCTGGGCCTCTCTCAGTTGCTTACCGACCTGTCGCTGCCTGTGACTGAAGTGAGCTTGCTTGATTGGATCAATGAAAAAGGAACGAATGATGGTATTCACCACCATGATGCTGGTGCCGACGATGAAAACCGTTGGAACGAAGTAGAGTTCGTGGAAAGGTAGTAGGGGCTCTATAGCAAGTCCCGCGCTGTCGGCCAGAAGTACCCTTAGGCCGGGCACGAACATGAGTACCATCATGACGAGAAGCAGGACTAGCATCGGCATCATCATCGATGACATTGCTTCTGATTGGGCATCGCCTCCCGAGGGTTGTGCCATGTATCCTCGTCAGGAGTGAACAGAATGAACGCTTCGGTGGACGCCATAGGCGTCCAAAACCTAGTAATCAGAACGAATAGCTGCAAACCATGCAGATTGAGGCCCCAACTTCGGCCACATTCCCGCATATTGGACACTTCTCACCCTCGGGCTCGGGCTCTGGCTCGGGCTCGAGCTCTGGTTCTGGCTCGG
>CEVQ01051672.1_pt1 | contig 18188 bp, 17 predicted proteins | sample 356551 | NCBI WGS metagenome assembly CEVQ01 (sample SAMEA2623756, study PRJEB7988) | marine metagenome | biome: marine biome (ENVO:00000447); feature: mesopelagic zone (ENVO:00000213); material: "saline water (ENVO:00002010), including plankton (ENVO:xxxxxxxx)" | depth 250 m | reverse complement strand
AAGCAACTAATTTTATAGTTATTTATGCGACTAAGTAAAATTAAACTATCAGGCTTTAAAACTTTTGTTGAACCAACAACGTTAACTCTACCTTCAAATCTAGTAGGAATAGTTGGTCCAAATGGATGCGGTAAATCAAATGTAATCGATGCAGTTAGATGGGTTTTAGGTGAATCATCAGCAAAATATTTAAGAGGTGAATCCATGTCGGATGTTATCTTTAATGGATCATCAACAAGAAAACCCGTAAGTAACGCCTCTATAGAATTATTCTTTGATAACACGCAAAAAAAGATAGGCGGTGAATTTGCACAATATAATGAAATATCAACTAGACGAGAGCTATCAAGGGATGGCCAATCTGAATATTTTCTAAATGGAACTAAATGCAGACGAAAAGACATAACTAATTTATTTTTAGGCACTGGTTTGGGGCCGAGAAGTTACGCAATTGTTCAACAAGCAATGATTTCAGATCTAATCGAGGCTAAGCCAGATGAGATGAGGGTATTTATCGAAGAAGCTTCAGGAATATCAAAATACAAACAAAAAAGGAAAGAGACTGAATCAAGAATAAAAAATACTCGAGAAAACCTAAATCGTCTTAATGACCTTAAAGATGAAATTGATAAACAGCTTAAAAGACTAAGAAAACAAAAAAATGATGCTGAAAGGTATAAAAAACTAAAATCCAGAGAAAAAGAAATAGGCGCAGAATTAATATATATAAAAATTATTGAGATAAATAATCATATTGAGAATAACAAACGTGATTCATCTAAATATCAGGATGCATATGAAAATCAACTAACTAAATTAAGAAAAGTAGAAGCAGATATTGAAGAATTAAGGGTCAAAAACAATAAGATAAATGAACATTTCAACATTAAACAGAAAGATCATTTTGGTCTTCAAGCTGATATAGCTAGGCTTGAGCAGTCAATAGAATACGAGAAAGAATTAGCATCACAAAAAACGATTAATGCAGAAGAGATCAAATCTGAATTAGAAAAAATAAACCGTGAAATAAGCAAGGATGACAATGAGCTTAAAACAATTGAGATAGATTTAGAGCAAATCTCAACTTCTTTTAATACTAATAAAGTAGAACTCAAAAAATTAATAGGTCAGTTATCAGAAATAGATAGAACATTTGAAAAAACAGAAAAAGACAATGAATCTATTAAATATCAATTTAATGAAAAGAATACGATAGTAGAAAAAGAAACAGTTAAAGTTAATTTACTTCAAAAGCAATTATCAAACCAAGAACAACAAAAAAGTATTATCAATGATCTGCATGAACTTGAAAAGTCATTTAATCATCTAAAATCTAATCTTCTCACTCTTTTTTCATCAATAAAAAATACAGAATCTGTAAGCATTGATAATGAGATTGGTAACTTTGAGACACAATTGGTCTCCTTATCTTCTGGGCTCGAAGATACAGAGAATGAAATACTTGAGAATGAAAAAGACCTTAAACATTCTAGAAACTTACTAGATGAAAGCATAGAGTTTCTTGAAAAATTAAATTCAGATAAGATCCTTTCAGACAAATTAAAGAATGACTTATCTAATCAAAAAAATAGACTTAATCAGAAAATTAATAACTTATCTATCAAAGTTCAAAGTCAAGAACTTAAATTTGAATCTTTAAAAGCATCACAAGATGCAATGAAAACTGCAATTAATAGACTTGAAGCTCAACGAACACAACTTAAAAGTAGATCTCTCGAAATCACATTGAAAAACAAAAAAGAGAATCAACCGGAAGATGATTCAAAAAGAAAATTAGAGTCCTTATTAAATAAAAGTCTAGATAAAGAGAAAGATTTAGATAAATCAAGAAAGGAACTTGAGGATAGTCAAACTACACTTAGAAACACTGAGATTGATAGAACAAATATTAATAGTTTGGTTAATCAAGCTAGAGAGGAACTTGAACATTTTAATTTAAATCAAAAAGAATACGAAGTCAGAAGGGAGTCGTTAGACGATCAGATAACAAGCCAAGGTAAAGATTTTGAATCACTAGATAAGAAACTAAAAAATAAATCTATTGATCAAAAGGTACTTGATGAAGAATTGAATAAAACATTAAAGGCTATAAACAGGTTAGGCGATATTAATCTAGCTGCTTCTAAAGAGTATGACCATGAAAATGAAAGGATGCAAAAACTTAACTCTCAGTTTGAAGATTTGAACAGAGCTCTTGATACGCTAAATGGGGCTATAAAGCAGATAGATGAAGAATCAAAAATAAGATTTAATGACACATTTTCCAAAGTTAATAAAGGTTTAGAGAAACATTTTCCAAGGCTTTTTGATGGCGGAAAAGCCTATCTTGAATTAGAAAATAATGATGCCTTAGAAGGAGGGGTATTTGTTATGGCAAGACCACCTGGAAAAAGAAACAGTAATATTCATTTACTTTCAGGTGGAGAAAAGGCGCTAACAGCTGTAGCTCTTTTATTTTCTATTTTTGAACTTAACCCTGCTCCTTTTTGCTTACTAGATGAAGTAGATGCTCCTCTTGACGATACTAACGTAAGTCGCTTTTGTGAAATTGTTAAAGAAATGAGTAATAACGTTCAATTTGTAGTAATAACACACAACAAGACAACCATGGAACTAACAAAACAGTTAATCGGCGTCACCATGAGTGAACCTGGCGTATCAAGGCTAGTCTCAGTTGATGTGAATGAAGCCGTAGAAATGACTGAAGAAAATAGCACTTAAATATGGAAAACACATGGATACTCTTAACTATTATATTCACAGTTCTTATTTCACTACTTATTTTTGAGAAATGGAAACGAAATAAACCTGATAATCATTTAAGCATAAATGAAAAGTTTGTAATTAATCAAAATAATGTTGGCCAAAAAGAACCTATAAGTATGAGGTTGCTTCTTGAAAATAAAACAATAACTTTGATTGAAGCTATTGATTTATTTAAATCAAAATCAATACGTCTTAATAACAAGGGTATCTTTGAAAAAAAACTAAGTAAAAACTTTTCATACTTTATAGCCAATCTTACTGAACCTGGATATTTTAAGGATGATAAAAGCATTGTAGGTTTTACTTTCTTTTTCATTTCTGGATATGAAATTGATGATAAAAGAAATTATGAAAAAATGAAGGCAGATATCAATGAAATTAATGCTGTTATTAAGGGTAAAATTAGAGATGACAGTAATTTTACAAATACTAATCAGAATTAGGATCAAAACTTAAGAAAGCCGAGGAATAAACATTAAAATAATAATAGAAATTGAATTTGAAGAGTTATTGGTAAGTGCAAGAAGATAACTTTAATAATCCTCAACAAAGTGAAATGCCATTTGCAATAGTTGATGGTGAACAAGTTACAGAACTTCCCAAAGATCTCTATATACCTCCAGTTGCACTTCAGGTGTTTTTAGATGCCTTTGAGGGTCCTCTCGATTTACTGTTGTATTTAATAAGAAAACAAAATCTAAATATTCTTGATATACCTATTGCAGATATAACTGAACAGTACGTGGATTACATCAATCTGATGAAAGAATTAGAACTTGAATTAGCTGGAGAATACTTATTAATGGCTGCGATGTTGGCTGAAATAAAGTCTAGATTATTGCTTCCTATTTTTGAAGAAATTGAGGAAGAAGATGATCCGAGAGCTGAACTCGTTAGAAGGCTCCTAGAATACGAAAGATATAGAAAAGTTTCTGAAGAGATAGATCTACTAGATAGAGTTGATCGAGATATATATCCATCATCAATAGAAACAGGACAATTTGAAAAACCATTAGTTTTGCCCGATATACAGTTAAAAGAACTCGTTGTTTCATTCCAAGAAGTACTGAGAAAAGCAGAGATGTTTTCCTCAATTCATTTCACTAAAGAGCCGCTTTCTGTAAAAGAACGTATGATGAAAATACTAGAAATAATTGAAAATGAAGACTTTGTTAGATTTGAAGATCTATTTGACCTAGAGGAGCAGAAAATTGGTTTAGTGGTAACTTTTCTTGCGATTTTAGAATTAATGAAGGAGTTACTTATAGAAATCGTTCAAGCTAAAGAATTTGGTACAATACATGTGAAAACATTGGTAGAAAAAAATGACATCACAATTTAGTCTTAAGAACACAGTTGAAGCATTATTGCTCTCTTCAGATGAGCCATTATCTCCAGATAAACTTTATAAAATTATTTCTAATAAAGAGAATATTACGAAAGCAGAAGTACTAGAGGCTATCAAAAATTTAGAAGATGACTATACATCAAAAGAAATTGAAGTCACAAAAGTTGCTAGTGGTTATAGAATACAGGCTAAAAAGTCTATAAATGACTACCTTAATATAATTTTTGCAGAGAAAACACCCAGATACTCAAGAGCATTAATGGAGACATTGTCCATAATTGCTTATAAACAACCTGTAACTCGAGGAGATATAGAAGCTATTAGAGGTGTTTCTGTTAGTTCAAGTATTATGAGAACCTTGTCGGATAGAAATTGGATAAAAATTATTGGATATAGAGATGTTCCGGGCAAACCAGCAATGTTTTGTACAACATCTGAATTTCTCAACTATTTTGGACTAGAAAGACTTGATGAGTTACCTGATCTCCCCGAAGTTCAAGAACCCAAGAACCTTGATCTAGAATTGAATGATAAACCTAGTAATCAAAATAAGGATGACGTTATCCCTGAATCAATGATAAATTGATCATTGGCATTGAATAACCTGTCCTTCTGTTCCTATACTCTCATCACTCATTAACCATATATATTTTTCTAGTATATCTTCAGGTTTTAACAGTGTTTTTGGATCTTCCAATGGGTATGCCATTTTTCTCATCTTTGTTTGAATTGCGCCAGGATTTATGCAATTAAATCTTATTGCCGGATTATTTTGATATTCATTAGATAGGATTTGGCATAAACCTTCTACTCCAAACTTGGAAACTGAATATGCACCCCAGAATGCTTTGCCAATGCTACCGACACCACTTGTAGTAAAAACAATTGATGCATTAATAGACATTTCCAGACTTGGAAGTAGAGTCTTAGTTAGAATGAATTGTGAAGTAAGGTTTATATGTATTGTATTAACCCAAGTTGAAACATCATATTGACTTATTGGTGAGCGGTCACCTAGTATTGCTGCATTTAATAAAAGTCCATCTAAATGACCATATGTCGAAATAAGATTATCTGATAAGTCTTGATAATCTCCTCCGTCAGCTTTTGAAAAATCCATTAATGAAATCATTGGAGGTTTAGAGTCATTAGAAATAATTATGTCATATGTATTTTCGAGTTTTTTCAAGTCTCTTCCTAATAAAATTACAGAAGCACCTTGTGATGCATATTCAATAGCAGCAGCCTTTCCCATTCCATCTCCAGCTCCAGTAACGAGAATGACTTTATTTAGAACATCCATATTAGAACGCATTTAATATCTCAATAGGTTTGTTTACACAATAATCTGCACCCCAAATTTTCGGGTCATCTTCAATATTCCTATAGCCATAAGAGCATGCTATAGATTTAATTCCTGCTGATTTGGCTGATTGAATATCTTTCATAGAGTCGCCAATATAATAACAATTACGAATATCATTAAAATTAACTGATTCAATAGCATTAAGAATTGGCTCAGGATGAGGTTTAGGAAATTCAACATTGTCTTTTGTTACTATGCAATTTGCTTTATCAAGTAATCCAAATTTTTCCAACAAAGGTTTAGCAAAGCGTTCAGATTTATTAGTTACCACTCCCCATAAATGATTATCATCTTCTAATGAATCTATAACAATACTCATGCCATCAAATAGTAGTGCTTCAGTTCCCAATATCTGATCATAGAGTTTTAAATAACGATTATGACGATGACCATTAATTTTAGGATTATCATTAAATGCTTTAGAAAATATACCTTGAACACCATGAGAAACGAATGGCCTTATATCTTCATACTTAACTGATTCTAACCCTTGTTCTGATAATAAATTATTTAAAGCTTTATGCATTTCAGGTGCTGTATCTATCAAAGTGCCATCTAGGTCAAATAATACTAATAATTGAGCTTTCATTGGAGATTATTCATTTTTTAAAATGCATCATATAATTAACGCTTACATCATTTGTTAGTTTAAAACTTTTAGTCAAAGGGTTATAACTAACTCCGATCAAGTCAATCAAGGTTAAGCCTGCTTCTCTTGACCATTTTTCTAGTTCAGATGGTTTGATAAGGCAATCATATTCATGAGTTCCTTTAGGAAGAAGATTTAAAATATACTCAGCACCAACAATAGCCATAATAAAAGATTTCATATTTCTGTTAATTGTTGAAAAGAAAAGGTCGCCCCCATCTTTAACGGCTTGTGAGCATGAATTAATAATTTTTGAAGGATTAGGAACATGTTCAAGCATTTCCATACAAGTTAGGACGTCATACTTTTGATAATTTTCATTAGCAAAAGTTTCAATATCAACATAATGGTATTTTATATTTTTAATCCCTGTTTTTTCTTGATGAATTTTAGCAACATTAAGTGCTTTATGAGCCAAATCTATCCCATCAACATGTTTTGCATCGTCTGCCAATGATTCTGTTAGTATTCCTCCACCGCAACCAACATCAACACAGTTTTTATTATTAATAGGAGCAGCATTGTTAATATACTCAAACCTTAGTGGATTGAGTTTATGAAGTGATTCGAACCCTCCTTTAGGGTCCCACCATTCATTAGCCAGGTTATTAAATTTCTTTATCTCTTCTTGGCTTGAATTTGACTTATTTATATTCATTGAATTCATTGAAACAACTATGTGAATTGCTCATAAATGAGGTAACAATATGGTAAAATTATACCCTTAATAATCATCTATACCTAAATAAACAATTATCGATTTTAAATTAATCGTAAACAGCCAAATAAATATTAATGATTGATAAGATTTCACAAATAAACCTCGAAGATGAGATGAGAAAATCCTATCTAGATTACGCTATGAGCGTAATAGTAGGCAGAGCATTACCAGATGTAAGAGATGGTTTAAAGCCAGTACATAGAAGAGTTCTTTATGCAATGAAAGTCCTAAGCAATGATCATACCAAGCCATATAAGAAATCAGCACGTATTGTTGGAGATGTGATTGGTAAATACCATCCTCATGGTGATAGTGCAGTCTACGAAACAATAGTCAGGATGGCTCAAGATTTCTCACTCAGATATACACTTGTTGATGGACAAGGAAATTTTGGCTCAATAGATGGAGATCGTGCGGCGGCGATGAGATATACAGAAGTTAGGATGCAAAAAATAACGCAAGAACTTCTTGCTGATATTGATAAAGAAACTGTAGATTTTATTCCAAATTACGATGAATCAGAATCTGAACCTAGTGTGTTACCAACTAGATTACCTAACCTATTAATTAATGGATCTGCTGGAATTGCTGTTGGTATGGCTACAAATATACCTCCACATAATTTAAATGAAATTATTAATGGGTGTCTACTTATGCTCAAAGAACCAGCCTGCAATATTGATGATCTGATTAAAATTATACCTGCGCCTGATTTTCCAACAGCAGCTATAATCCATGGTATTGATGGAATCAAAACTGCATATGAAACTGGTAAAGGTAGAGTTCACGTTAGAGCTAAAACCTCCATTGAGGAAATAAAAAACTCAGATAGAGAATCAATTGTAATCTCAGAGCTACCTTACCAGGTCAATAAGGCAAAATTAATTGAAAAGATTGCAGAGCTCGTTAGGGATAAAAAAATTGAAGGTATTTCTGAAATTCGCGATGAATCAGATAAGGATGGCTTGAGAGTAGTTATTGATTTAAAAAAAGGTCAAGTCTCCGATGTTTTATTAAATAATCTATATAAACAAACTCTTTTAGAAAGTACATTCTCAATAAATATGGTTGCCCTATCTAATGGTCAACCCAAGTTAATGAATCTAAAAGAAATGCTAGAAGCATTTATCTCTCACAGAAGAGATGTTGTAACAAAAAGAACTATTTATGAACTTAATAGATCTATAAACCGCGCACATATACTAGAAGGCCAAACAATAGCATTAACAAATATTGACGCAATGATAGAGCTCATTAAAAAATCTAAAACTCCTGCGGATGCACAAAATGCGTTAGTAAAAAAAATCTGGAAGATAGGTAAGATTAAACAGATGTTAAAAAAGGCAGGCGATATATCTACAACTCCAAAGCAAATAAATGAACATGAAAAATTTGGGATTGAAAAAAAAGGTTATCGTCTATCTAATGAGCAAGCTAAAGCTATTTTAGAACTAAAACTTAACCGATTAACTGGTCTTGAACAAGATAACATTTACAATGAATATACGGGACTTCTAGACGATATAAAAAAATTCAGTAAAATTCTATCTGACCCTGATACTTTAACTCGAGTAATAAAAGATGAGCTTCAAGAGACTAAAAATCAATTTGGTGATGAAAGAAGAACTGAAATAGTAGAATTTTACTCTGATTTAACAGATGAAGATCTCATACCTGAAGAGGACTTAATAGTTACGTTATCTAGAGAAGGCTATGCTAAAACTCAATCACTTGATGTCTACCAAGCTCAGAATCGTGGAGGAACAGGGAAAAGAGCTACCTCTTTTAAAGATGAAGATTTTATCAGAAAACTATTTGTAGCAAACACTCACGATACTTTACTTTGCTTTTCAAGTTATGGAAAAGTTTATTGGATTAAAGTCTACAGACTTCCAAGAGGTGGAAGAAATGCAAAAGGTCGTCCAATAGTCAATTTACTCCCGTTAGATAAAGACGAAAGAATACAAGCTGTTCTACCAGTAAAAGAATTTGATGATGATCGTTATGTGTTTATGGCAACTGAAAAAGGCACTGTAAAGAAAACAAAGTTATCAGCCTACTCAAGGCCTATAAAAACCGGAATAAAGGCTATAAAACTAAAAGATAAAGATAGGGTTGTTAATGTTGAAATTACAGATGGAAAAAAAGAAATTATGCTTTTTGCAGATTCTGGTAAATCTATTCGATTTCATGAAAAAGATGCTCGACCAATGGGTCGAGTATCCCAAGGTGTTAGAGGCATGAGACTCGAGAAAAATCAAAACTTAATATCCCTTATCGTACTAGATAATGGAAATATACTTACAGCAACTGAGAATGGATTTGGAAAACAAACCAAAGTTGATGAATTCTCAAATCAAAGAAGAGGTGGAAAAGGCGTTATCGCAATACAGACTTCTAAACGAAACGGTAAGGTTATTGGAGCTAATCAAGTTCAAGAAAACGATGAAGTTATGTTTATTAGCTCTTCAGGAAACTTAATTAGGACAAAGATAGACTCTATCTCTGTAATCGGACGTAATACACAAGGGGTAAAACTAATAAGACTTTCAGATAAGGATAAACTCCTGGGTATGGAGCGAATTATGTCTGATGATGATTCAGAGGATTAGTAATGTCTGAAAATATATTTAACTTCTCTGCAGGCCCTGCAGCAATTCCTAAATCAGTGATTAAAAAAATAACATCAAAAATTATTGACTTTGATAATGGGATGTCGATTCTAGAGATTAGTCATCGTAGTAAAAAATTTAAAGAATATGCACAAAGATCTCAATCATCTTTGAGACGATTATTAAACATAGACGATAATTATGAAGTTTTATTTCTGCAAGGTGGAGCAACTCATCAATTTACGATGATCCCCCAAAACTTTTCAAATAATGGAATTGCTGATTATTTAATTACTGGTGGATGGTCAAAAAAAGCAGCGGCATATGCTCAGTACCATACTAGAGTTAATGTTGTTTCTGATTCATCGGATACTAACTTTACCAATATCTCTGACAAATCAACTTGGAATATATTCCCAGATTCAGATTATTTTTTCTATTGTGCAAATGAAACTGTTCATGGTGTTGAAATTCATGAAGATATAGATATTAACGCACCTTTAATTTGCGACATGTCTTCAACTTTATGTACCAGACCAATAAATATAAGTAACTTTGATCTTTTATTCGCTGGTGCACAAAAAAATCTTGGTATTGCAGGACTCACAATTGTTTTGGCTCGAAAAGAGTTCATTAAAAACCAAGGCACTCAATTATCACCAATAATGAGATACGAAGACCATAGCAATGATAATTCCATGCTTAACACTTCCCCAGTATTTGCATGGTATGTTGCAGGTTTAGTTTTTGAATGGATAGAAGAGCAGGGCGGCCTAAAAAAAATGGCTAATTCTAATAAGCTCAAGTCTAAACTTCTCTATGACTATATTGACCAATCTGACCTTTATAATAATCCAATCAAGCCAAAGTATAGATCTTGGATTAATATACCTTTTACTTTGTCTATCAAAAATCTTGATGATGAATTCTTAACTCTGGCTGAAAAATCAGGCCTATATAATTTAAAAGGCCATCGAACTGTTGGTGGTATGAGAGCAAGTGTGTACAATGCGATGCCTATCGAAGGGGTAGAAAGGCTAATATCCTTTATGAAGGATTTTGAAAATAGACAATAAAGCAATGTATAAAATACTAAAACTTAATAATATTGCTCATGAAGGTTTACTAAAATTTAATAGTAAAAAATATCATATTGGAGATGAGGTAACATCACCTGATGCTATTCTACTGAGATCGTACAATATGCATGAGATAGATATACCAACTAATTTACTAGCTGTCGGAAGAGCGGGATCAGGAGTAAATAATATTCCTATAGAGAAAATGTCCAAATTGGCTATCCCAGTTTTCAATGCCCCTGGAGCTAATGCCAATGCCGTTAAAGAATTGGTTTTAGCCGCAATTCTTATTTCTGCTAGAAATATTCATAGAGCTATTAACTATGTAAATACTTTGAAAAACTCTGAAAATTTAAAATCTGATGTTGAGTCGGCGAAAAAAGAATATGTGGGATTTGAGTTACCTAATAAAACTATTGGGGTTATAGGATTAGGATCTATAGGAGTTAAAGTTGCAAACGCTTGCTATGAACTTGGGATGAACGTTATTGGTTATGACCCGATGATTAGCGTAGACAATGCTATTAATTTAGTACCTGGAATCAAAAAGTTCGATGATTTAGAAAAGTTGCTCAAAAACATAGACATTCTCTCAGTTCATATTCCATATAGTAAGAAAACAAAAGGATTTATAGGAACAAAAGAAATAAATTCTATGAATAAAAATACAACAGTAATTAACCTTTCGAGAGAAGATGTTGTTGATACAGATTCAATCATTTTAGCCTTAGAGAATAATAAAATAGATACATATGTAACTGACTTCCCTAATGTCGAGCTTATTGGAAAACCAGGTGTCCTTTTAATGCCTCATCTTGGAGCTTCAACGAAAGAAGCTGAGATTAATTGTGCTGTTATGGTTTCAAATAGCTTAATTTCTTTTTTAGAAGATGGAAATATAGTCAACTCAGTAAACTTTCCAGATGTCAGTTTGGTAAGAGATACAAAACATCGGCTAACCATTACTAACCTAAATAAACCAAATATGTTGGGCCAGTTTACCTCTTTATTAGGTAAAGCTAATATTAATATAAATGATTTATCACATAAAACCTTTAATGATATTGGCTACACTATATTGAATGTTGAAGAACCCATCAGTGATTTGGTAATCAAACAAATTAACGGAATAGACGGCGTCATTAAAGCCAATATATTATCCTGATGATTATGAAAGTCTCATATTTAGGGCCAAAAGGATCGTTCTCAGAAATAGCCTTATTCAATTATTTTGATGGTAACACTGAGTCTGTATCCCAATCTAGTATTGCAGATGTATTTAGGTCTGTAGAGAGTAAAAAAACTGATTATGGGATAATTCCTATTGAAAATTCTATAGAAGGATCTATTAATAATACCCATGACTTGTTGTTAAACTCAGAAGTTATAATCTCAGGAGAAATAGAATTACTTATTAATCAATGTTTACTGTCAAAATCTAGTTCTATTGAAAATATTAAAAATCTATATGCTCATCCTCAATCACTAGCACAATGCCAGAATTATATAAAATTAAATCTACCAGAAGCTATACTGCTACCCGTTATTAGCAATTCAGAAGGAGCAAAAATGATTGTTAATAGAGACGAAGGATGTATTGGGTCAAAAAAACTATCAACTGATTACAACTTAAATATACTCGAGTCAGGCATTCAAGATTACTCTGATAATACAACCAGGTTCATAATTATTGGAGAAGAAGCAGCAAATAAGACTAAATATAATAAAACATCTATCATTATCTCACCGCCTGATAGCCAAGATTCAGGCTCACTATTTAATGTCTTAAAATCATTTGCAGACTTTGATGTTAATTTATCTAGAATAGAATCAAGGCCATCAAAGAAAAAGAAATGGAGTTATGTTTTCTTTATAGATTTGGTAGGCCATTCAGATGATCTAAATATTGTTAAATCACTAAATGATTTAAAACAGCAAGATATAAAAATTAAAATATTGGGCTCTTATCCAATTGCTTAATTATGAATTCATTTACATTAGTTTCTAGTAAGGTCAATTCAGTAAATGGAGAAACTGAAGTTCCTGGCGATAAATCTATCTCACATAGAGCTATCTTACTATCCATGTTGTCTGAGGGAAAAACTGTTATAGAAAATTACTTACCGTCTGAAGATATAACTAGAACTATTGAAGTTTCTAGATACTTAGGAGCAGATATCTATTTAAAAAATGAAATCATGGAAATTAATGGCATCGGATTAGATGGTCTAATAAAGCCTAAAAAGGTACTAAATTTTGGGAATTCAGGTACTTCAATACGAATGTTTATGGGTATCTTAGCCGCACAAGATTTTGGATCTACTCTTACTGGGGATAAATCACTTAGAAAAAGGCCAATGGAAAGAGTGGCAGAACCACTAAGGAAAATGGGAGCAGTTATAGAAACTAATGATGGCAGGCTTCCTGTAAGAATTAAACCTATAGAGAAATTACAAAATGTAACTCATAAGTTAGATATCCCTAGTGCACAAATAAAGTCAGCTATTCTTTTGGCAAGTCTGTTCGGTAAAGGCAAAACTGTTATAGAAAGTGATACGAAAACAAGAGATCATACTGAAATTATGTTAAAAGATTTCTCATCAGACATAGATGTAAATCAGAATAGAATATCAATAGACGGTAGAAATCTAATATCACCAGAATATATATATGTTCCAGGAGATTTATCCTCTGCCTCATTTCTGATATTAGCCGGACTAATTTCAAAAAATAGTGAGTTGAAGATAAATAATGTTGGACTAAATCCTACACGAATGGGGTTTATAGAAATCATGAAATTAATGAATGCTGATATAGAGATTCATTTTGATAACAGATTTAACTCTAGCGAAAGAATTGGCTCTATATCAGTTCGGTCCTCACACTTAAAAGGTATAGATGTACCAAAAAATCTTATCGCATCTGCAATTGATGAAATGCCTCTAGTCTTTCTTGCAGGGGCTTGTGCCGAGGGTTCAACTTTAATAAAAAATGCTAAAGAACTCAGATACAAAGAATCAGACAGAATAAAAGCTATGGTCACTAATCTTTCATCTTTATCAATCCAAATTGATGAATTTGATGATGGGGCCAATATTAATGGAGGAACAATTGAAGGCACTACTCTAGATTCATTTGATGACCATAGGATTGCTATGACATGTCTTTTGGCATCTTGCCGATCTGAAACACCTGTGACTGTAAAAAATTGCATTAATATAAATACTTCTTTCCCTACATTTAAAGAAACAATGAATTCAATAGGCATGAATATTAAAGATGCCTAATTATTTATGATTATTATTACTATTGATGGACCTAGTGGCGTTGGTAAGGGAACTCTAGCTATTTATATTGTTGAAAAATTAAAATATAACTACTTGAATAGTGGCTCAATATACAGAAGTATTGCTCATATTGCTGATACTAATTCAATACCTTTAGATGACACTGAAAAACTTATAAGTATAGGTGAATCAATTAAATTTAATGTTAATTCAAATAGTCATGATGCTGATATAGTTTATAAAGATGAGATAATTAATAAACATATATTTAATGAAGAAATAGCAAAAATAGCATCTAAAATATCCTCTAATAAAGATTTAAGAGAATCTTTAGTTTCAATACAAAGATCATTTGCAAAAGAACCAGGTCTTATCGCTGAAGGGAGAGATATGGGGAATGTCATTTTTCCAAATGCAGATATTAAATTCTTTATGAGCGCAAATAACAAAACAAGAGCGAAAAGAAGGTTTAAGCAGTTGAAGGAAGAAGGATTTAATGTTAGCCTCACGCAGTTAATTGATGAGTTAAATGCAAGGGATAAAAGAGATCAAACAAGAAAAGTATCTCCTTTAGTAATTCCGGAAGATTCTATTTTGATAAAAACAGATAACAAAACAATTAATGAAGTAAGAAAAGAAGTTATTAATCACATAGAAAACAAAATATATGAATGAAAATTTTGAAAATCTTTTTGAGGCTAGCCAATATAGTAAAGCCCTTAAATTAGGTCAGCTGATCCAAGCTGACGTAATCGATATCACTAATGATCATGCAATATTATCAGCAGGCTTAAAATCAGAATCATTAGTAAATATTAACCAATTTAAGAATCAATCAGGTGATATTGAAATAGAAGTGGGTGACAAAGTAGAAGTAGTAATTGAAGAAATTGAAGATGGTGAAGGAAGAACAAGACTTTCAAGGCAAAAAGCAAAGAATGAAAATACCTGGCAAAAACTGATCGATTCTATGAATAATGACGAAATTATAACTGGATACATCCAAACTAGAGTAAAAGGAGGCTTTACTGTTCTTGTTGACCAGATTAACGCTTTTTTACCGGGGTCATTAGTTGATGTTAGGCCTGTGAGAGATACACAGTACTTAGAAGGATCGGTATCAGAATTCAAAGTAGTTAAAGCTGATAAAAAAACAAACAACATAGTTCTTTCTAGAAAAGCTGCTATTCAAGGAACAACTGTCGAGAACAGGAATGACCTAATTTCAAAAATGAATGAAGGGGATGTTTTAGAAGGAGTGGTAAAAAACTTAACAGATTATGGCGCTTTTATAGATCTTGGAGGTATCGACGGGCTGCTTCATATAACAGATATTTCATGGAAAAAAGTTAAGCACCCATCCGATATCCTTACTTTAGCTCAAAACGTTAAAGTTAAGGTAATTGGTCTAGATAAAGAAAAATTTCGAGTTTCTCTGGGATTAAAACAATTGGAAGAAGATCCGTGGGAAAAAATTATTGAAAAATATGAAATAGGCATGAAAGTTAATTGCCACATATCCAATATAACTGACTATGGGCTGTTTGTTGAGATAGAAGAAGAAATTGAAGGGCTAGTCCATGTTTCAGAAATTGATTGGACTAATAATAATCCTAATCCTTATAAGGTAGCAAATGTCGGCGACCAAATAGAAGTGATGATTTTAGATATCAAAAACGATAAAAGAAGGGTTTCGCTAGGTATGAAGCAAACTAAAGATAACCCATGGGAGAATTTTTCTAATTCATATAATGAAGGCGAAAAAATAAAAGGGAAAGTTAAATCAATTACTGATTTTGGTGTATTTGTTGAACTAGATGGCGGCATTGACGGATTAATACATATATCAGATATATCATGGGAATCAGAAGATAGTATCGATCTTTCGAAGTTTAAAAAGTCTGAAGATATAGAAGCTATAGTTATAGCTATTGATACTCCAAAACAGAGAATATCTCTCGGATTGAAACAACTCTCAAATGATCCGTTTAAAGACTATATTGAAAGAAATCCAAAGAACACAGTAGTTAAGGGTAAAGTCGAACAAATAGATGAAAGGAACGCCCTTATCTTATTAAATGAAGAGGTAAAGGGTCTTTTGAATATTAGCGAAGTTTCAAGAGATAAAGTTGAAGACTTAAGGACAATTTTTAAAATAAATGATGAAGTAGAATCAAAAATTATTGGTTTCGATAAAAAAAATAGAACTCTCAAGCTATCTATAAAAGCTAAAGAAGAAAAAGAAGAGAGAGATGCAATAGAATCCTATAAAGCTGAAGAAAAAGAATCTATTTCGAAAACAAGTCTTGGAGATTTGCTTAAATCAAAATTCACCAGGAATGAATAATTTGATTCCTATTTTTAGTTTTTTCTGATGTAATTTATTTTATGAGTATTAACAAAAGAGACCTTATTGAGATAATATCTCAAGAACAAGATCAGCTTCCTCATAGGGACATTGAGCTATCAGTAAAAACAATTATAAGCTCAATGATACAGTCGCTGAAAAAAGGGAAAAGAATTGAAATTAGAGGTTTTGGTAGTTTCAGCCTAAGATACAGGAAAGCTAGAGTAGGAAGAAATCCTAAATCAGGTCAATCAGTTAGTATCAATGAACGTTATGTTCCACATTTCAAACCTGGAAAAAATCTAAAAGAAAGGGTAAAACAAAAATCCTAACTACCCTTAACAAAAATACATTTTAATGTTTTCTGACAGTATCCTTTATTTATCATCAATATTCTTGATGTTCGGACTTCTTGGTTACTTTTATATTAAGTTTTTTGACTCATATGAAAATGATAAAAAAATTAACCCAGATTATCTAACTGGACTTAAATACCTCCTCAATGAAGAATCAGATAAAGCAATTAATTTGTTTTCAAATATTATTGAAATAGATGACGATACTATTCAAACTCACTTGGCTCTTGGAGTTCTATTTAGGAGGCAGGGTAAAATTGATAAAGCGATAAAACTACATGAAAACATTATTAGTAAACCTGAACTTGAAGAGAATTACTATTATCAAACACTAAACGAGTTAGGTGAAAACTACTTTGCAGCAGGAATATATGATAAGGCAGAAGAAATTTATCTTAAGTTAAAAGAAATTAAGACTCATGAAGTCTCAAGTCTAGAAAAATTAATTAAGATTTATGAATACTTATCACAATGGGAAGAGGCCTTAGTCTATCTAAAAGAATTATCAAGAATTGATCATGAAAATAGTCTTATTAGGAGCACTTCTCATTATTATTGCCAATTAACACAATCACTTATTGATGAGAATGATTTTGATAAAGCAGAAATGTATCTAAAAAAAGCAAGCGAAAATAACCCAAAATCAATAAGACAAATGTATTTATCTTCTGTAATTGCTATAAAAAGGAATCAGCTTGAAAGCGCCATAGATAATTATAAAAGAATGATAAGAAATAGTAATGTTGGCCACTTCATTCTCCTTCCTTATATTATAGAAACCTTTAATGTTGCTAATATGGATATAATTGACAAAGAATTAGAGGAAACGCTTAAGGAGAAACCTCAAATAGCTAATCAGTTCGCAATGCTATCTGTCATTTTCCCTGAGATAAAAAATAAACCAATCTATGAATCCCTTAAGAATAAATTAACAGAAAATATCTTAATAAAAGAAATTATAGATCTTAAAAAAAATAACTCTAATGATATTCTTACAGATGAACTATTAGAGAACTTAAAAGCAACCATTCATAATAAAACTAAAAATGATTATAAATATAACTGTAATCAATGTGGCTATGAAACAATTAGTCATTCTTGGCAGTGCCCTACATGTAAAAGTTGGGAAAAGTCTGAACCTATTAATTTTTTAGAAAAGATTTAAATTGAATACTGAAAAAATAATAGGAGTTATAGCAGGTAATTTTGATGTTATTCATCCTGGTTACATATACTTATTTAATGAATGCAAAGAACATTGCACTGAATTAATTATCCTTTTACATGAAGACCCCTCAATTGAAAGACCAGAAAAACTCAAACCAATATTAAACACACAGGAAAGAATTATGATTCTTTCATCGCTGTCTCAAGTTGATCAAATTATTACTTATGAATTAGAAAGTGATTTATATAATCTTCTATCAGAACTAAAAATAGATATAAGATTCTTAGGAGATGATTATAAAAATAAAAGTTTTACGGGTGATGAACTCAATATTCCTATATATTTCCTCGATAGATCGCACGGCTGGAGTACTACAAAATTTAAGAATAAAATAGCTGAGAGCACTTAATGCATTAAGATCCTGGCTCCCCGGGCCGGACTCGAACCAGCGACCAATTGATTAACAGT
>CEVQ01018381.1_pt1 | contig 18293 bp, 22 predicted proteins | sample 356551 | NCBI WGS metagenome assembly CEVQ01 (sample SAMEA2623756, study PRJEB7988) | marine metagenome | biome: marine biome (ENVO:00000447); feature: mesopelagic zone (ENVO:00000213); material: "saline water (ENVO:00002010), including plankton (ENVO:xxxxxxxx)" | depth 250 m | reverse complement strand
GAAAGAGGATTTACACCGAAATATAGTTACATGGGAACATCTAAACCGGGAATAGGGGGACAAAAAGAGCAGATTGGATACCAAGGACTTAGTTCAGAAGATATTATAGAAAGAGTAAAGAAAGAGATGGATTGATTCTATTCTATAGTCGATAAAACTTCTAGTAATTTGTTTAGTGCCTTACCTCTATGGCTTAATTGATTTTTTCTATTCATATCTAGTTCGGCAAATGTTTTCTCTTCACCTTCGGGAATGAATATTGGATCATAGCCGAATCCTTCTTCTCCCTTTTCCTTATGAGTTAGAGTTCCGTGGGTTTCACCTGCCAACACATACTGTTTTCCGTTGCTCTGTAAGAATCCTAAAACGCATTTGAATGATGCGCGTCTATTTTCTATACCTTCCATGAGTTTTAGAATACCGCTCAATCCAATTGTGTCGTAAGCGTATCTAGAATATACGCCTGGAAATCCTCCCAAGGCCTCTATGAAAACGCCTGCATCATCTATCAATACGTTTTCACCATCTACAACATCTTTCAACCATTCTAAGCCATGAACAATGACTTCCTCTAGATTGTTAGCTTGAATTTCTGGACATTGGAGATCTGTTTGTTCCGTCTCGTGACCTAATGGTGTTAGCATTGCAGACAGCTCCTCAACCTTTCCCTTATTGGAAGTGATTAGATGTATCTTCATAATAGGGTTAACAAAAGCGCCTTATACAAAGGCATTCTCAAGGCAGATGTGCGGGGTCGCATAGTCTGGCCATTGCGTTGGATTGCTAATCCAATGGGAGTAATCCCACGGGGGTTCAAATCCCCCTCCCCGCGCCATTAGGAATAATATGGCAGATTGGTCCGAACCCCTTGACAATTATTGTGAACGTACCGATGCTACGTTCTTATCTGAGCCATTGAATGCCGTTACTAATCTAGCATTCATCATAGCATTCGTAGCTGGGTGGTACTATTATCAAAATTATCAAGAAAAAAGTGGAAGGAAGCATTGGGAATTTGTTTTATTATTGGGATTGATATGTACAATAGGTATTGGTAGTTTTCTCTTCCATACTTTTGCAACTAGATGGGCGCTACTGACAGATAGTGGACCTATTACTATTTTTCAATTCGTATACATGGGGGTGTTTTGTTGGCATATGATTATGCCTCGGTGGTGGATTGTGCCTGTAAGTTGGGCGGCGTTCGTTGTTGTAACAATCCTATTAGCAATTCCATTCCCTGCAGACTATGCTAATGGTTCTTCTGGTTATTTTTCCAGTATGTTCTTCATTGCATTATTAGGAGGATATGCATACTATCGAGAAGGTGAACGTGCGTATTTTATTTTGGCTGCAGCACCGCTTTTTGCAATCTCCATCTTCTTCCGTTCGATTGATGAAAATATTTGTGATTCTTTCTCACTAGGGACTCATTTTGTATGGCATACCCTCAATGGAGGTATGCTCTACTGTTTATTTGTTGGTCTAATGAAGAGTAGTATAGAGAAGGAGTCGTCCTAATCGAGAGACGCTATTGCATCGATTTCCATCGATGCATCCAGTGGCAATCTAGCGACTTCGATTGTTGATCTAGCTGGGGCGGTGTCCTCATCGAAGAATTCTGCATAGACTGCGTTCATTTCTGCAAAATCATTCATGTCCGCTAAGAAGACGGATGTTTTCACTACATTAGCTAAAGTTAGATTTTTTTCAGCTAGTACTGATTGCATATTGAGAATCGCCTGACGGGTTTGAGCGGTTACGCCCGTCTCTAATTCAGTAGTATCTGGTTTTCGACCGACTTGTCCGCTTAAAAAAATAAAGCCGCCCAGTGCGACTCCTTGTGAATACGGACCTACTGGCGGTGGTGCATTAGATGAAGTGATGATTTCTTTCATAATATCGTATTAATTTTAGATATAAACGGCCTTCGGATAGAGAAAGTTGTTTTATGGGGGTGCGATTTGCAGGTAATGTTCGTTATAGCTGGTGAAGGGCATGGGAAGCTGGGGCGGTCTTTGGCCAAAGAGCTCGGTGCTGAAGTATGTGGCGTGATTAATCGACGTTTTGCAGATGGTGAACGTTATGTTAGGCTTTTAGAAGATGTAAGGGGTTCTCGAGTTATTGTTGTTCAGAATACATTTCCAGATGATAATGTTGTTGAGATGTTGCTTCTCTTAGATGCTGCGCGTGAAGCGGGGGCGAAAGAGATACGGGCGGTGATACCGTACATGGGATACTCTAGACAAGAGAGGACTTTTAGAGATGGTGAAGCGATTTCATCCCGAGCAATTGGTGCCGCTATCGGTTCGATGTGTGATTCTGTGTACACAATCAGCATCCATGCACCGAAAGTGTTGGATTTCTTTGGAGTTCCTAGTCGAGATATTTCCGGCACGCGTGCTGCGGCAGAATATTTACAGAAAAATGGAGTTGATCTTATTGTTGCACCGGATGAAGGAGCTCGGGGGCGATGTGAAGAAGCTGCTGAAATATTGAATATTGATTGTCATGTTATGTCTAAGAATAGAATTGATGATAGAAATGTTGAAATTACAATGGGAGATCTTAATCCAGAAGGAATGAATGTAGTAATCTTAGATGATATAATCTCCACTGGAGGGACTATTGCTACATCTGCTAAAATGTTGAAAGAAGGAGGTGCGACATCGGTCTCTGCTGTTTGTACACATGGTCTGTTCATAGAAGATGCTGCTAATCGTCTAAGGATATGTGATGAGTTGATGTGTTCAGATACAATAGAAGGTGTGCACACACGTTACTCTGTTTCTTCTGTCATAGCAGAGGCATTGAAGTGAAGGTTTGGGGTGGCTGGGTTTTTACCCGAGAAGGTTTTGTAGAAGGTTGGTTAAATCCATTAACAAAAGAATTGGGTTTTGGTCAAGCTGCGGATCCAATTAAGCGTGGAGTGATATTTCCAGCTTTTCGTAATTGTCACACACACCTAGGAGACACTGGTGCGAGAGAGGAAGTTCCTGATGACTTGTCGTTAGAGGAGATAGTAGGTGTTGATGGTTGGAAACATACTTGGTTATCCAATCAAAAAGGGGGAGGATCTTTAGAGAGTGGAATAAGAGAAGCGGAGAAATTTGGAACTGGATTGATTATAGATTTTCGTGAAGGTGGAGTAGAGGGATTATCTTTATTGAATGAGATAGACACCCCCATTCAAATCTTAGGATTGGGGAGGCCTGGTCATGAAAATGAGGAAGCGCCTAGTGAAAATATCGGATTGAGTAGTTATGTCGATGTCGGTGAAGGTACTGTAGAGGAGTTGGTTTCGAAAGCGAAGAACGGTAGAGGGGTTGTAGCGCTGCATCATTCTGAGAAAGAGTGGGAAGATATTTCTCCTGTGTTAAAAATTAACCCGGATTTTTTAGTGCACTTGTGTGAAGCAAGTGATGAAGACTTAATGGGAATAAAAGAAGAAGGTATTGGAGTTGTTGTGTGTCCTAGATCTAATTCTAGATTTGGAATGCGGGCGCCTTTGGAACGTATGTTAAAATTGAAAATAGATGTTGGATTGGGTACAGACAATGGTATGTTCTGTTCTCTGAATATGCTTGAAGAGTTGCGATTTATTTCTCGAGAATTTCCTTCAATCCCTGCTCTTGAATTGATTAGGTTGTTATGTTTTGGACTGGAAGAAACGATTGGGAAGTTTTCAGAGATAAAGATAGAGAATAAGCAGTATGTGATAATGAAAGAGATAGGGGAAAACCCTGAAATGGCGGTTTTAGATTCCAAAAGTGAAATCCTAGAGGTGATTTGGTAAATGGATTATCAAAAAGTGAGTAGTTTGGCGAAAAGAAGGGGCTTTTTTCAACCAGCAAGTGAGCCGTATGGTGGTTTGGCTGGTTTCTTCGATTACGGGCCAGTAGGTGTTAAGTTTAGAGAGAAGATTCTGCGTTTATGGAAGCGTCATTATGTATTGGGGTTGGGTTGTTTAGAGTTGGATGGGGCGTTAGTTGGTCCGGAGGCGTTGTTCAAAGCATCTGGGCATCTTTCTGAATTTGATGATCCTTTAGTTGAATGTGAAGAATGTAACAAAAATTACCGAGCAGATCAGTTGGTAGAGGGGGGGGATGGAATGTCTCGTAAAGAGATGGGTGAAGCTCTGAAATCGATGTGTTGTCCTTCTTGTGAAGGTTCACTTTCCGAATTGAGTGCGTTTAACCTAATGTTTGCTACAGAGGTTGGTGCGGGGCGAGGTGTTAAAGGATATCTAAGGCCTGAAACTGCTCAAAGTATTTTTCAATGCTTTCCCTGGTTGTACAGGCTTAATAGAAACAAGATGCCTTTGGCCGTGAGCCAAATAGGTAGATCTTATCGAAATGAAATATCACCTAGACAGGGGCTATTACGGATGCGGGAATTTACTCAAATGGAAGTTGAGCATTTTTTCCTATCTGAAAATGAGCCGTCGATTCCTTCACACTTAGGAGGAGTGTCGTTGGTTCTAGTACCTAATGAAGGAGAATCTTTGGAAACTAATATTGAAAATGCAGTGAAAAACGATATTGTTGGTTCGTCGTTAGTAGGTACGCACTTAGCTGCGGCTCAGGCATTTTTACTATCGGTTGGAATTCCTAAAGAGTCGCTAAGGTGGCGGCAACATCGTAAAGATGAAATGGCCCATTACTCTCAAGATTGTTGGGATGGTGAAATTAAAACATCAATAGGGTGGGTGGAGGTTGTAGGGGTAGCCCACAGAGGTGATTATGATTTACAATCTCATGGAAAGAGTTCTGGAGTTGAGTTTCGTGTCCCTGTACCGGGCACCAGTAAAACTGTAGAGAAGTGGGTGTTGAATGTTGGAGCGCTGGGTAAAGAATTTAAATCCAAAGCAGGAGATATTCAAAAAATTGTTACAGACATGGAATTAGTTCCAGGAATGGAGATATCGTTAGATGGAGGGGTTATTTCACTAGGAGAGGAATTTTTCAAGAAAGAAATTACTCAAGAATCTGAGATGGTTTATCCTTGTGTTGTAGAGCCGTCTTTCGGTTTGGATCGTTTATTCTATTCTATTCTTGAAACGGCGTGGAAAGAGGATGGAGAACGGCAGTGGCTTTCTTTGCCTAAGATGGTTTCGCCGTACGATGTGCTTGTTGCTCCACTTATGACCAAAGATGGTCTAGCGGAAAGGGCCAAAGAAATTTGTAATATGCTTTTAGAAAATGGCATTGATGCATTCTATGATGAATCTGGATCGATTGGAAGAAGATACGCTAGAGCGGATGAGGTTGGGATTTTCTTTTCTATGACTGTTGATCACCAAACATTAGAAGACGGTACTGTAACTTTGAGGGAGCGGGATTCTAAAAATCAAAGTCGAGTTCCTATTGATGATGCACTAAGTAAGCTCGGACGATAAGTTGTCAATGGGTATCGTTCAAATCCTAGCATTTGTATACGGGATTCCATTCATTTTAATCGGGATTGAGCATTTTCGTGAACCTCAAAAATTTATTGAAATTGTTCCCTCATATCTTCCATTTCCACTCTTTTTAGTATACATTACGGGAGTTATGGAAATTGTTGGAGGAATTGGAATAATATATCCAGATAGTAGGGTTCTTGCAGGTAGGTTTTTAGTTTTATTTTTGATTGTTGTTTATCTAGGAAATTTATACATGTGGATGAATGATGTACCCTTTAATGGTACAAAATTAACTTCGACAGGGCATCTTATTCGTTTAATTATTCAGATTTTACTCATTGTCGGTGCGTTAGGATTTTCAGAGGATTTGTCTAAAATAAAAGAGTTTAGAAAGTAGATATCTTGAATAAGAGAGAGGTCTATTTCCTGTGGAAAAATAATTTGATAGTTTTATTATTTAAAAATAATTGAAAATGTTCCACTTAACACATAAAAAGAGTTCCAGTGGAAATGAAGGTCTCTCTGTACTCTTATATTATTTATTATATTTAGCAGATCCTATTATTCTAGGATTTGCTTCTAATTGAATTATTAATGGATCTCTTTTAGATATTTTATTTAAGACAATAGGGGATTCCCATTCAACAAAGACTCTTTCAGTAATTTTAGAAACTCGACCCACTCCAAATTGTAAATCACTACAAAAATGAATTACATCACCTTCTGAAAGACCACTCTTTTGAAAAGCTGCACGTTTCAGTTCAAATTCAGACTTTAATTCTACAGTGAATCGCTTTTCCGAATCAGCTAAAATAGAACCCTTGCCCAATATGTCTTCTCTAAATCCACCACTACTTCTTAATGCTAAACCAACTCGATCCCCCACGCGTGCTACATCTACATCTAAATCCATAACTTGTAAAGAACGAGTAATTGCATTTCCTTCAGAACCGGCAAAAATTACCTTATCGTGCTTACTAATCTTACCTCGTTGAACATTACCAATCGCAACTAAACCGACACCTTTCACAGTAAACGCTTGATCTACTGCAACGACAAACCCCTCTTCTTCTTTATTTTCAATCTTATTCAAAACATCTACCAACCCTTCTCTAATGACTACACCATCATTTTCAATGAATTTCCAATTGACAAGCCCTGCCTGCTCTACTAACTCTTTCACCTGGGCTTCATCTACCCACCCCCCTTCAATAGGATTGATTAGAATAAAACCATTTTCAATCCCTGCACTAGCCATCGAAACAACTACTTCTCCAAAAACACTATCGACTTTATTGACTTCAATTATTCCAAAATCCGAAATAGTCAGGGAAGTAAAGAACGACTTCGGTTTCTCAGGGTAATTATTAGGCCTTAGAATGGAAATAGTAGAAAACGAACCATCACTTTTCAAATCTTTGTAAATATAATTATCAACATCTCGCGAATCTGATTTTTTGGCAATGGAAGAGGCAACCGCTTCACTACCCACAAATAAAATATTCAAAACACTCAATTTTTAATCCTATCTGAAATAAAACCGAGAACCTCTTTCAGATTTTCTTTATTATTGAAATCATCAACACCCACCCCCTCCTGAACTGCATTAATCAACAAGGGCAAACACCGAGTTAATTCATCTACAATCGTGATGTGTGCAGTTTGAGAAGTCCTAGATAATGGATTCAAATCAATTGTAATTACAGTTTTTCCCATGTCTACTAATGCTTGACAACGATCGCCATCTTCTAAAGGCACAATCACAACGTCAGCTGAACCAATCCCCTCAGAACAACATTTAGCTCTTTCAGAAGATAACCCTGGGATTGTATCATCTACCTTCACCCCCAAAGCTTCGATTCCAACTCCTTTCATTATTTCAAATAAACCAGAAACTCTTTCAGAGGTTCTATGAAATAGATTAATCTCAACTTTAGCATTACTCATCTTAGAAAGATTAGCTATTTCTTCCGAAGCTAACGCTACAACGTTTCCATTTACAGAAATTACAGGAGCTTTCGCTTCTCTAATTGTTTGAGCCGCAGCTTTGATAGCCTCCAACGCAGGCGAACAGGTCGCTTCTCCTAAAAGATAATCAAAAGCCTCCCCTCTTCCATGCGCAATCAAACCTTCCTTGGCTACGAGATCTTTCAAATCTACAAGACGTTTACGAGCCATCAATGAATGATATCTTGGGTGGTCTTGAGGTATCTTACTCATAATATACCATGGATGTCATTCTTTTACCGTTACCCATTAGCACCTATGGACGAATCTGTGGTAGAGCTCGAACGTATTGCGGGAAAAATCCACAAACAACTAACTAAAGGAGAAGTGCCGGAGATGCACCTCGCAGCTCGAACAAAAAGCAATATAGTTTTCGATGAAAAAAAGCAAGTATATGTTTATGGCGATTCTAAAACCACAAGAAGCGCAAAAAAACTAGACGGCGCATACATGCTGCTTAGAACAACATATCTACTAGATTTCATTAAGGAAATGGCCCTCCAAAAGAAATCATCTACCTTGAGAGAATTATACTATATTTCTGAAGCTTGGGAACTCGGTAAGTTCGGTACACAAAATGAATCTAATAATCTAATCGAAGATTTAGAAATAATCACTAAATTACAAAGAGAAGATTTCAAAATAAGACCAGAGGAGGATGGCGCAAAAATCCTAGGTAATTTAGTTTTAACGGAAATAAATAGAAAAGGAAAACCAATGAGAATAAATTGTAGAGAGGATGTCGGCGATACTGGCTACAACATCCCTTACAACGTTGAAGAAGAAAAACTAACCTTCAACTCCTTTGAAGATAGTAGATTCATTTTAGCAATAGAAACAGGAGGTATGTTTGATAGACTTGTTGAAAATGGGTTTGATGAAACCCACAAAGCAATCATCTTACATACAAAGGGCCAACCCGCCCGCTCAACGAGACGATTCCTAAGAAGAATGCAAAAAGCATCAAAATTACCAGTACTGGCTTTCACAGATGCAGATCCATGGTCCTACAGAATCTATGGTAGTATGGCGTATGGAGCAATAAAGACGGCCCACATCTCACATCTCCTCGCTAATCCAAAAACACATTACTTGGGAGTAACACCTTCAGACATTGTAAACTACGACCTCCCCTCCGATAGCTTAACGGATAGGGATATCAACAGTTTGAATGCTATAAAATCAGACCCACGATTTCAAAATGAATTCTGGACAAGCGAAATAGATTTACAATTAGAACTGGGTAAAAAATCAGAACAGCAAGCATTGGCTAAGTATGGTTTAGATTTCGTTACAGACACATACTTGCCTGAAAAACTAGCAGAGTTCAAATTATAAATTAAAACAAACCCTGAATCTCATTTACAAGATTAATATCTCTTTCAGTAATTGCGTTCAAATCATGACTCATTGTTGCAATTTTGACTTTATTCCATCCATGAATTGTAATGTCTGGGTGGTGATCTAAACGCTCAGCAACGTCAGCAACCAGATTAACAAACTCCATCGCTTTTACAAAATCTTTAAATTCACATTCCATAACAAGTATGTCTTTTTCAGTATTGTATTTCCACTCTTTCAACCCCGCTAATGAGGCCATAATTTCATTTTTTGGTAGTTTAGGCATGATGGAAAAGATATTTAGACGCTATATACAACTTACATTAGCCTAGCTAAAGGAATAACTATGGATTCTCAATCAAAAACAACCACATCCGCCATCGGTGCTTTAGTCTTAATTTCATATTTCTACGAGCCATTGAGGGATTTTTGGTATGATAATTTCTTTGCCCCTCTTCTGGCCGACGCTAGAGGTGAACCCGTCAACGGTATTACTGCAACTTACAACACATATAACACAATATTGTATGCATTTTTATTCTATTTAGGATATTTAATTATACGAAATCTACTTAGGAAATGGAAGGTCAAAATAGATGATGATTTTATGTTCGCCACATTCCCCCTCATTGTTGCAGGCGGAGCAATACGCGTCCTAGAAGACGCGGGCCATTTTGAAGAACCACTACAATACTTTTTCATTTCACCTTTAATCTATCTGACGCTCGCATTATATTCCATGGGTGCGTTATGGATTGGAAAACTAATCAAGAAAGTAAAACCAAAAGATCATAAGAGATTGGTCTACAGCACATACCTCCTCCTGGTTGTAGGGTATTTCTTACGCACAGAAGCATCCGATCAGGAATTAGCGAGCCTACCTTCTTTCGCACTACTAATTGGTGTACTATTTTACTTATTTAATTTCAAATGGGGCGATAAACCACTTCGAGATCCGGTACTATTTTTCAAAGTTGCTAACATGACCCTCCTAATGATAGCACTCTTACAACTCTTTTATGTATATGAAGTAAAGAATCCAACTGTAATTCCAGACATAATACTTTCAGCAATCGGACTTACTGTGGCTATTTTCTTCATTACATACACTTCTCCAAACGACTACAAAGAATACGGTCAAAGAACACCACTGATACTCTATTTCGCTCATCTATTGGATGCAAAAGCTACTTGGTTAGGAATTCAGGAGTACGGCTACGCCGAAAAACACGTTTTACCAACATTCCTAATAGAAGAATTCGGCACAGCTTTCGTTATGATTCCTTTGAAAATCATAGTCGTTACTGCTGCTCTTTGGATGTTATTTAGTATCAAAGAAGACGACGACGATCCACAAGCGATAACTTTGCTTATGATGTTCTTAATCACTCTCGGACTTGCTCCAGGTGTGAGAGACATGCTCAGGATAGCCTTAGGAACTTAGTGCGATTTTGAAAAATAAGCGAAGAGAATATAAAAAAAACACTCTCTCCAGCTCTGATTTACCAGACAACCCACTCTCTCTATTTGGTAAATGGTTAAATGAAGTCGAAGAAATAAATAATTTAGAATCGGCCTCTATGGTTCTTTCTACAATCGATGAAAATTCAAAACCTACCTCTCGCACAGTACTTTTGAAAGATTTTAACGAGAGTGGCTTTATTTTTTACACCAATTATGATAGTCCAAAAGCTGAACATTTAGAGAAAAATCCACACGCCGCTCTTTTATTTTATTGGCCGAATGAAGAGAGGCAAATCAGAATCAGAGGAAGAGTTTCTAAAATCTCCAAAACAACATCAGAAAAATATTTTCATACAAGGCCAAGATTAAGCCAACTAGCCGCTTGGGTCTCTAAACAAAGTCAAAAAATTACAAATCGCAAACAATTAGAAGACGAACTAGCAACAATCACAACAAAATATGAAAACCAAGAAGTCCCTCTTCCAGATTATTGGGGGGGTTATTCTCTCTCTCCAGTTTTTTATGAATTCTGGCAAGGTCGCCGAGGCAGGCTTCATGATAGATTCTCTTACACTTTAAACAAGACTCATTGGAGTGTTGAAAGATTAGCTCCTTAACCAAAATTATAATCTATAATATAATTCAAAATGAAATAAGGAATCCACAAGAACGCAGCATACCCCATTCCAAAATTACGTGCCCATGCTTTCTTGATTTTCACTACCTTGTTTCCCCATTCAATATTTGGATTTTTGTATAGAATATATGCGGCCCAAGTAGCAAAGAAACACTCTATTATTGGCGCCCAAACATTACCCCAATGAAAATACATAAAATCATTACTCAAACCATAATGTGCTCTATATTCCCAAAATCCAATACCGTATTGTTCTGTCAAATATGGCCAAAGCAACATACATCCCTTACTGTCAAACGAATCACTAATTATATGGCTAAATTCCCCTATTAGGACCGAAACAGAACACATAATCGCTACATCATTTCTTATCCAATTATTTTTCCGTAAATAATAGAAATATACGATTCCAGCAATCAAAAAACCAAAAAATAAAGTATGCATTGCACCAAACTCCATACCTCGGTGTTGTTCATATTCTAAAACACGAGTATAGATTAAAATCTTCAACAAACCCAACGCATCCGGAGCCATACCTCCTATCAGTAACCAACGCAGATCTAATTTTGGCATATGTTTTTTGAAAACTACCTGCTCTGTAAAATGCGCTAACCAGGACATCACACACCTTCACTTACTCTTACAGCATATCCTTTCTGTTTTTGTTCTATTTCACGAGGAGACACACGCAATTGTCCAAAAGCAACTAATTCATCATCTTCTGTTACAATCAGACACTCATCCATCGGCCTCAAATCTTTATCAATATCTAGTACAAATTGACAGAAGACACTTTTCCCTTCTTTATTAAACTCTGCAGTCTCCTTCTCTACAACAACGCGTTTTGAAGGATATTTAGTTTGTTTATGCAATTCAATCGCTCCTTCTTTTTTAAGAGTAAAACGGCCCTCTCTAGGTCTTAAAGATAATATATGTTTTTCATTACGATTAACATTCCTCAACCTTCCAGTTTTTTCACTAAATATACATTCTATATTTTTACCTAATAATTTCTTTCCCAACCCTTTTCCAAATTGAAAATCAATCACCTCTCTAATACGATTTTCATTCCAGTCCATTGTACGACCACCTTCAAAATTAGGCAATTGAGCAACCGGTTGAGTTTGTGATAATGAACGAGGAACCGAATCGAACAAGGGATGAACGAAACACTCATCACTTTTTGGAATATGTTTAGAGATAAGATGCACGATAGGTCTATCAGACGACTTCTCACTAACAACAGAAAAACCCCGCTTTCTGAACATTGGTTCATATTCGGATAAATATTCTCTATATGTGCGTAATTTTTCCATAGCTTTCATTAAATTTGGATGGCAATGAGATCGCAATTCAACTAATTCCCACAAACTCCCTTCCCAGATGGCTTGTTTCACACGCCGTATTTCGCTAAATGAAGTAAGAAGATTATGTTTAGCTAAGATATGCACACGTTCTTTATCTTCCATCTTTTTAATTTCATCAATAGTCAAACCAGTACCCGCTAAACTACAAGAAGGCATTTCATGCAAATCTCCTAATTTCCTAGTGCCCCATGAAAACATCAAACGATCATCTGCTGCAAATTTAGCATAACTAGCACTATCAAACAAATCACAACCCATGAGTGTTGCTAAGGGAAACAACATAGGGTGTCCACACCCGAAAAGATGCACCGGTCTGGATGCAATTAAATTCATTTTTACATTCATGACAATGTCTACCAACGAAGAAAACTCATATTTTTCCATAAGAGGAACTACACCACCAATAGGATGAACGTCTACATCGATTTCAGAAGCCATCTTAGCTGCACGACTTCGAAGATCCATGTGTAAACCACCCTGAATAGTTCCATTGAGGGCCATCTCTCCTTTCATTTCAGCAGCTACTTTCATTCTTTTATCAGTTTCTTTTAATTCTTTTTCAGCATCTGAAAAATTAGTTTTAGGTATTGTAAAAACATCAAGCATTGTTCCAATATCAGTTTTTATTTTTTTTTGAAAGTTAATAATCTCCTCAGGCAAGACTTCCACTTCACCATACATGTATGCTTGAAATGTACCACTATCTGTCATTATTGGTTTATCCCAATTTAACAATCCATGAACCCCTTCTTTTGTAGCACGTTCTCGAAATTCCTTTTCTTTCCAAATAAGATAACTATTCGTGATAAGAGCTGTAGCTCCACATTCTTCCAATTCATCTACGGATAGTGTTAATTTTTTAGGATTAACAACAGGTAAGAGCGTAGGTGTTTCAATCACTCCATGAGGTGTGTGTAATTCACCCAATCTTCCCATACCATCTCTATACTTTACTTCAAACACATTCCCCTAGGAACACCAATCCTTAAAACACTCTACGACTCATACGTCTTCAAATATGTCAACAGAAATAATTCTAGGCGTTGGAGGTATGACGTGTAATGCTTGCGTTAACAACGTTAAAAATGCACTAACGCAAATATCAGGAGTTTCTAATGTAATCGTTGATTTAGACTCTGCTCAGGCTACCATAAATATTGATGAAAGCGGCCCCACTAAGGAAGAATTAGAATCTATAGTAACAAACGCAGGCTATTCTATTCATGAGCCAGGATCAAATTTATTACAACTTTCAAACACACCAAAAAGAGAAGATTTCAACTGGGGAGATAGAGGAGTTTGGCTTCAATCCGCACATAATACAAAATGGTGTTTGATAGGATGCTCAATTGGTGATTTTGGAACTATTTTCCTCTTTCAGATTACAGAGAATCCATGGGCATGGTCTGTCATGAGTATCATGCTTCTTGCAATGTTTAATGGAATAATGACATCAATAGCACTTGAGACATTTATCCTCTTGAAACAAATGCCATTCAAGGAGGCTTTCAGAGTGGCAATTGGCATGTCATTAATTTCTATGATATCGATGGAGGCGGCAATGAATGTTGTAGATGTCGTTTTGACGGGAGGTGCAAAACTCACATGGTGGGTTGTAATTCCAATGCTAATCGCTGGCTTTCTTACTCCATGGCCTTATAATTATTGGCGACTCAAAAAATACGGTATGTCATGCCACTAGCAATTATATTACGCCCCAACTAACTAACTAAACTGTGGGCCGGTAGATCAGCCTGGAAGATCGCCTCCTTGGCATGGAGGAGGGCGCGAGTTCAAATCTCGCCCGGTCCACCATCCCCCCAAGTATGATACAAGCCGAATCCCTTTTGTTCAAGTCTATAGGGGTTGGTGCTATTCTCATTCTTTCAGGATTTCTCGCTCGTGATTTTAAAATAAAAGTAAATTACACACGCAAAATCAATCATTTCGCTCTCTTCTTCATCCCTATTTTCGTAGATTACCAATTAAACACTGCTACTTTTACAGACATCGATAATTTAGTAGTTAGTGGATTCCTAGCAACTACTGCCTTGATGGTATTCTGGGAACCTATACGTAACGCCATCCCCCTCGCTCAATTAACATTTGAAGGATTCGACAGACCTGAAGACAGACCTTACACTCTTGTTTGGATTATAACACAATTCGCAGTCGGCTATCTTGTAATCATACCATTTGCTTGGTACTTCGGCCAGATTGGCTTAGAAGAACTAGTCATGATTCCCATTTTAATCAATGCAGTAGGGGATGGATTGGCTGAACCGGTAGGTGTAAAATTTGGTAAACATCCCTACACCACTAAAGGATTGTTTGTAGATCGAGAATATCAACGAACACTCGAAGGAAGTGCATGTGTGTGGATTGTTGGACTGCTAGCCATATGGCTATACAAAATCCATTTCAATTCTACAGAATTCATAGTATCCTTATTGCTCATACCACCTATAATGACAATAACGGAGGCCAAATCACCACATACTTGGGATACTCCCTTCTTATTCTTTTCAGGGTACGTATCTCTTTTAGCAATTTGTGAATTTTTCTAAACAACCCTAGTAATCATTTCAGGGGTTATTCCTTGCTCAGTTATCGCATAGATAAGAACAACAGCTTTCTCAGGATGGTTTCTAATCTTTTTTATTATTAAACGATTCTCAAATTCAGAAGCTATACGGGCTGCCTCCATCTCTATGATGACGTCAGCAATAGCACTCAAACCACTAACAATTTTCACGTCATGAGCGCCCTTTGAAATGGTGAACAAAGCAGTTCCTTTATTGCTCGATACATAGGATTTTATCGTTCGCATGGCAGATAAAACTTCATTGACTGGATAGAAATGAAGAAAGAAATCTAAAGAATCAATAGTAACACGAAACGGCGCAGTCAATTTACAAATTTCATAAACCATATCTGCTAAGAAATTTGATTGAACAACACCTTCTCCATATGCAGCAACATTTCGCAATTCAGAAACAGCCAAACCCTCTTGTTTGTATTGAGAGGCTTGCAAATCCCTCGAAAGCACCTTTTCGAAGAACTGGGTTCCTATGTTTACGATACGCAAATCAGTAGGCCAATTGTAATGCTCATAGGTTTCAACTAATTCTTCTGAAGATTCATCAGTTGAAAAATAAACCACACTTTCAGGACCCACTCCACACGCAGCAAACTGTTTAGCAAAAAGCTCCTTCCCTGCACCAGATGTCCCCTCAATCAATACAGTACTCCCTGCAGCAATCCCCTTTCCTTCAATCAAAACATGATCGAGACGTTGAATTCCCGTAGAGATTATTTCAGCCATTATTTACTTCCTCCTTCTACAAACGTATCAGACAGCAATTTTAGAATGTTTGTTAATTCATCTGGTGTTTGTTCTTTAACACTAAATAAAATACTAGAAACCTCTTTTAGCTTCATTTTATTAACAACAACGTGTACAAATTCCTCTAATATTCTATGATTAGAGTGAATTGCTAGGTTATTGATAGAATCTAAAATCATAAAATTATCCTTAGTCCTCAGTCTACGCATAACTAAATCTAGATTTAAAATAACAGATTCTAGCATTGTTGGGGATTCTATGTAAGAGGTCCTAGGATCTGAAGTAGAGCCTCCTATATTTTGAGAAATCATATCAATAAAATAAAACTCTGAATGTCCAACATCAATACCCTTTGATAAGATGGATGCAGGTCTAGAGGCAGTAATGTACGCGCCTCCCATTTCATCCTTTAAAAGAGCATTAGCTATTTCATTCGTAACATTTTCGTATTCATCAATACCTATTGAACAGACTGTTATCAAATTCCCCGCTTTTACACTAGCAGCCAATTCCTTAACTACGCTCATCCAAACCTCTGATTGTCTTCACTGCCCCATTTTAGAAGTGGAACAATCGATAAACCCATGGGTGTTAATTCAACTACATGACGAGATCGAGAATGCTTCGTACCCCTCATTTTAACAACTTGTAAACTTCTAAGTAAATCTCCTTTTCGATTAATATTACCTAATAGGATAATCCCATCAGCTACCGCCTCCTCCACACCAAAAACAGAATATTTTTGAATCATCCCCTCAACAACCGTCTCTGAAATTAATAGGGTTGTACAACCAAACGAACTCAAAAATTGCCCCAATCTAAAAACAAAATTTCGTATAACTCCAGGGCTAGGCATTTGATAACAAATAGCAGTAATGGAATCGATTACCAATCTGGTCGCTCCTAGTTCATCAACAATATCTTCAAAAGCACTCAACAAAGCTTCCATGTCACGAGCACTATACTCATTCGTCTCAACACCCAATCTATCACGAATTATTTGATAATCAAAAATATTCAATTTTCCTTCTTTAATGATTTCATCATCGAAGAAACCATACGTTCTCAAATTCTCTAAAAGTTTAGAAGCGGGTTCTGTTACAGAAATGAAACAAGTAGTTTCTCCTCTCTTTGCTCCATTAATTAGAAATTCCATAGCCATTGTCGTTTTACCAGAACCCACTGTTCCAGCGAGCAACACTGTATTTCCAAGTGGTAATCCACCGTTAAGAATAGTATCTAATCCTGTTATTTTAGTTTCACATTTTTCTCGAGGAGTTCCTCCACGCGGGTCAATCTCTAAACCAGGACTAGTTTTTGTTTTAGCCATTTTCACTCCTCAAGTATGTATGCATCTATGAGATATTTCCTAACTCTTTTCTTTAAAGTTGGATCACTAACACCATCTTCTTTCGCTTCATCATATATTCTTTGAATTTCTTTTTGCTCATCCACACTTAACGTGGCCCATTGTACAGGATTCGGTTTTTTAGGTAAAACAGTTCGTAAATCAACAGGAGTGACTTCTTCAAAAACACCCTCCATTTCTTTTTTTACAAGGTCTTCAAAAAAACCCTCAGCTTTTAATTCACATTGATTGTAAATAGAAATCAATTTCTCTTCTAATTCTTCATCCAATTTTTCAATAAAAACACCAGGAGGGAGGAATCTATGAAACCAACTTCCATCCTCACTTAAAGCATCTTGATGAACTCTATTGTAAGCATCAATCAACGGTGTTTCGTATTCTTCTCTTGCCATTGTTAGTTAAACTCCTTACCAAACCACTCTTGCCATTATAAGAGGATTATCTTCCTTCTAAATTCCACCTAAAAGAGGCCATACATAGTATATTGCTAGGAGAGTGCCCATTACCGCCTCACCCACAATCAATCCCGTTGCAATCATATATGTGTTCAATAATCGCAAAGTTCTCTCTTTTTCAGTTAATCCTAATTTCTCAACATCCCGATCTAAAACTGTAGTTTCCCACCAGTCTCTCAATGCTCCACCAACAACCATCGGCAGCGTTACAACCATAGGAAGGTACATTCCAAGACCAAACGCAGTACCCATACCGGTCAACAATTCCATAAAAATACCAATGAAGAAGCCGATAGTCAACAACATCCATGGAGTTTCACCACCAAGCATTATTTGTGCAAAAGCAGCAAATGCATTGGCTTGAGGTGCATACAGTATCAACTCTTCCTTTGCTAGGGCGAGAGAAAGTAAACCAGCAAAAAGGGCAGATACAATCGTACCAGGAATTATACCAACTAATTCAGTTTTCATAATATGCATGGGACGATTTCCAACATAGAGTGCCGCTTTGTAATCCCCAATAACCGTTCCAGACATAGAGATGGCTCCACCAAATACCGTCGTCCCAACTAAAGCAAGCAAAGCAGTTTCACTTACACTTAGACCGAGAATTTTATCGAATAATAAAACAAGCATCAGGAGCACGATAAAACTAGTTCCAGATACCGGCTCAATGCTGGTTTCTCCCATCACTTTAACAGCAATGGCACCCAATGCAAAAGTCGTTAGACAGAGAATAAGTGCAAAGAAAAATGATGGAAGGAGACCAAATTGCGGAGTAAATACCAAAGTAACTCCAATTAAAGTCACAATCAAAATCATCAAAATATGCGTAATTGGCCATTCATACCACCCCTTTCCTTCAATGTAATCTTTTCTGGATCCTTCTCCATCTCCAGACGG